>Ga0206814_10212_pt1 | contig 16358 bp, 11 predicted proteins | sample Alteio_BWOrgCont_90_FD_152850 | JGI IMG/M metagenome (GOLD analysis project Ga0206814, IMG submission 152850) | Enriched cells from forest soil in Barre Woods Harvard Forest LTER site, Petersham, Massachusetts, United States -... | ecosystem: Environmental > Terrestrial > Soil > Temperate forest >...
CATGGTGGTCATCATGATGGGACGGAAGCGCAACAGGCAGGCTTGAAAGATGGCGTCCTCGGGAGACTTGCCTTCGTGGCGCTCGGCATCTAACGCAAAATCAATCATCATGATGGCGTTCTTCTTCACAATGCCGATGAGCAGCACGATGCCGATGAGCGCGATGACGCTAAAGTCGCTGTGGGTGATGAAGAGCGCCAGCAGCGCGCCCACGCCGGCCGAGGGCAGCGTGGAAAGAATCGTGATGGGGTGGATGTAGCTTTCGTACAGAACGCCCAGCACGATGTAGACGGTGACCAGCGCGGCGAGAATCAGCACCGGTTCGTTCGAGAGCGAAGCCTGGAAGGCTTCCGCGGTGCCCTGAAACGCCGCTTGAATGCTGGGTGGCAGGCCGACGTCGTCCTTGGCTTTGTTCACTGCCTGCACTGCCTCTCCGAGCGATGCGTTGGGAGCGAGATTGAACGATAGAGTCACTACCGGAAATTGGCCCTGGTGGCTGATCGCGATGGGCGCGCTGCGGGTTTGAGTGGTGGTGAACGCGGCTAGCGGGACTTGACCGCCGTTCGGGAATTTCGTGGAGGATGCAATCGGCGCCGAGCCATTGGCGTTGCTCGATCCAGTGGAATTGAGGCTGTTCTGCGACGACGTAGCGGAGCTGACGGGACCGCTGCTGACCGCCGTGCCCGTGCCTCCCGACACTACGCCGCCTGATCCGCTGGAGGTCGCGCCGGTGCGGACGAAGAGCCCGCGCAGATCGAGAGGTTTGTCGTGGTATTCCGGCTTCACTTCCAGAATGACGTGGTATTGATTGAGCTGCGTGAACATGGTGGAGATCTGGCGCTGGCCGTACGCGTCATAGAGTGTCTGGTCGATCGCCGAGGCTGTTATTCCCAGGCGCGACGCGGTCACCCGGTCGTACACCAGGCGCGTTTGCAGCCCCAGTACCTGCTGATCGCTGGCAGCGTCGCGCAACTCCGGCAATTGCTGCAGCCTGGCCAGCAGCTTGGGCGCGTAGACGTTCAATTCATCCTGGCTCGGATCCTCGAGCGTATATTGAAATTCCGTTCGGCTGACGCGATCTTCGACGGTGAGATCCTGCACCGGCTGCATGTACAAGGTGATGCCGGAAATCTGAGCGAGCTTGGGCTGCAGGCGCGTAATGACGTCGGTGGCGCTGATCTTCCTGTCGGCCAGCGGCTTCAGGTTGATCAGAATGCGTCCGCTGTTGAGGGTGGTGTTGGTTCCATCCACGCCAATGAAAGACGACAGGCTCTCTACCGCCGGGTCCTCGAGGATCGCCTCGGTCAACTGCTGCTGCTGGCGCGACATCTCGGTAAACGAGACGGTTTGCGCGGCTTCAGAAATTCCTTGAATCACGCCGGTGTCCTGAATGGGAAAGAAGCCTTTCGGGATTTCGTAAAAAAGGAAAACGGTCAGGGCCAAAGTGGCCACCGCCACCAGCAAGGTCGCGGTTTGACGTTGTAACACCCATGCCAGGGTCTTTTCGTAAAGCCCGATCACCCACAGCCAGCCTTTTTCCGAGACGCGGTAGAAGCGGCCCTGCTCGGCTTCGGGCGTGTGCTTCAGCAGTTTTGAACACATCATCGGCGTCAGCGTGAGTGAGACCACCGCCGACATCAGAATGGTGATGGAGAGCGTGACTGCGAACTCGCGGAACAAACGGCCGACGATGTCGCCCATGAACAGCAGCGGAATGAGAACGGCGACGAGCGAAACGGTGAGCGATATGATGGTGAATCCGATTTGTTCGGCGCCTTTGAGCGCGGCGCGCAGCGGATGTTCGCCTTCCTCGATGTAGCGGACGATGTTCTCGATCATCACGATCGCGTCGTCCACCACAAATCCGGTGGAGATGGTCAAAGCCATCAGGGTCAGGTTGTTGAGACTGTAGCCCAGCAGATACATGACGCCGAAGGTGCCTACCAGCGAAAGCGGCACCGCGACGCTCGGGATAATGGTGGCCGACAGATTTCTCAGAAACAAAAAGATGACCATGACCACCAGCGCGATGGTGAGCATCAATTCAAACTCGACGTCGCGCACTGACGCGCGGATGGTAGTGGTGAGGTCCGTGAGGATCTTCACCTGAATGGCTTCGGGGAGCGTGGAGGTGAGCTGCGGAAGAAGCTTGGTGATGCTGTCCACCACCGAGATGATGTTGGCGCCGGGCTGGCGTTGAATGTTCACGATTACTGCGGGCGTCTTGTTCATCCACGCGGCTTCGTGGATGTCCTCCACGCTGTCGATCACGTCGGCCACCTTGGTCATTTCCACCGGCGCGCCGTTCTTATAAGCGACCACCAGGTTGGCGTAGTCGGAACTGGAAAGCAGCTGATCGTTGGCGCCAATCTGGTAGCTCTGGTGGGGCCCATCGAAGTTGCCCTTGGCTTGATTGACATTGGCGGCGATGATGGCGCTGCGCATGTCCTCCATGTTGATGCCGTAGGCGGCGAGCTGAGTGGGGTTGGCCTGAATGCGGACCGCGGGTTTTTGACCCCCGCTGATGCTGACCAGGCCAACGCCAGGAAGCTGCGAGATCTTGGGAGCCAGGCGCGTGTCGGCCAGGTCTTCGACTTTCGAAAGCGGCAAAGTGCTGGAGGAAAGCGCGAGCGTGAGAATCGGCGTGTTGGCGGGATTGGTTTTGCTGTAAAGCGGGGGCGTGGGAAGGTCCGCGGGTAAATAGGTTCCCGAGGCGTTGATGGATTGTTGGACCTCCTGCTCGGCGACATCGATATTCAGACTTAAGTTGAACTCGAGCGTGATGACCGACAACCCTTCCGAGCTGATGGACGTCATCTGCTGCAGGCCGGGGACCTGGCCGAATTGACGTTCCAGCGGCGCCGTAACCGAGGAAGCCATGACGTCTGGATTGGCGCCCGGATAGGTGGTTGTCACCTGGATGGTCGGGTAATCCACCTCCGGCAATGCCGAAACGGGGAGCTGCCTGTAAGCGACGGCTCCGACTAGCAGAATGCCGACCATCAGCAGCGTAGTGGCCACGGGCCGCAATATGAAGGTTCGTGAAGGGCTCACTTGGACTGCTTTCCCGTCTTTCCCGTCTTTCCCGTTTTTCCCGTTTTTCCGGTTTTGGCAGTAGGTGTCGCGGCCGCCGCGCTGGGATCCGGTGTGCCTTCCATATGTACCGTCAGTTTGCTTCCTTCTACTAATTTGTCGACGCCCGTCATTACCACGACGTCGCCCTGATTGATTCCCGACGTGATCTCGGTGTTGGTGTCGTCGCTGGTGCCTGTCTTGATCTGGCGCACCGTGACGGTGGAATCCGGCTTCACCACGTAGGCATAGGTGCTGTTCGAATTGCGCTGCACGGCCGCGGAGGGGATCAGCACTACTCCGGTTTTTTCCTGCTGCAGCAAGCGCGCATTGACGAACTGGTTCGGGAAAAGTTCGTCGTGGGAATTGTCGAAGGTTGCGCGCAGCTTCACCGTGCCGGTGGTTTGATCGATTTCGTTGTCGATGGTGGTGAGCGCGCCCGACGCCAGCTTTTTCGTCATGTCGCGATCGAACGCATCCACCGGCAGCTTCTGTCCGGCGTTGTGCTTGGCATACACGGCCGGCAATTGATCCTCCGCAATCGTGAATATGACGCTGATGGGCTGAAGCTGGGTGATGACGAGTAGCCCCGTAGAATCGCTGGTTTGGACGATATTGCCCGGATCCACCAGGCGCAGGCCGATGCGTCCGGTGATGGGCGCGGTAATGGTGCAATAAATGAGATTCACCTTCACGCTGTCGATCAGGCCTTGATCGTTCTTCACCGTTCCTTCGTCCTGTTTGACCAGCGCGATCTGGGTGGCAAGCTGCTGTTCGGGAATCGCGTTCTGTTTGATGAGCGTTTCATAGCGCGCCTGATCGATGCGCGCGTTGTCGAGCAGGGCTTGATCGCGGATAAGCTGCCCTTCGTACTGCGTCAACTGGGCCTGATACGGCCGGGGATCGATTTCGGCGAGCTTGTCGCCCTTTTGCACCAGGTCGCCCTCTTTGTAGAGGACCTGCATCAATTCGCCGTTGACGCGAGTGTGAATGGTTACGGTGTAGATGGGCGTGACGGCGCCGAGCCCGGTGACATATACGCCGATATTGCCCTTGACCGCTTTAGCGGCATCCACCGGAGCCGCCGCGCCCGCGGCTTGTCCTTTTTGCCCGCCCGCTTTTCCAGTGGCCGGGGGAGCCGGCCGCTTCGACCAGACGTAATAGCCGGCCCCGGCCAGCACCACCAGAAGGAGGAGCCAAATCCATAGACGACTCTTCCGGCGCGGCGGGGAAGCGTTGGGCGGCCTGTCTTTGCGCGGGGCCTGGGGCGCCGGCAGGTTTGGCGCGATGGGCGTCATGTGTTCTACGGAGGCCTGAGCGCTGGGCGGTTGATCCATCGTGACTCCACATCCATGATGGAAGCGAGACGGAACTGGCGCGACTGCCGAACGGTGGCCTCGCAGCTATGCCGTTCGGCAGGGGAAGAAAAGGCGAGGGTTCAGGAGGCGACCGGTGCTCGCCACAGTAGCACTTAAGGGCTGAGTATCATAAGCACCCCTTGGAGCGTCTTTACTGTCGTGCTGCGATTCAAATGGATCGGTGTCTGCCTTGCGCTGGCACTGTTAGCGGGGTTACCGGCAACGGCTCTTGATCCCGGCCGGAGGCTGACCCAGTATCTGCAGCGGATCTGGCAGACGCGGCAAGGTTTGCCACAATCCGGTATTGTTGCGATCCATCAAACCAGGGATGGCTACCTGTGGCTGGGAACCGATGATGGGCTGGTGCGCTTCGATGGCGTGCGGTTTACATCGCCGGACGATTTGGACGGTTTAGCGCTTCCGAAGATGTCGGTACGGCAGTTGGCCGAGGATTCGCGCGGCGCACTTTGGATCGCCACCAGCAACGCGGGGCTGTTCCGCATCGAGAATGGATCGGTGGCGCGGTTTTCCGAGCGCGACGGGCTACCTTCCGACCATGTTGCGTGCTTGTTTCCGGGCCAAGGAGGCGATCTTTGGGCGTGCACCGATGGCGGCCTGGCTCGGATCAGGGACGGGAAAATTGAGGTCTTCACTGGCCCGGCGGGCGAACCGATCCGAGCGGCGGCGCAGAGAAAAGACGGCTCCATATGGGTGGGAGGCGATGGACCCGGCCTGGCCATTTGGAACGGGACCCAATTCACTCGCTATGCGCTCCATTCAGTGCCGCGTTATGCACGAGTGCAGGCGATGTTTTCGGATTCCACCGACGCTTTGTGGATTGGAACCACGGCCGGCTTGATTCGTTTGTTGGACGGCCGGGAACAACGATTCACGAAGGGCGATGGCCTGGCCAACGATTCAGTGCTTTCGCTGGCCGAGGGGCGGAACGGCGAGATCTGGATTGGCACCGATGGCGGTTTCAGCTGCTGGCGCAATGGCGAAGTAGAAAGCTTTCTTCCCAAGAACGGTTTGTCGCAGAGCACGGTGGCGGCATTGTATGAGGATCGCGAAGGAAGTTTATGGGTGGGCACCAAGCGCGGGCTGAATCAATTCCTGGATCGCCGCACCCTGCCTTTTACAACGGCCGAAGGTCTTCCGAGCAACGACACGGGCCCGGTGTTTCAGGATCCGCGCGGCGCGATCTGGGTGGGGACGTTGGGCGCGGGATTGGCGCGCTTCGATGGCCGGAGATCGAGCGTATTGACCAAGCAGGATGGGCTTTCGAGCAACTCCATCCTGGCCCTGGCCGGCGACGCGAAGGGGACATTGTGGGTGGGAACCGACGCCGGATTGGATCAGATTCGGGATGGCAGGATTCGGGCGATATTCCCGGGCGTGGTTCGGAGTTTGTATCAGGACGGCGAAGGGACTCTGTGGATCGGAACGTCGAAAGGCGTGGCTGTGCTGCGTGCCGGCAGGATTGTGCGCTTGAATCCGTCAGAAGGCGCGGCTTCATTTATAGAGGCGGATGGCAAGATTTTGGCGGCGGTGGAAGGCATCGGAATCGAGTCGTATGATGAGCGGACCTTGCGCCAAGTGGCCAGGCCGAGTCTCGCAATTCGCGACGCTGACACGCTCTATCGCGATGTGGAAGGGCGCGTTTGGATCGGCGGCATTGGCAGCGGATTGCATTTGTTGGACGGCGACAAACAGATCGATTTCACGGTGAAAGACGGATTGTTCGATGACGAAATCTACGGAATCGCCGCCGACCGTCAGGATCACTTGTGGCTGGCCAGCAGCAAGGGTATTTTTTCGGTGAATCGGCGTGAGCTTCTCAGGTTCGCAGCGGGACAGATCGCGAGCGTGGTCAGTACACCTTTTAGCCCGCTGGATGGACTACAGACCGTGGAGTGCAAACCCGGCGTGCAGCCGGCTGTGTGGCGCATGCGGGATGGGCGGCTTTCGTTCTCGACCATACGGGGGCTGATCGCCATTGATCCGGATCAAACGCAGTTGAAGATGGATCCGCCGCCGGTGGTGATCGAGAGCGTGGCCATCGATGGCCGGAGCCAACGCCTCTCAAATATTCGTCAACTTGCCCCGGGCGACGAGAATCTGGAGTTCCGCTACACCGCATTGAGCCTGCACGCTCCGCAGCGCATTACGTTCCGCTACAAGCTGGAGGGCTTCGATCGCGACTGGGTGGACGCAGGCACGCGCCGGCAAGCGTTCTATACCAATCTGCGCCCGGGAGATTACCGGTTTCAGGTGAACGCGTGCAACGCCGATGGGACTTGCAACGAAGCCGGGACGTCACTCAACTTTGTTCTGCCGGCGCGTTTCTATCAACAAACCTGGTTTTATGTGGCTTGCGCGGCAATGCTCGCTTTGCTGGCGCGTTTTGGGTACGTTTTTCGCATCCGGCATATGGAGCGCCAATTCGGAGCGATTCTGGCGGAGCGAAGCAGGATCGCGCGCGAGTTGCACGACACGCTGCTACAGGGATTTTCGGGAGTCACCATGGAAATGCAAGCGCTGGCCGGCCGGCTGCCAGAGGGGTCGCGCGAGGATCTGCGAGGGATCATCCACGACGCGGCGAATTGTCTCACCGAAGCACGTCGATCGGTGTCGGAGCTGCGGAGAAATCGGGGCGCGAGTCCGGGGTTAGCCGCGGAGCTTTCTGCAAGCGCGCGACAGTTGACGGCTCAGGGCGACGCGCGCTTGGAGCTCGCGGTTGAGCGGCCGGCTCAGGGCTTGCCGGCGTATGTGGAATACAGTCTCTTGCGAATCGCGCAGGAGGCCATCATCAACGCGGTAAAACATGCCGGTGCGCGAACTATTGAAGTGACATTGCAGATGCTGCCGGAAGGGCTTCGGATCGCGGTGGGGGACGATGGGTCCGGCTTCGTACCGGGAGAAGTTGAGGCGGATCACTTTGGGATGATGGGGATGCAGGAGAGAGCCAAAGAAATCGGCGCGGAGCTGCGCGTGACGAGCTCGCCGAAAATGGGAACTACGATCGTGGTGGATTTCCCTATCAGGAAAATGGGCGAGGGTGCGCTGCGGCGTGGCGCGCGGCAGAGTATTAAGGCGGAACTTTAAAATGGCAACGGTTGAGTCAGGACAGGTAATTCGGGTTTTATGCGTGGACGATCATCCCATCGTGCGCAAAGGGATTGCATCGCTATTAGCCAATGAATGCGACTTGGAATTGGTGGCGGAAGCGGCTAGCGGCCGGGAAGCGGTGGAGCTGCATCGGGCGTTAAAGCCCGACGTGACGTTGATGGATTTGAAGCTCCCCGATCTAAGCGGCGTCACCGCCACGCGGATGATACGGGAAGAATTCCCGCAGGCGAGGATCATCGCGTTGACGAGCTACGACGGAGATCAAGACATTTACCAGGCGCTCGAAGCCGGCGCGCGCGGGTATCTGTTGAAGGAGATGGTCCACAGCGACATGCTACGCGCCATCCGGGTGGTGCACTCCGGGAAGCGTCTTATTCCGCCCGAAGTGGCCGAACGCCTGACCGAATATTTTCCGCAGATTGTGTTGACGGAGCGCGAAGTTCAGGTGCTATCGTTCGTCGCCAGGGGTTTGGCGAACAAAGACATCGCCGACCGGCTGGGCACGGCCAGCGGCACTATCAAGATGCACGTCCAGAATATTTTGAGCAAGCTGGGGGCGGCGGACCGTACGCACGCAGTGACCATCGCGATGGAGCGCGGCATTCTGCATCTGAACTGGTAGCCTACTTGCCTCGTTTCTTCTTCGGGATCTTAGCGCCCGAATTGCGCGCTTCGCTCAGCGCAATTGCAACCGCCTGTTTACGGCTTGTCACTTTCTTTTTGCCGCCTGATTTCAGGGTGCCCTCTTTATATTCGTGCATGACCTTTTCGGTTTTGGCACGGCCCTTCTTTTTTGTCGCGGTTTTTTTCGCCATGATCGTCCTCACAGGCTAGATACGCGGCAGGGATAAAGCGTTTCTCGCGGTGAAACAGAATCGACCCTCACGCCATCTTTAGATTAGTCACGAGTGCGTGGGCCACAAGAAGGAAGCTATGACAACCGCGAATTCCTGGTTTGCCAAAATGGCTCAGAAAGCCGCAAAGGTCACGGGGTCCAGCCCGGCCTTTCTCACGGTCTGTTTACTCACGGCGCTGTGGCTAGGGAGTGGTCCGCTATTTCACTGGAGCGACACCTGGCAGCTGGTGATTAATACCATTTCGAACATTGTGGCGATGCTCATGCTGTTCCTTATCCAGAACACGCAAAATCGGGAGAGCGCCGCCCTGCAGTTGAAGGCGGATGAACTGCTGCGCGCGGTGCGAGGCGCTCAAAACGCATTCATCAATCTGGAAGAGCTGAGCGAGGAAGACCTGATCATTATCAAAGAAAGGTATGCGAGGATGGCTGAAATCGCCCGCGCTAAGGCCGGGTTGCACTCCTCGCCCGATCCCACACCCACACCCGCCGTCCTGCCGGAATAAGCGGCGGACACCGGCTACTTGCGCGAGCCTTTCCACAGGCGGTGGACTTTCTTCAGATCGGTAACGAACTTCTCGTATTCAACGTGGCGCTGCTGTTCGTCCGGCGCACGCAGGATGGCGGATGGATGAACGGTGGACGTCGCATGCGGCGCCCACGAATTTCGGACGAACTGTCCCCGTTCTTTCGTCAAGCGATAAGTGCTGCCGAAAATCGACTGCGCGGCAGTAGCGCCCAGGCACACGATGATCTGGGGCTCGATCAAATTAATCTCCGCCTCCAGCCACGGCCTGCACGCTCTCATTTCGATCCCATTGGGCTTCTTATGTAACCTACGTTTACCGCGCTCCTCGAATTTGAAGTGCTTCACCGCGTTGGTTACGTACACTAGTGAGCGATCGATTCCTGCCTCCTCCAGTGCGCGGTCCAGCAGTTTGCCGGAAGGCCCAACGAAGGGATGGCCCTTGCGATCTTCTTCGTCTCCTGGCTGCTCGCCGATAAAAACAATTTCAGCCGAGTTGGGTCCCTCCCCGAAGACAGCTTGAGTCGCTTGCAGGTATAGATCGCATCCGCGGCAGCTTTGCACGGCTTCCCGCAACGCACGGGGCGTGGGATGTTCCGGAATGAACTCAGTGGCGCTGATCTGGATCGGTGTGGGCATCTTCAAACAACTTTCTTGCAATTAATCGACCTTTGAAACTAACCGTGCAGGTACTGGTCTAGAGATTGGAGATGAAATGAACGCATCGGATGTTCTTATCGAGACCATTCACGCCTGGGGTGTGGACGTGGTGTTCGGACTGCCGGGCGACGGCATCAATGGAATCGTTGAGGCACTGCGCAAACGGCAGGATAGAATCCGGTTCATCCAGGTACGGCATGAGGAAGCGGCTGCGTTCATGGCGTGCGCCTATGCCAAGCACACCGGAAAGCTGGGCTGCTGTCTCGCCACGTCCGGCCCCGGCGGCATTCACCTGCTGAACGGGCTATACGACGCGAAGCTGGACGGCCAGCCCGTGCTCGCGATCACGGGCATGCAGTTTCACGATCTCACCGGCACATATACGCAGCAGGATGTGGAACTCGACAAGGTCTTTGAAAACGTCTGCGTCTATAACACCCGCTGCATGGGGCCGGCCCACATGGAGAACATCGCCGAGCTCGCTTGCCGCGCAGCTCTAGGATACCGAGGCGTGTCGCACTTATGCATTCCGGTGGATTTCCAAGAGCTGGAAGTGAAGGCTAAGGGAAATGGGCGGAGCGATCGCAACATTCCCAAGCATGTCTCCGATGTCGCGGCGGAGAGCGCCCGCGTTCCCTGCGACCAGGATCTGCGGAGAGCGGCCAACATCCTGAACGCTGGAAGGCGGATCGCGATTTTGGCGGGCCGCGGGGCTTTGCACGCGACTGATGAACTGGAGCAAACCGCGGCCAAGCTATCGGCGCCGATCGTCAAAGCGCTGCTTGGAAAGGCCGCCGTGCCCGACGACAGTCCGTACACCACGGGTGGGATCGGTCTTCTCGGGACGCTTCCTTCGCAGGAAGTGATGGAAGATTGCGATACGCTGCTGATTGCCGGCAGCAGCTTCCCTTACATCGAATTCATGCCCAAGCCGGGGCAAGCGCGCGCGGTTCAGATTGATCTGGACCCGCTGCGGATCGGCCTGCGATACCCGGTGGAGGTCGGATTGGTTGGCGACTGCAGGCGTTCACTCGAAAGGCTGCTTCCGCTGTTGCGATCGAACGGCAAGAGCAGCTTTCTCAGGCAAGCCCAAGCCGGAATGAAGGATTGGAACAAGCGCATGGACCAACAGGCGGCCGTTACTACAAAACCGATGAAGCCGCAGCGATTGGCCGCTGAGCTCGGGAAGCGCCTGCCGGCCGATGCCATCGTGAATTGCGACTCCGGGACTATCGCGACATGGTGGGCGCGCCACATCCCTGCGCAACGCGGACAAATGCACACGGTATCCGGGAATCTCGCCACTATGGCCTGCGGGCTACCCTACACCATTGCTTCGCAGATCGCTTATCCGGATCGCCTGTGCGTGGGGTTTGTGGGAGATGGCGGATTCAGCATGTTGATGGCGGAATTCGTCACCGCCGTCCGGTATCAATTGCCTATCAAGATCGTGATCGTGAAAAATAATTCCCTGGGCCAGATCAAGTGGGAACAGATGGTGTTCCTTGGAAATCCGGAATACGAGTGCGATCTGACGCCCATTCACTTTGCGGATTTTGCCCGTGCCTGCGGCGGCTCTGGTTTTACCATCGACGATCCCAATGAATGTGGGGAGATTTTGGACCGCGCGTTCGAAACGCCGGGTCCGGTGGTCATCGAAGCCGTCGTAGATCCTAACGAACCTCCGATGCCCGCCAAAGTGACAGCGAAACAAGCCGCGCATTTCGCCGAATCGCTGGCGAAAGGAACGCCGGACCGGCGCAAGATCCTGGAGACCGTAATGGGGAACAAAGTTCGCGAGTTATTGTAACGGGGGAAGAATTCAGAATCCAGAAGTCAGAAATGGGCGGAGTAGCGGTGCGCGACACCGAGCGCGGAACAGGTAATAATTTCCTGTAACCGTCTAGCGCCAGGGCGACTAAGCACTTTAAAATCATCGCCTTATCGTTTGGCCATTAATCGGCTGTGACGGGGCTAGAGTTGTGCGCGCGTGGTCACTGATTTACCAAAGACTGATTTACCGAAGATCGTAGAAGGCTGGTTTGTAAGTTTTTTCGAATGGTTCGGTGAACTCGGACTGTTTTGCGTCCGTGTCGCCCGGGAGAGCTTCGGCGCTCCCTGGGAGGGACGCGAATTCATCCGGCAGATGGACGACATTGGGTCGAAATCTTTTCCCTTAGTGGCGCTGGCCGGAGCGGCTACGGGCGTGGTTCTGTCCCTTCAGACTCGCGACAGCTTGACGCGCTTCGGCGCGCAGGCCATGCTGCCCGCGGTGATCGTGTTCTCACTCATCAAGGAAAGCGGTCCGGTTATTACGGCCTTAATCGTCAGCGGCCGCGTGGGAGCGGGGATCGGCGCCGAGTTGGGATCCATGCGCGTCACAGAGCAGATTGACGCGATGGAAGTATCCGCGGTGAATCCGTACAAATTTCTGGCATCCACTCGCGTTCTGGCATGCCTGTGCATGCTCCCTTTGCTGACGCTTACCGCCGACGCCTCCGGCATCTTCATGGGATGGGTCTCGACAACGCTCGCGCACCCCATGACGTTTCATTTCTTTCTGAAGAGCGGCCTGAAAGAGGCGGCGATGAACGATTTCCTTCCACCCACCTTCAAAACCGCGATATTTGGACTGATTATTGGCTTCGTTTCCTGCTTTGAAGGAATGCGGACGCAAGGCGGAACGGCCGGCGTGGGGCGCTCGGCGACCAGTTCGGTGGTGCTTTCATCGCTGTTTATCATCCTGGCCGATGTGATTCTGGTGCGGCTGATTCAGGTGTTTTTCCCGTCATGACCTCGACCGCTGAAAAACCTGTCGCGGACCAAACGAAACAGCCGACGGCCGAGGCGCCGCTGGTGGTGAGCGGTCTGCGCAAATCGTTCGGATCGCAAAACGTTCTGGACGGAGTGGACCTCACGGCCGACCGCGGCCAGACCATCGTGGTGCTGGGTAAAAGCGGGACGGGCAAAAGTGTTTTGCTGAAACTCATGGTTGGATTGCAGAAGCCAGACTCGGGTTCCATTCGAATTCTGGGACAGGAAATCGTGGGTCTGGACATGGATCACTTGAACGAGATCCGTAAGAAAATAGGATTCTTGTTTCAGCAGGCTGCGTTGTATGACTCGCTCACGGTGGCCGAGAATGTCGAGTTTCCCTTGGACCGCCACACCACGCTACCGGATGGCGAGCGGCGGGAGAAAGTCCGGACACTGCTAGCGAGCGTCGGCATGGAGGATGCCTCAAACAAGCTGCCCTCCGACATTTCGGGCGGGATGCAAAAGCGGGTGGGTCTGGCCCGGGCCCTGGCGCTGGACCCCGAAATTCTGCTCTTCGACGAGCCCACTTCGGGCCTGGATCCGATTACTACCGCTGAGATCGGCGAACTGGTTGTGAAACTCCAGAAGGAGAGGAATCTGACGTCGGTGGTGGTGACGCACGATATCCACAGCGCTAAATCTTTTGCCGACCGATTTGTTTTGCTGCGGGAAGGAAAAGTCGTGATTGACGGGACCTTTTCTCAACTGGAACAGAGCTCGGATTCATTTGTCGTCCAGTTTCTAAAGGACGCTGGTTAGGGAGGCGTTATGTCGCAAGCATTTCGGCTTGGTTTGTTCATGGTGGCGGGCTTGACGGTGCTGGTGATCGGAGTGTTCCTCATTGGAAGCAGAGAGTCCATGTTCCAGTCCACCTATCAGATAAAGGCGGAATTTGAGAACGTGGCCGGTCTCAGCGACGGCGCCAGCGTGCGCGTGGGAGGACTGCACCAAGGCAGCATCAAGCATATCCAGCTGCCCAATCGGCCGGACGGGAAGGTAACCGTCACCATGGAACTGGACAAAGCCACGCGCGACGTCCTCAAGAGAGACTCCGTCGCGACCATCAAGTCGGAAGGATTAATCGGCGACAAATATGTCGAGATTACGTTTGGCTCCGATGAGGCTGCCCGATTGAAGGATGGCGAGACCATCGCCAGCGAAGCGCCGATCGACATGTCCAATTTGGTCAAGAAGGCGGACCAGCTTCTGGACACCGCCAAAGGCGCAGTCTCGGACCTGGATGGGACAGCCAACAATTTGAAATCGATCAGCGCCAAAATTAACAACGGCCAAGGCACCGTGGGCGCGCTGATCAATGACAAGACCATTTACGAAAAGGCAAATGCCGGGGCTACGGCGCTCAACGAAAACATGGAAGCGCTGAAACACAACTTCCTGCTGCGCGGATTCTTCAAGAACCGGGGTTACGAGGACGCTTCGGATCTGACAAAACATGCCATCGCGAATCTTCCGCAGGGCGAACCAGCGAAGGTGTTTGAGTATGACGGGCAGAAAATCTTCAATGAGCAAGCCAAGCTGAAAGATGAGAAAGCGTTCAAAGAGGCCGGCGACTACCTGCAGAACAATAAGTTCGGTATGGCGGTGGTCGCGGTTTCTACCGGGATGAAGGGCGAGACTGGCAAAGACCGAGTGTTATCGGAAGGGCGGGCAACTGCGGTCCGCGACTATCTCGCCAAGAATTTTCGCTTGGATGACACACGGATCAAGACTCTTGGCCTGGGCAAAACTCCGGACAACGGCGATAACGGCAAGGCAGAGATCCTGGTATATCCTGCGTCCGCTTCGGATGGCGCCCCGGCCCCCGCAGTGTCCCGTAAAGAAGCCAATTAAGCAGGCCACTGAATTGCCGCTCTGGCCCTATTTCACTTGCGGAGTCCACGCGATTTGGGTGACACTCGGAGTCCCCGCTAAGGTCCGCACCACCAATACGCGGTCCTGTTTCTTGCGATCTACGACCGCTTTGGGGGCGGTGGATCACGCTCCCGGACGTCGGCACGATTGCCGACGCGGCACGCATGAGTGCGTGCGCCACGATGCTAAGCAACGATTGTCAAATAATCGACGGGGTTTGTAGGCTCCGATGGCTACTAATCCGCCGGTACCTATCAAGCAAAATCGCATTGAATTGTTTTTTGCGGATTTGGGACCGGGGCTGATCACCGGCTGCGCCGACGACGATCCGTCCGGCATCTCGACTTATTCGATGACCGGCGCCGTCTTCGGCTACGGCTTGCTTTGGACTGCGCTGCTTTCTTTTCCGCTTATGGTCGCGGTCCAGATGATGTGCGGGCGGCTAGGCATGGTCACAGGCCGCGGCCTGGCTGGGGTGGTGCGGCGGCGCTATCCCAAATGGATCCTCTGGTCTGCGTGCGGGCTATTGATCGTCGCGAACGTAGTGAACATTGCGGCGGATCTGGGCGGTATGGCGGATGCCACGCAAATGATTACGGGCGTCAACGCTCTGGTGTGGACGCCGCTTTACACGGCCCTGATCGTTGGCTTTCTATTTTGGTCGTCCTACCGTCAGATTGCGCGAATCTTCAAATGGATCACGCTGGTGCTGCTGGCCTATGTGGTTACGGCGTTTTTCGCCCACGTGGATTGGCGGCATGCGTTGCTCGCGACGCTCGTGCCACGGCCGGTTTGGTCGCACGACTATTTGGAAGTGCTGGTGGGCATTCTCGGCACCACCATCTCCCCCTACCTCTTTTTCTGGCAGGCATCGGAGGAAGTTGAAGAGGAGCGCGCCATGGGAAGGAGCTTGGCGCAGCGCAAAGGCGCCACCGATGCGGAAATTCGCGCGCTGCGGGTGGATGTGCTGATCGGCATGTTCGCATCCAACTTCGTGATGTATTTCATCATCCTCACCACTGCGGCCACTTTGCACGCGCACGGCGTGGTAAAGATCCAAACCGCGAAACAGGCTGCGGAAGCGCTTCGACCGCTGGCCGGAAACGCAGCTTACCTGCTTTTCACTTTGGGATTAATTGGAACGGGAATGCTGGGAGTTCCGGTTCTTGCGGGATCGTGCGCTTACGCCATCTCGGAAGCCGCCGCCTGGCGCGGATCGCTGGAGAAAAAGCCACGGGGCGCGCGAAAGTTCTACACCGTGCTCGGGGTGGCTATGGCGCTAGGGCTGGTTATTAACTATGCGGGGCTTGACGCGGTGAAAATGCTGTTTTGGTCGGCGGTTACCAATGGAGTGCTTGCGCCGCCGCTTATTCTACTCATCCTGCTTTTGACTAGCGATCCCAACATCATGGGTGACCGGGTTAGTTCCAGAACCGAGCGAACATTGGGGTGGGTGACTTTCGTATTGATGACGGGAGCGGCCGTCGCAATGTTCGTGGCTTAATCACGTACCCCCATCACTTGGCCTTTTTCTTGTCGAAGCCTTCGATTCCTCTTTTGATTATCGTCATGGCGCGCTTGGGGCCCGCCTGGTTCACCAACTTGAACTTTTTCCCACGCAGCTTGTTGTAGGAAACGAAGAATTGCTCGAGCTGATCGAGGATTGAGGGGTTGAGCTCCTGGAGCGAGGAGACATTCTGGTGTTGGTAGGAATGAATCGCGACCGCGAGCAGCCGATCGTTCGTTTCCGTCTCGCCGTCCTGAGTCTGTTTCGCCTCAATAACGCCGATGATCCTTACGTCTAACAGGCACCCGACATGGGCCGGCTCGTCCATCAGGACCATCACGTCCAGCGGATCGCCGTCGTCGCCCAAGGTACTCGGGATAAATCCAAAATCGAAGGGGAACATCATCCCCTCCGGCAGCAGGCCCCCGAGCTTGAACAAGTTCGACTCAGGGTCGTAATCGAACTTGTTCCGGCGATTCTTGGGCGTTTCAATGATCGCGCAGCACTCACACTTCTTGCGGTCCAAGCGATTGGGAAACGCGCTCAGGTCGGCCATAATCT
>Ga0206814_10168_pt2 | contig 16080 bp, 16 predicted proteins | sample Alteio_BWOrgCont_90_FD_152850 | JGI IMG/M metagenome (GOLD analysis project Ga0206814, IMG submission 152850) | Enriched cells from forest soil in Barre Woods Harvard Forest LTER site, Petersham, Massachusetts, United States -... | ecosystem: Environmental > Terrestrial > Soil > Temperate forest >...
GGATTTGCCGCACTACTAGTCGTGGGTGTCGTTCAAGTCGTCGTCGCAGCTGCGGTCGACGCGGCGAGAGGAGCGCGCGGGCCCGTGGGACGTACCGCCGCGGCGACGGATCCGGAAACGACACCCACGACTAGTAGTGCGGCAAATCCTGTCAGAGCTTTTCGCGACGACATGTCTTTTTTTCCCACAATTTCCCCCTTTGATTCGCCCGAGATCAGGTCAAACATGCAACGTCGCATTGCGGGGGAATCTAAGTGCAGCAATGGTCCATTACAAGACCCGCTCACAAAGTTGGGCTCGAATTGATAGGTAGTAAATATTGGGATGAAGTTGGCGTGGCGGTGCAAAGTGAACACTCGCCCGCAAACGTGAGGGGACATGGGAGGTGCAGGAATGGGTGGAATGAAGCAACTGTCGTTTGCCAGCGGCATGGGACCACTAACCGGGTGGTTTTGCCAGTCACATGGGACCACACTCGTTGTCAGTTATGGGACCATCTGAGAATCCGCCACTCCCTGCCCAAAAGACATTCGGCTGGGTCTCCAGAGTCGTTGACGAGGAGACCCCATGGCGTTCAGGAGGTCGACGATTGGGGGCTGCTGATGGTTTAGGTCTCATCTAACTTGTGAGGATTCACCTCACAGAAGGATGAAGACAATGGCTAAGGCCTATCCAACTGAGTTTCGCGACGACGTTGTTCGAGTCGCTCGAAAACACGAAGCACCAATCAATCAGATCGCCAAGGACTTCTGGATTTCCGAGGCCACCCTGCACAACTGGTTGAAGAAATCGGACGTCGAAGATGGCGCTCGACCTGGATTGAATGAGTCCGAGCGCAGCGAACTGCGAGCGCTGAAGAAGCGCACTCGGCTGCTCGAGCAGGAGAACGAGATCCTGCGACGAGCCGCCATCTACTTCGCTTAGGACCTCAGCCCAAAATGAAATACCCGCTCGTCCGCGAGTTCGCCGCCGACGGGTTCCCCGTCACGGTGACGTGCCGGGCGCTCAAGTTCTCCACCAAGAACTACTACCGCTGGCTGCGACGTCCCGTCATGCCGCGGGACCTCGAGAACGCCTATCTGACCAACGCGGCGGTCGACGCGCATCAGGACGACCCCGTCTTTGGTTACCGGTTCATCGCCGACGAACTCAACGACGCTGGCTACCGAGTGAGTGAACGCCGAGTGTGGCGGCTGTGCTCCGAACAACAGATCTTCTGCTCATTCTCCAAACGCTCGAAGAGCTCCAAGCGTCCCGGACCGGCCGTTCACGACGATCACGTGCAGCGCGACTTCTCAGCGAGTCGACCCAACCAGGTGTGGCTGACCGACATCACGGAGCACCGAACGAACGAAGGTCGTCTTTACCTCTGCGCTATCAAGGACCTCTACTCCAATCGCATCGTGGGCTACGCCCTCGATGAACGGATGCAGGCGTCGCTCGCGGTCCGGGCACTGCGCAACGCGATTCGACTGCGCGAACCCAAGGGCACAGTGGTTCACAGCGACCGAGGATCTCAATTTCGAGCAAAAGCCTTCGTTCGGGTCCTACGCAATAACGGACTCGTTGGCTCCATGGGACGAGTCGCGTCGGCGGGCGACAACGCCGCAATGGAGTCGTTCAACTCGTTGTTGCAGAACAACGTGCTCGACACGCGACGTTGGGAAACAAGAGAGGAGTTGCAGCTCGCCATCGTGACGTGGATCGAACGGACCTATCACCGCCGACGTCGCCAACGAGCACTCGGCAAGATGACACCGATCGAATATGAAGCACTTGACCTGGCGTTGAAAGCCGCCTAAAACTAAAGACCCAACCTGAGACCCATATCGTCAGCAGCCCCCAATATGCGCGTCGATCTGCGTAAACGATTTTGGTCGACATCTGCGCAGACTTCTCAGCGTAGGCGGAATGAATATTGAAACCTTCTTCCGCCAGACTAAGGACGAGTTGGTTGACTTTCTTTGGGCAATGCCAAGTGTGGCAGTACAAATAGCGCTTCGCCGGCAATCCGCGAAGAACGCTACGCGCGATTGGTCAACGAACGATGCAAGAGACCTCGATCATCACTCTCTATCAGTTCCCTACTGCGATGCGGTACTAACTGATCGAGCCGCTGTGGACGCCCTTTCACGGGCAAAGATCCCCGAGAAGCTCGATACCGCCATATTTGCTCACCCAAGCGAACTCACCGAGTGGCTTTCGGACTAGTCGCTTCGCTGTTTACGTGCATACGTGAGCAGCCATCGCGATTGTCCGCCTGTCAGTTGGTGTTAACTGTCCGTCATGAGGTCAAACGGGTCACCGGACGGCTTCCGCTACATTTCGAAGCGTCTCATCCGCAAGTTAGTGGATCAAGACTCAGCGAGACGCGCGACGTGGCGCATCGGTGGCATTTCCCCGCCGTGGATCAATGTGGGTCTCTATAAGGAGCCGATCGATCGAGCGTTTGCGCTCGCCTTCTCTTGCCTATTCGGTCGTTTCCGAAGCCGGCGCGAAGCCGAGATAACGTCGAGCTTCTGGGTCGCGCAACGTTTGATAGAGCTCTATCTGGCTCTTCAGTTGCAACTCCTGGAGTTCAATGGTCGCATTTGGCGCCGGAACTCGCGAAAGTATGAGTCTCTCGACGACGTTCGTGAGTGGCTCGCCGACGGCCCGTCGAAAGTTGAATCCAACGAGTTGCATTATCGTCAACGTCTCGGGCGTAACGAGACCTCTAAGAGCATTTATTGCGTCCTGAGTTTGCTCTGAGTTTCTCGAGAACTGACTCAACCGCTCGATCACCGGAAGTAGTTCCTCCGTTATGTACTGAATGTCCCGCTCGGAGATCCGTTGGGCAATCATCTCCTGCTCGAAGGCGGTTGCGATTCCAATTAGTTCGTTTCTGTCAGCAATCAAATCGTTGACCAACTCGGTCAACTCGTTGACCGCTTCCTGATCGGCTCGTCGGGCAGTGATTGCTCGAACCTTGCTTGCAACGGCGGATGCCGCGTTCCTCGCGATCACTTCTGCAAGTTGCACCCCCAACTGCGAGATGTCCGGTTCAACCATTGTTTGTCTCTCCCTGTGCTCTCATGTCAATTCGTTGGACTCGAACGGACTCGAGTTCAAACAACAAATTTCATAATTTAATGCTCTGCACGAAGTCGCAAAAGTATCGCCATAGTCGAAAGGCCGCTTCACGACTATGTCGTCGGGAATCTTGAGACTACGTCACGAACATTTATATCCACTGCTTCTTGGATGGCGTCAACAGGGAACACGTGAGCAAGTCCCGTATTCTCCTCGAATACGACCCGAGGTCGTCCTGTCTGCGCACTGACTGCAACGTCCTGATAGGCGACATAGCTTGCAACGACACCAATCAAACGTGACTGCGTCACATTTTGTGTGCCTAGGAGAGTCGTTGTTTCAATCTTCGTGATAACTGGCCCACCACTATTGCCAGGGAAATTGTTTGAATCAATAAGAAAAGTCTTGCTCAATCCGTTATAGATGTCTTCGACGCGTGCAATACACCCCCCGCGTACAGTGACATCGGACCGTACACCAACATCAGTTGATCCCGGGAAACCAAGCAGGAATATCCCATCGCCCGGGGATATCCCACCAGACTGAAGCTCAGCGACGGTTTGAACGTGATCGTCGTTCTCGAAGAAGTTGTGGCGAAGTCCGCTTTGCGCGAGCACGCCAACATTTATGGGAATCACTGCGACGTCAATATCGTTGTCTGGGTGAAACGTCCAGAGGTCAATTCCGTTCGCCACATCGGCTGGAGCGACGTCCAATGTCTGTGCGGGACCATTTCCTTCGGGATTAAACCGAGCAACTAATGGCCTCGCCGGCGACGCGACATGTCTGTTCGTTACAAGGTATACGCGGTACAGAGGCGGTTGAACTGTCGTATCAGTCAAGTGCCCATACAGAAAGCCTGTCGCCATCCATCTGGGATCTTCGCCCGGAACCGGTTCACCGATAGCAACTACCGCATTCAGGTACATCTGAGGTACGAGAGCCATAGCCGAAAGTTACTCGTAGGACCGTGCAGCATCTTGGAGGAATGCTTGAATTCGTAATCACGTTCTAATGGCGATCACCACTTAAAGGATCTCGCGCTAGCGTACTTGGCCAATAAGCACGGGGTGGCGGCGGAGAGTCCGTCGAACCCTTAGCAATAGTGGAAGAATCCTCAGCTGGGTCACGTTTAGGCCGGGAGCAATGATGCAACTACAACTGCCGAGGCATCCAGCCACTCGCCGACGAATTTGCTCTGTAGCTGTTTTTTCCCTATCGAACTCCCGCGTGACAACTCAGTCGTGAGTGCGTCGATCAGCGGAGGCGATCTCGCAATATGGACGGCAGTCATCGCAGGGGGAAGTGCGGTAATTGCCGGGATCGTTGGCACCGCTGGCGGAGCTTGGGCAACCTCGCGAACTCTGCGGGCAAACTCGCGCCTTGCGAGAGACCAATTCCTTCGTGAAAAGCAGGCCGAGGCTTACGTAATGGTGGCGGACCACGTGGCGAGAGTTCGTGCGTGGGCCAATATCGCCGTGGATGAAGCGAAAGGCGAGCCTCCTCGTTTTTCGCCGAAGCCCGAGCTATCGGCGGGAGACGAGTGGTACCAAATGTCAGCTCGACTGCGCGTCTTTGGCAGCCTCATTGCGCGGGTGCAGTTTGACCACATGCACAGTGCCTCGTCCACCCTGCTTCTCCTCGTAAGGCGTTACGAAAACGGAAACCCAGCTACACCGGAAGAGGTCGATGCTGCTTTTCAATTGGTACACCTTATGGCCAGCCGTCTGACAATCGTATTGACCGCAGAACTCGGACCTCTGAGCGACGAACTAAAGGACTCGCCAAAACACCGGTGGCAAATCCGTGAAAAAAAGAACCAACAAAAGAAATTCGAGGCTAGAAACCGTCTTATGAGCCAGGGAGAAGACGGTGGCGAACAGCCACCTGATGGTTCTTGACACTCGGCTGCGAAACATAGCCATGGCCGCTATTAAGCCAGGAGTCTTCGACGTTCTGTGCCATTTGGGGCGAAATCGGATCTAGCGTCGCCCGTTATTCCGAGATGGCAATACGTATCTGTCGCTTACTCCGGTTATCTGCCCACTTTCCCCCATCGGCAAACGTCGCGACGGTTCCCTGCGGCCGTCCGTCGGTATGCCCACACAAATCGCTAAGCCTTCACAGACCCGGCAGCCACGGGATCAGCCGAATCCTCGACTCTGCATCATCGAAAATACGACGGCGAGATATTCCCGCGGTGTAATGGTCGTAGCGAGCGATCGGCATCCTCCATCTGCGTGGCGATCTCGCTCGCAAGCTCGGCGGTGATGTCCTCCATCTCGACCGCCTCCCGCAGTACGTCGACGGAGTCGATAACTCTGGCAATTCCTAGATTGGGTCGCTTGCTGGCAAAGTCATGAGCACCATTGTCGTCGGTAAGAAACTTTCCCCCGTGTGCCTCAGCGAGGAAAATCGACTCAGCCTCACCTCGATGTTGCTCCGGTGGACGTCTTCCTTCATTCAAACCAATCCAGATAAACAGAAAGGCCTTTTGATCCTTGGGAAGAATTTCGAATGGCTCACCCAGCCAGTCTTGATCCAATACGCGCTGGCACTGCGGGTTTCTTATGTTGACACCGTTCTCAATTTCGCATTTCACTTCTTCGGCCCAACGAGGTTCATCCAAGTGGGCGTGTCGGCCGCGAAGTACGTCCAGGCGATCAACTGATCCGAAATGATTAAGTGTGACCGCATCATGAAGGACCGGCCGCGCCATGTTCAAGCCGGCTGGCCAGCGAATCGATCGTCTTGAGAAGTTCCGGAGCCGATAGCGGTCCGAAGTGGTCCGGCGAAGTCCAAGGAATTGCCTTCCGGCGAAGATAGCAATTCGATGAGATCGTCGGGATCATGTTGCAGCATCTCCGCCAGCGGACGGATGCTTACAATGCCCTGGGCATAACCTCGAAGCATTCGCTCAATCAACAATCGCGGAGGTCTGGTTTTCTCGAGAGTGGCGCGAGACTCCAGCAATGCAGCCCTATCCTCGGGGTCACCTAGCTGGGCCAGCAGTCCACTAAATCCGATCGCTAGAAACTCGTTTCTTCCCTCAGCGCTGATGAATTCCAAATTATGCAGTCGGTAAACCATCGACTCGAAACTGACCTCAAATTGCCTCATTATTTCTCCCAAAGCGGAAGCGTTCTTGCCACAAGTTTTCAGGATCTCTTCGATTTCTACTTGTGGCATGAGAAGTTCTGAAGCGAAGGCATTGGCTAGTCGTTCTTTCGTGTTTACGCCGGCCAAGTCATGCTCAATTGTTAAAGCAATGCCATCTCGCGCGAGGACGTGACCAAGTTCGTGTGCCAAGGTAAATAAACCTCGAGTTCTCGCTTGGCTGGAATTGACAAATACAAGTGGAAACTCTGAGTCTGTAATGGCTGCGCCAAGAGCTTCGCTGTCGTCGCACTCCTCGACAAGCACATCAATTCCAAGTTGGTTCTCCATCGATGACGCGAGCGACTCAAAACGCCCGCGTTCACCATCGAACTGGAGTCGCTCCGACGCCCACGCCGCCAATTGACGCGCCGCGGCGAACCAGTTTTGGGGATCAACCGAAGGCGGCTCAAGCTGTTTTCTGAGAGCGACTATTCCCGAGTCGCTAAGTACCTCATGGAGTTCGGCTAGTGCAGTGAGTCGATCGCGCACAGATTCGTCCAACGTTGAGGTTGCCGATCTCGCCGCAACTGGCAAGCGCGCTAAAAGTGAGTCCGGTTCGAGAATGGCCAACGGCGAAATTCCAAGTTTGCGCGCTATCTGAGCGAGTTCGTGTGTCTTAACCGCTCGTTTACCATTTTCAATGTTGGAAACCGCACTCGCATCAATTCCGAGCGTCTCGGCCAAATCTTTCCCCTGCACACCTGCTTGTTCACGAAGTTGGCGAATTCTCAGACCAATATCCTCGCTCCCCATAGGATGAATCGTACCCGGACTTGCGATTTTCGCAAGCGATCGATCGTGCGTTTTTTGTAAGAATTGTTGAGTCGTTCACAAGCCTCTCCATTTGTAGATCGCCCCTGAATAGATCTTTTGCTTCAAGATGACTGAGGGCTGTCACGCTCACGATGCGGCCTAAGACAGTGAGAGAAACTTGTCACCTAAAGCGTCAGCAGTCCCCTTTGTCACATATACCCGTTTTTAAAGAGAGGACTGGTGCGAATCTATATCGCCACTCAAGTCATACGATCAAAAACGCCTAATTTTAATCCCCCCTGGGAGGTGATTCAGTTCTCCCGACGTTGTGCGGCGCGCTTTAGTGAACGTACGTTCGGTCGTCGCGAATGCCATTCGCTCGCGTTTATTCGCACGGCCACTCGCCGCATTTATCTTTACTTCGCAAAAGCCCGCATCGACTTTGATTGCGGACTCTGTTCAGGCAGCCCCTTTGAGTCGCTCGCTGATTCGGCGATGAGCGCCCGAATTGAGACTGTACGTACCGTTCCTCTTCTTGATCTTCAAGCATTTCAGTTCGTAGGGGCATTCAGGTTCCGTATCAAACCAAACGCCAAGCGCGATCGACGCATCATCGTCCAGTCGAAACAGTTGACCCTGCGCGTTGCGTGCCCAGTGAAGCCCAGCGGCGTCGTCGAACATAATCACGACGGGAGGCAATTCCGCGCCGGAGTGCGGTTCGCCGTTGAATAAAATTGCCACGCTATGGAGCGTCTTTGGTACCACAAGCTGGTACAACGCTCCTTGTCGATCGACCGGGTGTAGCGTAAAGCCAGACCACACCCATATTTTGCATCGCCAAATTGGCTCGTCGCTTCCGTTTTGGAGGGTTATCTCGGCCCGCTCAACGGGCTTGCCTGGCGCTGACTTTTGGGTGATCGATGTCACGCTTACCGGCCACGCCGAGACGAGCTTGGCCTGAGACTTGCTGTCACTGCGCCTTTGATCTGTGATCTGTCGGCCCTGCTGACTCAGCAACACACCCCCCGCGACGAGGGATCCGACGGTGCCAACTGCGGCCACCCACGTAGGTACGTCGCCCCATAAAATCATTTCGTCATCCTTGTCGTTAAGAGCTTTCGATTTTCAGTCTGAAATCTTGCCGCAAAGCACAGTCGTTAAACCGCGATCGCACTTCGGGGACCATAACCCTCGCGCGACTTCGGAGCAGCCTGGTCACAGACTGCACGAAATAAACAAGGGGTTTTGTCACTCGTTGCAACTCACGGAAACCACTCCCCTGCTCCTCTTAATCAACAGGTTCCGGGTTCAAGTCCCGGCCGGCGCACCATCGAAATACCTGATCAAGTGCCATTTCTTGATAAGAGCTCGACTAAATTTTTGGGTCAACACCACCTCAACACCACGCCATTCTCTCGAAGCTGGCTAGAGAAGCCGAGATCTGGCGTTGTCGGCCAACCTAAATGGTCGAGTCCAATGAGAACGCTCAGAATCACGTATGAGCTATTCACAGTTGTTTCGTTCAGTCGACTCAGGGTGAGCAACCAAGTCCTCCGAATCTGTGAGGTTATGTGCGTCTCTCAGAAACTGGCCAAGTCGTCTTTCAAACTCAGGTCCGTCAATGTCCTCATTGAGATCGACCAAATCGGCGAACCAAGGCATGGAGGGACTTTCTCCACTCCTTCATCGTTGGGAACAGCCTGAACGACTTACGCTGGATGAGGCGTTTCGTGCCGCCTTCTACATGATTCGAAAGTACGCGGACCTCGAGAAGGAACCCGATACCGCGTTGACACTTTTGCTTCAGTACATGTGGACGGACCCGGCGCGCTGGTATGACTGGCAATCAGCAGTTTCTATCGCCCTTGCAGATGACTGTCTCGCCAATCCGAATCACGAAGGTCAATGGCAGATTCGACCAGCTATACCCACGAGATTCAACTCATAGTTTCTTCGACCATGAAAGAACTCGCTGGTCGGAGATTATGGACATCGGTTCTCCGGCCGTGAGTGATGTGACCCAATTCTCGGACAAATCAACTTAGGTCGATCTTTCAACTCGGTACTCCAGGAAAGCACGATCGCTATCACTGCATCAGGCGAAACCAGTCGCGGACGCTGAGACGGAGCCGCACAACTTCGTCCTCGGCCAGCGGGCTGCAGTGTGCGATGGGGCCGCGAAGGGAGTTCAGACGACTCATGACATTTTCCACCGCTTTTACGGAGGTGAAAATCGAGCCGAAAACGTCCCAGTTTGCCTTTATGATTTCGCCTAACTCACCAAAGGTTGTGAAGTACAGGGGTTCTGTGGATCGAGGTGTCATCCCCGTATCCAACTCTCTTTGCTGCCTTTGCTCACTGTCTTTTTTGATCTGTTGTGGGACGCGACCGCTTTCCCACCAGGAGTTCGGTGCCGTCGTTTCGGACAATAGATCATTCACAAAGCGCCGCATGCTGGATTCGAGGGAATAGATCACTTCGTACTGGGGCGCCATCGCCGACGCTTCAGCGCGTATCGCTGTTTCAATCTGAGGGTAGTAATCCTGATCTGCCTCGATCGTTTTGCGATGCCCTCGTTGAAGGTCAAGGCAAAACTCGGATTCGATTTGGTCTAGATCATGTTCAATAAGTTGGCTTGTAATTGCAAAAAGCTTGAGTGAGTCTTCGGCCGAACTAGTCATCACAGAAGGTTGTCTTTCAGACTCTTAAATATCGCGTCGAATACGGCGATATCGGAGGTCGCAGGTAGGTTTAAGTTGATGGTGTACCCCAATTTCAAACCTGTTCCATGGTCTTCTCGAATAGCGGACGGATCTCGGATGATGGTCGAACCGTCGTCGGAGGGGACGTTCGGTGATTGCTCCGCTTCGAAGTTCGCGAACGCTTTCAACGCCTTAAACGATCCTATTATTCCGCTGACCGTGGAAGAATCTGGCTCCGATCCAGTGACTTGAACAACAACGCCCTTTAACTGCGCGTCAGTCGCGTCATGCAAGTACTCGTTGACCTGATAGAGCGTGTTGTATCCGGTCTTCAATGCCTCAGCGGCAGCTGAGCCGCTTTGAGCTTGATTTCGGAATCGCCGATAAAGCTCTGTCGGAGTTCCATCCGGACCCAGGAATCCGATTCTCTTGAGGTAGGGAATCAGGGGTCTCGCGCCGCCACCAGACAAACTCAAAGTGGTTTCAAGAAAATCTTGGCTAAACCGCGGAGGAACCTGGGCGGTTTTGATTCGTTCGAGGCCCTTTGTGATGTTTCCGTGAGCATTCAAGTATGGAACATTCGCCGTCGGCATTGCCCTCCTCAGTCGTTATCGCACGCTATCTCGGGCGAGTTACATGAGCGAAATGGTTGACGGCCCGAGCTTGGATACTGGGCGTCAGAATAGAGCGCTTAGCCGCGGAGCACGGCCGCGTTGCGTGCGTTTGAATCCGTTGTGTCATGAACGAATCAGAGCATCTTTAATGCTCAAATACATTCGAGCGCCACGTCCAGTGAGGTTGAGAAACCGAAGTGGGAATGAAATTTTGCGGCTCTTTTGTCGACAGCGTCAGTGACGACGAAATTCTGTAACTCAGTTACGGATGGTCGCGACAAGACACCGATTCGCCCGAGGGTCCTCATCAGTGCCGAGTGGTGACATTCCAAATAGAGCGCGCGTTGGTGGCTGGTCGTAGAGTCTGGTGGATGTCGACAGAAGAACAGTGGCAAGCGGCCCGGCTGATCCCAGTATCCGGCATAAATGGTACGGATGAGCAGGAGCGGCGCGGCGCCTCGGCTCTGCTGGCTGTATTTCAAGTCGTAAAGGAATTCGGACGGGCAATAACTCAGAAGTTCGGAGCCCCGTCAGGGACTCTGGAAGCCTTCATCGAAGTTCCCTTCGAATTCAACAATGTCAAATTCCGACCCGACGGGCTTATCCGAATCAAGAGAGGTTCTCGTACCTGGACGGCCCTGATCGAAGTGAAGACTGGGCGGGACAAACTGGTTGAGAGTCAGGTGAAGTCGTATCTCGACGTAGCTCGCGAGCAGGGATTCGACGCCGTGGTGACGATTAGCAATCAACTGGCAACGATGCCGGTCGTCGTTGATAAGCGTTCGACAAAGAAGGTCGGACTGCATCACATCTCTTGGAGTCAGATCCATGCAGAAGCGCTCGTCGAACAAAAGAATCAGAGTGTCAAAGACCCCGAACAAGCGTGGATTCTGAAGGAATTCATCCGTTATCTCGAGTATCCGAAATCTGGCGCGATTGATTTTGATGATATGGGGCCATGTTGGGTACCGGTGAGAGACGCTGCGATTAACTCAACGCTCCGCGCAAGCGACGCAACTACTCATGACGTTGTTGATCATTTTTCTCAACTTGTCAGATATGTCGGTATGAGTTTGTCGAGCCAATTGGGTGTCGAGGTCCAGCAAGTGTTGAACAAGAAGGATCGAAGCGACCCCGTTGCGTTTCTTCAAATGATGTCCGTCGAGCTCGCCACCACAGGAAGAATGAAGGGCGCGGTTTCAGTTCCGAATGCGGCGTCACCTGTCAATATTCTCGCTGATCTGCGCGCAGGAAGGATCGCCTGTTCCGTTACAGTTCCGGCCCCGAGCGAGGGTCGACCCCTGACCCGAGTGTCGTGGCTACTCCGACAGCTAAAGACGGCACCAAACGATCTCCTGATTTGTGTGCAGGGTCCTCGAAGTAAAGATCAAGGCCCGACGATTCGATTGGATCGTGCGATACCAAAGCCCGATGCTCTCTTGCCGGACCCAAAATACGACGTCAAAAGCTTCACACTCACCCTGACTGCGCCCGCGGGGACGAAGCGGGGTCAAGGGAAATCATCGTTCGTAGGATCGGTACTTGATCTAACGAATCGGTTCTACGAAGCCGTCGTACAGAACATAAAGCTATGGGTTCCCCCAGCGCCAAAGGTCATATCAAACACCCAGGTTCTTGCCGGGACCGACGAAGGCCCGATATCTTCCGCGCCGATTTCGAACGCTTTGGTCACCTCCGCTGAGCAGACGACCGATGCACCCCACGCCGAGCGCCTCACAGCAAACTTCGTCGATACTTCGGCCGAGCCTGTCTCCTGACTCTTTGAACATAACCTGCCGGCCGGGCGTACATTCCCTATCGTGGCGAAAGGGTCCAAATGGGACTTGGTGAAAATAGGCGGTCCGAGATGGCCAACGAGTTGAATTCCCTTCTCCGTCCGGGCGAAAAGATCGTCATGTTTGGAGGTTGTGCGGCGCGGGTTGATCGCTTAGGGACAACTGTGACTCGCCAAGCAACCGCCTTCGTAACCAATCAGCGCTTCGGAGTGCTCTCCAAGAAAATTGGTGGCCGCGACATCGTAGAGATTCCACTTTCGCTCGTCTCAGGTGTCGAATTTGAGAGGAACATAACCACGGCACAGATAAACGTCGTTGGCGCTGGTGTAAAGCTCAGACTTGCGCGAATGCAGGTGAACGGCGCGAAGGAGTTCGTGAGAGTTAGCCGAGAGCAGATCGCTATGGCGAAAGCTCGTGTCGACGTGGCCTCTGCGGCAAGCGCACCGAGTAATTCCATAGCGACCCAAGTTTCGCAGCTTGCGGAACTACACGCTCAGGGGATTTTAACTCCCGAGGAGTTCTCCACGGCGAAGTCGAAGTTGCTCGAAGGATGACAGAGAGAGCGCCTCAGCGAACCGGTCATAGCGCGGCTATGACGTCTGCGGATTTATCCGAGGCCGGCTTTAAGTGCCTTCACTTTGACTTCGAAGGACGCTCGGGAGGACTCTATTTTCAGGCATGCGGCTTCCATCCGACAGCTGCAGGACTAACTAGCTTGCGGGATTGAGATGACTCCGGATGAGCAAATCGAACAATGGGTTGCTGCGGACGATGCCTGGGTAGAAGCTAACTACGACGTCCTCGCAGGCGTTTATCAATACTTCCTCTCGAATGGAGAGTGGCCCACTGTTCAAAAGTTGATCCAGTTACGCGCAAGGCAAGGCAGTCTGGACGATAGAGCCCAGCGAGTCCTTGACTCTATTCCGCTTATCCCGGGACAGAATTACGGGCCCAACATAATTATGTTGTCCGCCCGTCACTTAGTTCACTTTCCTGAGGCGAAGCCACTTGTGGATCTGATCGCGCGGGCAACGAAATTCGCCATCATTCTGATCGGATCGCCCGACGAAACGCCCCGACTAAATCGAGAACAGATGATTAATCAACCACCTCAACTAACCGAGGGCAGAATCTCTCTTCTACCAGCATTCCTAAATCTGATCTCGTTGGAATCCCCCCGACCATTCAGCGGATATTGGATGACCTCTGACGATTGGAACATTGATATTGACGTGGTAGCGGCGCTCAAGTTTGCGTCGGTTTCGTCCATCGAGGAATTTCTTTCTTGTCAGCGCGCGATCATTAGAGAGAACTTGGAGCGCATCGCGCCAGCTGAACCGCTTCTCGATGATCCAGGGTCCACGCTTAGCGACTTCGAAATCCACCTCCATCTTGAAGTCGTAATAGGCGAGCTGCGTATTCGATTAGACGCGGACGGGGACTTGCCAAACGACATTCGAAGTGACGTTCGAGCGGATATAGATGCTGCCGCAACTCAACTGCGCGCTGAGCATCCCAATACGGGGGTTATTCGCGGAGCGTTCAACCGCCTAGGAAGTATTTGGCCTCAGTTCGCAACTGTCGTACAAACCTCTGCCGCTTTGTTCGCTCTAGTGCACGGACTTTAGGTGCCCCTCATACGATTCATTCTCGAAGCCGCACGTTCGATCAAGCAGTGCACTTCAACACCACACCCAGCACCACACACCGCGCCTTTTCACATCATCAAAACCGACCGAGGACTAAGGATTTCGTTGCAAATAAAGGTCCACGACAGCCTCGACTGCACGTTTCTACGCAGTCAATCGTCCTCTTAATCAACAGGTTCCGGGTTCAAGTCCTGGCCGGCGCACCACTTGACCAGGTCGAAATCGAAGCCGGGTTCAACCGATTCGCACGGTGATTTGAACATTCGCTTTGCAGATTAAGAAGTACTTCCACTCCGAAGCAGTCCAGTAAGTTGACGCTAACTTTGCTGCAGCCTTCTCCCATATCGATATCGATAAAGCGATGCAGTTACCGCAATGCCAGCCGGAATCACTAGTACAACCCCAGCGAACGGAATGAGAGCACAGCACATCAGAGTTGCCAAGATTGCCAGCCATCGCCGCGGCCCACGGAACAGTCGAATCGCCGCCACCATCGTGGCCAAATACACGATGATGACTAGTGAGTCGGGAACGATCAACAAGTTCTCCGCGGTCCAGTTTGCATCGTAACTAAGGAGCAGGCAACAAATCGCCCACCCGCCGACGACCAGTACCGAAATTCGGGGCACCTGCTTTGTGGTTAGTCGGGCTAGCGGCTCGGGAAACGCGCCATCGCGACTGAGGGCGTATCCAAGACGCGATGTCGCGGCAACGAATGCGTTCGCCGTGCCTAAACAAATGAGCAGCGCTATCACGGAGGCGACTTCTCCGGCCGCTCCACCGATTGATCGTGCCAACATCCGTGCGATAGAAGTCCGGTTGACCTGACCCGTGCCGTAGGTGCCGGTGCCGACGGTGACGACCGCGAGACCAACGTAAAGCAACGTGATTAGCCCCACGCTCAACGCAGTGCTTCGGGGAACTGAACGCGCCGGGTCGCGAAACTCCGCCGACAGATGGCAGATCGCTTCCCAACCGAAGAATGCGAAGAAGATCGTCACTCCGGTCTTGCCAATGGCACCAATTCCGTGCGGGTCGAAAGGTGTCCAGTTCAACGCGTGCATGCGTGGTAGCGCGACGATGATCGTCAGCAATAGCAACGCCGCAACCGTCCCGCTGAAGAACAACTGCACTCGGCCACTCACCTTCAAATCCCACACGTTGGCCGCGGTGGCGACGAGTAAAATCATTCCGGCAACAGCGAAGACGCCAACACGACTTAGGCCCAGATACGGTGCCACGTAGTACGCGCCAGTCAAGGCCACCAGCGCCTGTGCCGTGGCGGCCGCGACAAAATAAAACCAACCAATCACGGTGCCGGTGGCTGGACCGAACGCACGAGTTGCGTACGTGAGCACCCCTCCCGCGTCCGGAGTGTGGGCTGCGAGTGAGGCGAACGTCAGAGCGAGAGGAATGCCGAGAACGCAGTCGAAGGCCCACGGGATAAGCGAAGCAGGTCCGGCTTGGCTCGCGCCGAGACCCGGCAACAGCAGTACGCCAGCGCCCAGCACAGCGCCCAGATACAACGCCACCCCTTGGGGAATCGAGATAGTGCGGCGCAGCTCTCCCGGCTCCGCCGTTATGGAAGCGTTCCCGATCGGCGTCGGTATCTCTTTGCTCACGCCATCATCATCATGCCGGTTACCGCCTGCTACCAGTGGCAGAACTGTCAACCTGAAGTAGATTCCTGCCATGCACACCGTTGCGATCGCCGTCACCGCCGGCCTTCCTCTGTTCGAGCTGGCAGTTCCGTGCGAAGTCTTTGGACGGGCTCGTCAGGATTTCCCTGTGCCGTGGTGGTACCGAGTGCAATTGTGTTCGACACAAAATGGACCCGTGCGCACCGCCGAAGGACTGACGTTCGATGGTGCACTGGGCTTAGATGAATTGGTTCGCGCCGACACGGTCATCATCCCCGCCTGTGCCGACACCCAGAACGATCCGCCTGCGGCCCTGCTCGAAGCATTGCGTGAGGCCCACAGGCGCGGGGCTCGGATCGCCTCTCTCTGCACTGGCGCGTTCACGCTCGCCGCTGCTGGATTGCTCGACGGCCGTAGCGCGTCAACCCATTGGATGCACGCAGACGAACTCGCTCGAAGGTGGCCGAATGTGCGAGTCGAACCGAACATGCTGTACACCGACGAGGGGCAGATTCTCACCTCCGCGGGGGTGGCGGCCGGACTAGATCTTTGCCTCCACATAGTCCGACGCGACCACGGCACTCAGATAGCAAACAGCCTTGCTCGACGAATCGTCATCCCTCCTCACCGAGAAGGCGGTCAAGCCCAATTCATCGAACACCCCATGTCAATCAACGATTCGCCTCACCTTGGAC
>Ga0206814_10214_pt1 | contig 16027 bp, 6 predicted proteins | sample Alteio_BWOrgCont_90_FD_152850 | JGI IMG/M metagenome (GOLD analysis project Ga0206814, IMG submission 152850) | Enriched cells from forest soil in Barre Woods Harvard Forest LTER site, Petersham, Massachusetts, United States -... | ecosystem: Environmental > Terrestrial > Soil > Temperate forest >...
AGAAACGCCTTGCCTCTTACGAACACTATGGATTCGTGAAGGATTTGAAGGTAGGCCACAATTCAGGCCGGCGGATCTGCCCCACAAAATCGAACAAGAGGTGACTTATGAAGGCGTTTCAACTTCTACGCACGCGCACCTGTGCGCCGGTACTGACTCTTCTGCTCACGGCTCCGTTTGTATCCGGGAACACGCTGGCTGAAACCATCGCCCGGCAGTCGCAAGACTTCGCCCCCACCACACGCATCGAAATCCAGCTCGGCAGGCAAACGCCGGCCCTGGTGACGGTCGCGCCCAACTCCAGGTGCAACCTGCATCCTCAGGGAATCACGGATGCGGCGCAATCCATGAGCCTGTTTGCCAACAGTGATGGCGAAATCCGCTTTCATGTGACCGCCCAGCGGGAGTCCGATCAGGCCGCGCAGATGCAGCTCGACTGCGTCGCCGCCGACGGCAAGTCCACCACGTTTCCCCTCGAACTGAGCGCCAGCGCGTCGGCACCGGAGTCCCAGGCAAAGCCGCTGGCCTCGATTGAGCGCAAGGGCGCTACGCATCGGGCTGGCTTGTCGGAGATCGACGCGGCTTCGCTCTCTGACGAAGAACTGGCTCTGCGCAGCTATCCGCCGCGTCCCGACTCGACGGTCTCGCCCGAGGCCTACTCGACCTGGCTCCACATCGTCACACAGCCGGTGACGATGGTTCCCGCCGGCGTGATGACGCGCCCGGAAGTGAGCCACAACCACGGCCAGATCCAGGCAGGTACCGGCACCTCCAGCAACTGGAGCGGATACGAACTGCGCGGGGCCAACCGCACCTACGACGTAGTCGAGGGGCAGTGGTACGTTCCCTCAGTCTCCAGCGAATTCGGCGTCCATGCTTATAGCGCTTACTGGGTTGGCCTCGATGGCGACGGCATTAGCGACCTGGTGCAGGCGGGCACTGAGCAGGAGTACTACGATTTCTCCATCTTCTCCTTCAGCAATTACTACGCCTGGAGCGAGCTGCTGCCCAACCAACCTTCGGAATCCGTCATCTCCGGCATTCCAGTGGCGCCGGGCAACCAGGTCTTCACCGAGGTCTGGGTCGGCAACTCCAACGGCGCGCTCAACGCCAGCGGCGGATACGGATTGTTCTACGTGCATAACCTAACCACCGGCGAAGCCACCGAGTTCGAGACCTGCCTGTGCGGCACAGTTTTCCTTGGCCGCGAGGCCGAGTGGATCATGGAGCGGCCCACGGTCAACAAAGTGCTGCCCGCCCTGGCCGACTACGGCGCCGCAATCACCTCCAGCGCCTATGCTGAAACCGTTGCCGGCCCGTGGACGACGTATCAGCCCTCCAGCCACATCAACATCACCATGACCAACGGCAGTGACATCCTCTCCACCGTACAGCAGGATGGCAGCACTTCGATGTACTTCCTCTGGAAGAACTTCCAGTAGATATGTGCCCGGCGACGGAATTGTTTGCTGGGCACATTTCAGGAATTGAATGAAAACATCCTTTCCCATGTGCCGGTGAGGCCGTTCCAACCAGGACGGCAGCATCGGCATTTTTGTTCTCCACAGAGCATGACCGGGGTAAAAAATACGGCGGGTTAAGGAAGGTCAAAACCCGCCGTGAAGAGCCGGTCAAGCTCCAGATTGTCCAACTCTAGATGCTGGCGCAGGACGCCAAGCGGGCGCGCAAAATACCCTCATTGCCGATGGCAGCGACAAGAAGCAGGATACTTCGGGTCTTTCAGAATCGTCTTCGCGAGCGCATCGCCGCATTCCGCGCGGCGGCCGCATGGGCCTGTTCTGCGCCGGTCAAGCATCCCAAGATCGCGAGAAGGACAATCGTTCTCATGATTAATTCCCACTATCCATACTTGCGGAAACCTGAAAGGGGCGCGGCAGGATTACCTGCCGCGCTTTTTGATTGTCTCTGAGGTGCGGTTAGAACACGATCCTGGAGCCAAGCTGCAGGATGCGTGGGCCCCAATCGCCTGTCGCCGTTCCATACTGCCCGCCGGTTGAGTTGGACCACGACGAGTTGATTGAGTTGAACTCCGTGTGGTTGAAGGTGTTGTACGATTCCGCGCGGAACTCTAAGTGAGCCCGTTCGGTAATGGCGAAGGTTTTATAAAGAGAGGTTGTGAAATCAACACGGCCCGGGCCGACGAAGCTGTCTTTTCTTCCGTTGCCGAACCCGAGGTTAGGTCCACCCGCATAGCCGGCGGTCGGAGGTGCTTGCGGATCTTGCGCAAGTGATCCGACTCCACCGTTGGCGAAGGTATCGAACCAGTCACCGACCTTGTGATGGTAATGGATTGGGTTCACGATATTGGCGTAGTTGGTGTAGAGCCCGCCCAACCCGACAGGATCGGTCACGCCGCTGAAAGCAGAAGCGTTAGGCACACCCGTCTCCTTGACAAAGGTGCCCGCAACCTGCCATCCACCCAGCAGGGAGTGAGCCAATCCGCTGGCCTTGTTGAAGATGGGCAGACTGTAGATGTAGTTGCCCTGGAAGAGTTGACGGCGGTCGTAACCGGTGTTCCCCTTTTCATACTTCAGGTTCCACGGGTTGGCGACAGTCGCCAGATCGGTATCGGTTATGTCGATGGCGTGCGAGTACGTGTAGTCCAGCTCACCGCTCAGACCCCACTTGTTCTGCAGACGCAGGCTGCCCTGCAGACCGTTGTAGGTGTTGTTCGTGCTGTTTGTTTCCAGTTGCATCTGGCCAAACCCAGGGTAGGTGACCAGCTGATTCGATCCGGCGGGGTAAACCGAGCTCGGCAACGTACCCGAAGCCGACTCAGCTCGGAGGTTGTTCGGCGTGTTCGTCGGGAAATCGTTGAGCGGGAGGTCGATGTTCTGATGCCACCCAAGATTGCCTACGTACTGAGCAACCACAATCACGGAGGGCTTCAATTCATGTTGCACGCCGATACTGTACATGGCGGCGCCGGGAGCCCTGTAGGTTGTGGCTAAAGCGCCCACGCCGGCCGGGTAGATCGGAAGGGCTGTCGGATTAGCGCAGTTCGCAGGATTGGCCGTGGATGCCGTCGATTCCCACGAGCAGGTTGGTGCGCTGAAGTAAACGCTGTTGGCAAGCGGTGTGTACTCATAGGGCAGGTTGTTATTCGAAAGGGTGTAGATGTCGTTGCCCTGCATGCGTTCGTAGAAGGTTCCGAAGCCGCCGCGGAGAACGGTCCTGCCTGTGCCGGAGAGATCGTATGCGAACCCAATCCGAGGCTGCAACGTGTTGTAGTCGTTGGTTACCACCCCGTGAGGCACACCGTTTTGGCCTGGGGTAACCATGCCGTTGAGATAGTAGGAAGCTCCACCAAACCCGGCAGGCGTCTGAACTCCAGGGCTGCTCGGGTCGATCGCGCCCGGCGTGGTCGTTGACCAGATCACGGGAGAGTTGATGTATTGCGAGGGTTCGAAGTTCTCCAGATCGTTGTTGCGCTCCCACGCATGCGGCAGTGCGTCGTAACGCAGACCGAGTTGCAAGCTCAGCCGAGAGTTCACCTTCCAGTTGTCGTTGACATACCCCGACGTAGTCTGGTTCACATAGTGCCGGATTGCCATGGACTGCGGCTGATAGTAACTGGTGGAGAGGCCAATGAGCATGCTCGTAAATGGATCGCCGGTATTTCCGCCGTTTCCGGTGCCAGTCTGGTTCTGCCCGAAGCTATAGATACCCGCGGCATTGGACTGCAATTCTTGGTTCTTGGTGTAGCGGTTGTAGCTGAAGCCAAACTTCATTGCATGCGTGCCGCGGGTGTAGGAAAGATCCACCCTGGGCTCATAGTCTTGAGCGGCGTTGTGCCACAATCCATAGCCAGTATCCATATTCACAGTACCGAGGCCATTGCCGTTCCACTGTGCGCCGACGTATTGGTTCGAACCCGAGTTGGTGAAGAAGGTATCCGGAACCCAGCCGCTCGGGGTAAGAACATTGGGCGAGTTGGTGATGTTGATGACGTTACCGTCATAGTTCATCGACGCTTCGATCAACAAGCTCGGAGAAAGCACACCGGTCAGCTTGACGGCGGCGCTATTCGATGGGTTGTTTTCCACGCTGGTGATCGTGTTATACGTCTCCGAGTTCCAGCCTAGATCGGCGTCTGCTGAACCGGTCGCCTGGCTGTCATGCAGGAAGTGGCCGAGGATCTTCCACTTGTCATTGACTTCATGGTCGATTCGAACAATCTCTTCGGTGACCGTCGTTGGAGTGGCTTCCTCGGTTGTTGCCTTGTCTCCTCCAGTATTCGCCATCGGAAGGATGCTTGACTGGTAGTACAACACCGCATCGGGATCGAAAAGCGACGCTGGAACCATCTGGTTCGGGAACGGCTGACCCCGGTAATTCGAGAGGCCCGCAGCCGCAAGTTTGGCGGCAAAAGCAGGATCGGGTACCTGCGCTGCCGTCGGAACATAAATGACCTGGCCCGTTGCATAGGCGGGAGCCACGTACTGCAGATCTTGGCCCGCCGTGGGACGGTCCGCATTGGGCATCGTCGGGTTGGTGGCCGGAGCGCTCGATTGAATGACCCGCCGCCACTCCTGGTTATAGAAGAAGAAGGTCTTCTTCCGATCCGAGTTGTACACATGCGGAATCAACAATGGTCCGCCAAGGTTCGCGCCAAAAATGTTTTGTCTCAACTTCGGAACCGGCGTGTAGGCGGAAGGACCCGACTTCTCATACTTGTTGAAGAAATCGTTCGCATCCAGGTCGTCGTTGCGGAAGAATTCCCAACCCTCGCCATGGAACTTCTGCGTGCCGCTCTTCAGGGCAAGGCTGAACGTGGCTCCGGAAGCAATACCGTAGTCCGGAGGATAGTTGCTGGCCAGTACCTGAAACTGCGCGATGGAGTCCATCGACGGCATGACGCTCATACCGCCGGCGCCGCCACGATCGTCCGCCTCTGCACCATCCAGCAGCCAGATGTTATGGCTCTGGCGAAGGCCGTTCACCTCGATGCTTGCGCTCGAAGCCGAAGCGGATGGAGGGTTATTCGCAGGCAGGTTGGAGCTGACGCCAAGGCCGAGAGCCGCCAGTGCGGTAAAGTTGCGGTTCGCCGTTGCAATCGAAGTTACCTGCTCGCCGCTGATCAGCGTGCTGACTTCGTTGGACTCTGTCTGTACCGACAGCGCATCCGCACTCACTGTAACTTCCGTTGTCTCGGCTCCGACCGTCAGCTTTATGTCGGTTGCGAGCGTTTGCGATACGTTCAGAACCAGGCCGGTTCTCGTAAAGGCCTCAAACCCTTTCATCGTGGCTTTCAGGTCGTAGGTGCCGACGTTCAGGCCGGCAAATACATAACCGCCCGTAACGTTGCTGGTGGTGCTGTAGGAAAAACCGGTTTCCTTTTGCGTCAATGTCAGAGTTGCGCCCGGAACTGCTGCCTCGGTCTGGTCCGTAACTGTGCCGACAATCTCAGAGTTCTGCTGTGCTTTTACTGCCACGCCAGCGAACAATAAGAGAACTAGCACGACGATCAATCTGTATCTGGTTTGTCTCATGTGGCCATCCTTTTCAAAGTTGTTACTGGTTATGGGTGGGGCTAATCGTCGCCTTCATCGAATCTCGCTTGAATGCTTTGCTGGACTTGCCTAACTGTCTTCCGCATTCCCTCGCCGCATTCCCGCTTCGACTTTCATCGGCGTCAATTTCCACGCTGTGGTCTAAGGTGAATCGACGCAAAATCGACCAGCTTTGCGCTTCTGCATGCTCGTTGTATGTGCACCTCGAACCGCAGTGCTGATGGAAGGGCTGCTCTCGTTGCAATACTGATGGCAGCTCGTCATGACACGGTGCTCCCGCGCCATCATTCGCCGACTTACCGTTTTGTTTTCCGTACAGTTTGCAGTTGCTTTCAAAATTCACCCCGACCACCCTCTGCCGAGGGCCAGCGTTTCCTAGCTGTCGAAGTGATGGAAAAAGCTGCGCCTTGGTGAGTCCGGCAGCTTCGCAGATGTCCTCGATGCGCGTGGCGGAGCAGCCGTTTGGAACGGATGACGTGCACGGCCACATTGAGGTACCGGGGTTCTGATTCGTGTCTGGATTCAAGCCTGGTTTCCGTTGGAGTCATCAGTACACCCACTGGTCGGTATCCAATGTACCTACTGATTGGTATGCTGTCAAGAGGTTTGCGTTTTGATCGAAAAGATTGAGCCAGACTTCTTTCCTGTCCCTGCCCTCTTCGGGTTTCGGTAGCCTGAAGGAAAACTTTGATTTCAGCACAAGAGGAGCCTGAAAGGCCGGTCATGCTGGGTAGTGAGGACCCCGCAACCTTTGGTATGCGGGCACGATTTGAGTCAACCAACCCGGGTCGCTGCAATCTGTGGCATTGCCCGCCGCACAGGTAAGGCTGACGATCATCCTCCCGAGCTTCAGCCCTCCAGGCCAATGCGCTGTTGCCGTACCACGGGATCAGGATGCAAATGGCGTCGTTGCCCAGCGAACGGCGTCGGCGACGGCATATAGAGTCGCCGTTGTTGTCCGTGAGCAGTTGAAATTTCCCTGTCATCCAGGCCAACCGCCCAACGGGCCAGTCGCTCAGGGCATAGGCAGGAGTCTGCGGTTCATAACGTTCAGGCACTCCAGTCTTGACCAAACGGATGAGGAAAGACTCTGGCGCAACACCCCGCATTTCTCTCAATGCGGCGTCCTACATCGAGTTCGGCGTTCCATCCGACCACACACCGGTGGGAATGACGAACAGATCCATCGGCTCCGGCTTACCTAGGAACTGTGGAGTCAGAAATATCGGGGAGTTCGGGAACTTAAACGAGACATGGTTTGAGTCGTCGATCGGATTTGCGCCCCATACCGCACCATCCATGAGCGGCGTGTAAAACATAAGATGGGCCATGTTGTGCCCACCGCCATCATTCAGATAGGCATCTTTCGACATCATGTAGCACATCGCGCCTGCCTCGAGAACGGGCAATTCCTTTTTGCCCATTGCGATCTTGATACTTTCCTTGATTTCAGCTTTCGATTTTCCGGCCAAGACTAATTTTGTCCTGAAGTATGTGTACGGGACCACCGTTCGCGCGGCCGGCGGATTGAAGCACTCCGCGCCACGAGTCTTAGGGCTCCAAAACTCGGGACTGTCGAATGAATTCATCCACCCGCGTTCTACCATGCAGACAAAACCGTTCTTGCCTTCAACCGCCGTCTCGTAGCCATGCCTTCCGAGAACCATGACCGTGGCATCGCTGGAAATGGATGACGGGGCCGCGCTTCGCGCCAGGGCAATCTCGGCATTCCGCTCCATGAGATATTGATCGAGGGGCGGCATGCTCGGATAGGGTGTCGCAGCGTCCGCCGCCCGCGCTTGTCGTGCCGCGCCCAGCGCAAGAATAACCAGCATGCAGGTTCCCAATGTGATCGTCCTGACTATTTTCTCGTTCATTGATTCCTCCTGATATCCAGATTGAGCTGACATGAATGCACGCCCGGATTCGTATGTTCAACGGGCGTTTTGTTCAATGAGTTTGGCCACAGCATCGGGCTGCTCATCCGCGACGTAGTGCACGCTGTTCTTGATGACCTCGACCTTGACGTTTGCGCAGCCATGAGCCCGTAAGGCGTCGGCAAAGCTCGGCATGAGCTTCTCGAAAGGCGAGTTTTCTCCGGGAGCGAGCACCAGAGGTACAGAGATCACACTCTGTTGCGCTGCATTAAATGTCTCGTTTGCGGGAAAAGCACGGTACATCTCCAAGGCCGCGCGCAGATGTTCCGGAGCAGCGTAGGATTTCGCGTAACGTGCTACATCCGCATTGCTGAAGAGGACGGGATCGAGAAAATGGCGCAGGTAAATGGCTTCGCGGCCAGCAAGGAGCTGCTCAGGCAGGTCCGGTGTCTGCTGAAAATCGATATGCCAAGTGATGCGATTGGCTTTGACCGCATCCCACGGCCCAAGGCCTGGTAGCGGTGTGTCGAGCATCATCACCCCGCGGCTACTCTCCGAATAAAGACGGGTGAAGGCATACGCAACCATGCCGCCGATATCGTGCCCGACCACGTAAACGTGCTCCAAATGCAGATGTTCCGCCAGCTGGTGAACGTCCTCCGCCATATTCGCGGCGTCGTATCCGGCTTCAGTCGGTACCGAGCCGCCCAGGCCGCGTAAGTCAACAGCAACGACGGTGAACTGCTTCGCCAACTCTGGCATGACGCGGTGATATGCGTACCAGTCTTCAGGAAAACCGTGCAGCAAAATGACTGCAGGCCCAGTCCCGCCGCGTACATAGTGGAGCGTTGCTCCGTTCACTCGCGCAGTGTTGGAAACGAATCCATTTCCCAACGCCGCCACCGCCGGATCGGACCTCAGCTTGGGCAAGGACTGGCCATAAAAGATGGCGCATGTGGCCACTACAAAAACGGCTAAAACTTTCAAGGTCCTGGGCTCGTAATTTTTCACGAGTATGAAGCCGCTCTTCCCGCCCAGGATTCTGGTGCATTGCGCAGTATTGCTCGCCATCGTGACTTCTTTCCAGCTCGGTGTTTGTCGGAATTGCCCCTTTACTGTTTTGGTGAAGCCGTTCTCCTCTGATCTACACACAGGTCTTCGAAGATTCGCTTTGCCGTATGCCGCTGCCATGGCGGCGTCCTCTTGCATTTTTCGGATTGGCATCGCGGACACCTCCCATGGCCTTGATTAGGGCCGCTTGCCCCGTCGCTAGAAGAGAAGCCGAAGCGAGAATTGACCGAAACGGCGTTCATCGTGGTTGCCGCCGGTAGCTAGCGTGCCAAGTCCGCCCTTGAGCTCTTGAACAAAGATCGGGGTGGCCGTAGCACCGTCGTATTGCATTGTTGAGGTGTTCACGTAGAAATTGTGGCGGTTCAGGACATCGATGCCGTCGGCGGCGAACTCCATGCCTATACGCTCGGTGATCGAGAAGGTCTTGTGAACCGATGAGTCGACATTCCATCCACCGGGACCGCGGATCGAGTTGCGGCGCATCATGTCGCTTGGGAACGGCCCGTAGTCCGAGAGACCCAGAGTGCTGCTGAGGGGCGCGAAAGTTTTCGGAAACGGAACCGTCAAGCCATCGAAGGAGTTGGCCCCTACTGCCTGCGGATGCTTCTTGACACTCTCGGAATAGAAAGGCGTTGCCGGCTCCAGACGCGGCACAGTGATTTCGGTTTCATCCTCGCTGTAGTCGAAGACCGAGAAAGGGATTCCGGTGCGCGCCGTGTAAATGCTGGAAAGCGCCCATCCGCCCAGGACCTTGTGCTGAATGCCGGTTCCCTGCTTGAACCACGGTGTCTGCCAGATCGGGGCGACGGTTAAGCGTTGGCGAACATCGTAATCCGAGCTGCCCCAATCGAGTTTCGGGTCGGCGAGAGAGGTATAACCGAGCGAGCCAATATAACCGGAACCGCCCTGCAAGCTGTCACCGAAGGTGGAGCTCAGCTCATCCAGAGAGTGGGACCATGTGTAATTTCCGGTCAGGCTCAGACCCGTCTGATGAATGTTCTGCATCTGCACCCGGAAGTTGAGGCCATTGTAGGCGCTGGACGCTGCGCTTCCGCGCTTGTTGATGTTCGTATATTGCGGATTGGGACGGGTGAGGCACTCCGAGGCGTTCAAGCCGGCCTCGGATTTGGACTGCCCCGCAGCAATGAGTGCATTCTCGGTGTTGATGTTGTAGACGCCGGATCCAGCGCAACCTGCGCCAATCGCGTTTGGATCGCCGAGATAAACCTGGCCGGCGCCAATCTCATTCCCGTCCGCCAGATCGTAAAGATGATTTCCCTTTGCCGCAACATAGGCGAGCTCGAACAAGGCTCCGCGGGCGAACTGGTGCTGAAGGGCAAGGCTCCAGAACTGGGTCTGCGCGACTTCGATGTTTTGATCGAGGTGGCGAAGCTCCACCGGAGGCAGGTACTGTGGCCCGATCGATTGCCCCAGAGGGCCAAGATCCTGGTTGGTTACTGTTGCGATGCAGCTTGCATCTTCCGCCGAACAGGCATCGCTGATTACCGCGCTAGCCGGAGGATTGAAGCTGGCGTTATAGGTTACGTTGCCAAAGTTGCGCTCGTAGCTGATGCCGTACCCACCGCGGATACTGTCTCGGCCGTTGCCGAAGATGTCATAGGCAAAGCCGACGCGAGGCGCAAAGGTTCCCCAGCGGGATTTCCAGAACCCGCCAGCAGGGCTCTGGTTGGCGATCTGAACCTGCCCGCTACGTATTTGCGCTTCCAGACCGGAGCCGGAACCGAAGTAAAAATTCGAGTCGAGAGCCGGGTTGTTGTTGTGCTGCACGCCGTAGTGCTCGTAACGGAGACCCGCATTGAGGGTCAATCGCGGCGTCACCTTGTAGCTATCCTCTCCATACCCCGCCCAATCCTTGTAGCGATAGCTGCGGGCAAAAGACGCTTCGTCAAGGGGCGTCTGGATTGCGCAGGAGCCATTGTTCACGACATTGCCGAAGCTGCCGTCGGTGGTCGAGGTGTCGACAGGGCATGGTAGCTTGCCCTGAGGATTGGCACGCGTCGAAAAATTGACCAGAGATGCTCCGTTGGGATTTCCCGCGGTGTTCATCATGTCGTTCAGGCTGTCCTGGAACCCGCCGCCAAGTTGCTCGACGGCCTGAGCATAAGCGCCGGAAGCGTAATTTAACTGGATGTAGGTTCCCAGAAAACCGAAATGGAAGGAGTGTTTGCCTTTGGTCCAGGAAAGATCGGGTTCGATCTGTATGGTGTTTTGAGGGCCGCCGGCCGGTAGACCGCCTGTGCCTGGCTCGCTGAGATTCTCCAGACCCGGCATTTGAATCAATACCTCTGTATTCGGGTCTGTGGGCGAGACAAACATCAGGTTGGGAACATAGAGAAGCGAAGGGTCAAACGAGGTGTTCTCGTTAAAACGCGTAAAGCTCGCCTTCGCCGAAAGAAACAGGCTAGGGGTGAAGATGTGGGAGATGCTATAGAGATAACTCTGGTTCAGGAAAGTGGTGCCGGTGTCGTACTGCGGATAGGCGCTGTAGGTGTTGGACCCGAGGAGCTGAATGGAAGCTTCACGGCCTCCGCGAAAGAACATTTGAGTCTTGTCGGTAAGGTTGAAGTCCAAGCGGCCGACGAGAGCGTAGGTGTTTTGGGGAATGCCGCCGCCCGCGTCGAACGGGGCTTGAAAGTTGACTGTATCGAACATCGGGGCTGACGCAGGAATCGGTGTTGTGCCATTGACCGAGCCGAAGGTTATGCCCGTGGAGGCAACCTGCCCAACCGTCGAGGCTACCCCCGCGGAGGCGACCGTTGTTTGTCCGTAAGTCTTGTAATAGCTCTGAATGTTGGATGGCATCAAAGCAATGAAAGCGGGATCGAAGACTTCCTCGCTTTCCGTGGCAGCGCTGCGCACCCGCGTCCACTCCGTGCTCTCAAAGATGAAGATCTTGTTCTTCTTGATAGGTCCGCCGGCTGCGTAACCAAATTGGTTGCGCGTATAAATGCCTTTTGGGTCTGGCAGAGGGCCCGACTGGCCGCTCGCGAGAAACGCCGAATTGTCCGCGTCATTGCCGTAGGTGTTTGCGGTGTAGGCGGAAAGGCGGTTGTACTCCCAGGCGGATCCATGGATGGCGTTCGTACCAGCCTTGGTGGTCACATTGATGACGCCGCCGGAAGCGCGGCCATACTCTGCCGAATAGTTGCTGGTCACTACACTGAATTCCTGCGTGCCATCCAGGGGAATGTCTTCGCCAATGGCCTGGCTGAATATTGAAATGTTCTCCACACCGTCCAGCAGGATCTCGGTGCCCGATTCGCGCTGGCCGTTGATGGAATAACCGATGCCGCGATTCTCTTGGTTCTGACCGCTGCCCGTTTGATCGATGGCGCTGGCCCCGCTGTTGGTGCTGTTGTCCCCGCCAGAGACATTTCCAGCCAGTGCAACGAAATCGTAGGGGTTGCGGGTGAGGCTGGGGAGTTCCGCAAGCTGCTGTGTGTCGACCACCTGGGACATCTCCTGGGTCTGGGTGTTGACCTGTGCGCCGCCCTCACCAACCACTTGTACCTCGGTGGTGGTTTCGCTGACAGAGAGCTTGGCGTCGAGGGTCACATGGCCGCCAACGGTTACTTCGACCTTGCCGACAAAGGTCTTGAAGCTGCTGGAACTCACGGTTGCCTCATAAATGCCCGGCTCAAGACCGGTGACAAGATAAGCGCCGGTCGATGAGGAAACAGTGGTGCGCATGGCGTTGGTGGACAGGTTCTTGACCGAAACTGCAGCTCCGGCAACCGCGGCTCCTGTCTGGTCGGCCACCGTTCCGGCGATTTGCCCGGTTTCCACCTGTGCAGAGGCCACGACACCGCCGAGGGACAAGGCGGCAAAAGCGACGAACACAGGCAGTTTGGAGGACTTCAAACGATGCCACGGTCTACCTGACAAGGCAACCGCACGGGACAGCAGAGAGTTGAACCTGAACAGCGTCATAAGCTCCTCCAAAATGGATCTGAACCGGAGACCACCCGGGGTTGAACAGGGCCTTTGAAAGCCTCTTGCTGTTTGGGCCGCGCGGCATTCAAAACAGGATCTTGCCAACGAAGAGCAGGTTGCGAAGCCCTGTTCCCGGGGTGACGAGACTAGCTCCCGTGGCCGGACTCTCATAGTTGTTGTTGAAGTAGGAAGGTGTCGCCGCATAGTCGTTCAAGAGGTTCCCGGGCGCTGGGAAGTAGGCACGGTTGAGTATGTTGTACGCATCCACCTCCAGGCGGAAGGTGACCCGCTCGCTGATCTTTGTATTTTTGAAGACGCTGAAGTCGACGTTGTTGAAGGAATCTCCGCGGAGAATGTTTCTTCCTGAGCCTGGGTATGGATTGCCGAGAATGTTGGCCGCGAGCTGATTGTTCGCGATGAACCGGACGGCCGACGGGGATACAGGGGTTCCGGTTGCGAAGTCCTCGAGAATTGGGGCGGAGAACACGGGCGGAGTGGTAGCGGTTCCGGGAGTAATCGTGGTGTCGGTGTAAATCGCCAGGGTGCCGACAGGAGCTTTGGGGTTGGAGAGGATGGGACGAGCTACGTCTACCCCGAGAAAGCTCTGCTCGAAAGGTATGTCGCTGTAGGACTGGGATGAGCGCACGTCATCCGGATTGATCTGCGGCGAGCCATTGGAGATGCCCTGATAGTCCGTGTAGAGCTGGCCGCTGTCGTAGATCCAGATGGTGTTGGCTTGCCAACCGCCGGTCAGCTTGCTGAAAAAAGCGTTTCCGCTGTGAAAGTCAGGCAGCTTGTAGGTGAAACTTAGGCTCGCTGTGCTGGGAAAATCGAGAGCGCTGTTGGCGCGCTCGCCCAGGTCCGTGTTGAGCGGGTTCTGGGCGATGGCGATGGTGTTTCCACTGGCGGCAGTGGAAAAAATCTCGCTGGTGTTGTCGATGTTATGACTCCAGGTATAGGCGACCGTCGCGGTTACGCCGTGGAAAGAGCGCGTGGTGAGATTGGTCTGCAGAGATTGATATTGAGAGAAGGCTGTGTTCCGTACGTCGATGACGGCGGTGTTGCCGCAGTGCAGGAAACCCACATCAGCTCCGCTCAGCGTGCTGTTGGCAGCTGAGCAAAGATTCGCCGGATTGACGACATTGGGAAAAGCCGCCGCCACGGTTGCAAGATAGGGGTTGGCATTCATCGACTGAAATTGCTGACTGGTGTGGTTGCCGACGTAGCGAAGCTCAAGAACCGCCGCGTTGTGCAGCTGGTATTGCACGCCCAGGGTATAAGTCTGGCCTACCGGGTTGCGGAAGTTCGTCGGAGCCATAATTTCGCTGTCCAGGCCCGGGTTGCCGCCAGTGGGTAGCTGCGGAGCAAGCTGCTGTTGCACCGTGACAAAAGTAGCTCCGCCGGTGGGGATGCAGTTGAGGGTGCCCGCATTGCAGGTGAGCGCTCCAAGGTTGACCGAAGGCGCAGAGCCGGCGACGTTCAAACCGATGTTCTGAAATTCTGGCTCGACGTTGATCGCATAGGCGCCGCGGACGACCAGCTTTTTGTTGAATGCCGGGTTCCAGGCGAAGCCGATGCGGGGTTCGAAGTTCCCGTAGTAGTTGGCAATGGCTGGAACCGTGGTCACCGACAGCGGCAGCAGAGTGCTCCATAAGTGATTTGGACCGGTTTGTGCGGCCACGCTCTGGTTGTGAAAGTAGTTGATCGGCTGGCCAAAAAACTCCCAGCGCAGACCTAGATTCAAAGTGAGATCGGGTCTCACTTGCCAATCGTCCTGAAAATAGAGTCCAAAGTCTTTTTCGTCGAAGGGAATGCTTGGATTGCCTTTCGCTACTAGAACGCTGCAGGCGCCGTTGGGGCAGCCGCCTGCGATGAAGTCGGTCAAGGTGTCGTAGTTGAAGGCGCCTTGCACGAAGGGGAGAAAGATATTCGGCGCGTTCTCGTAAAGGAACTCGCCGCCGAAGGTGATTGCGTGGTGCCCCAGGGTCCAATTGGCGTTGTTTTGCACCTGGCCGACTTTGACAACACGGCCGTCCGGTTCCCCGGCGGGGAGGCCCAGAGAGGACATGGAATTTCCGTCTGGCAAATAGAAGGAGCTCAGCTCGGTCGGGCAGGAGTTGAACGAGGTGATGGTGCAACTGGGGAATCCGCCGCCATCGAAGGCAAGTTTGCTTTGCTGAAAGCTAAAGCGAAGCTGATCTACCCAATGCGGACCAAAGGTGTGCGTTTCGTCTGCGCCGACCGTGTGAATCACGGCGGTGACGTTGGTGTAGCCGCCGTTGGCTGTGGCGTTATCAGGCGAGGTGGGGTTGTTCTGGTAGAGGTAGCGGAGGTAGATACGATCCTGGGGTGTCGCCTGCCAGTCAAGACGGCCCAGGTCCTCCTGGTCCGTGGAGAGATACGGCACTTGACGGCCAAACTGCGCAAACGGGACGACACCCGCGCCAGGAATCGTTTCGTAGATCACCGGAGTCTGCGCGTTCGTGATCTGGCGGGGATTGCCGGCTGTGACCGCATACGGGCTGAGTTGCTGAAGAATAGCGACCGAAGCATTGCCCGGAAGTGCGGTGGCTAGCTGCGTCAGGCCCGCGGGCGTGGGAAAGTAGGTTCCGCTGCTCGTGACGAGTGCGCCAAACTCGGTCTCACGGTACCAGTAGGTCGAGCCGAATAGGAAGAGCTTGTCCTTCAGGATTGGACCGCCGAGGGTACCTCCATAAAAGTTATCGACATAGCGGGGCACAACGGCTGCGGCGCAACCCGAGGCTGCGGGAGTTTGTCCAGGACCGCAAAAGCCGAACTGCTCTCCCTTGGAGACGCCTTGCGCAAGCGAGCTGGTGAAATCGCCCGAAAACTTATAGATTGCCGAGCCATGGATGGTATTCGTGCCGGACTTGGTGATGTAGTTGACCACCGAGCCGGCATTGCGGCCGTACTGGGCACTGAAACTGTTGGTAATGATCTGGAGTTCGGCAAGAGCCTCGTCATTGCCAAAGAGTACCTGGGGGCCAGTGATGGTGGTGTCGTTATTGGCCTGGCCGTCGATCTCGAAGTTGTTGGCGCGGCCGCGCTCTCCGTTGACGGAAAAGTTGGCTCCGTTGGAATTGGAGAAATCGTCCCCGTGCGTGTTGACGACACCAGGAATGAGCAGGGCCAGTTCGTCGAAGCCTCCAGCGGTAGGGAGGTTGGTGAGCTGCTGGGAGTCGAAATTGGTAGTGACCTGCGACTGAGAAGTTTCCAGGATATTTTGAGCGGCGGATACCTCAACCACTGCCTCTGTGACGCCAGGGCTCAGTTTCTGAATGCCCAGTGCCTGCTCGCGGCTGGATGCCACCTCGACATTGTTCAGGGTGAGACCGGCAAAGCTGCTGTCGGTGATGACAACTGTATAGGTGCCGATGGGCACGTCTTTGAAGGAAAAGGCGCCGTCATCTCTGGAGGTCGTTTTCAACGTGATATTCGTAGCCTTCGCGGTCGCAGCGATGGTCGCCCCGGCGATCACGGCTTCCGAGGTGTCGGTCACAGTACCTGAAATGCTTCCTGTTGTGATCCCCTGCGCGCCGGCTTGATGCTCGAGAAGCGCCACTGCTGTCA
>Ga0206814_10218_pt1 | contig 15959 bp, 17 predicted proteins | sample Alteio_BWOrgCont_90_FD_152850 | JGI IMG/M metagenome (GOLD analysis project Ga0206814, IMG submission 152850) | Enriched cells from forest soil in Barre Woods Harvard Forest LTER site, Petersham, Massachusetts, United States -... | ecosystem: Environmental > Terrestrial > Soil > Temperate forest >...
TTGCCGGGAAATCACATCCGAGATGTGCGGAATGTAGGATCCTTCTCTCCTCGCTTTCAATTATGCGATGTATCCGCCGTCGATTGTAAGGCTGGACCCGGTGATGAAGCCGGCCTCATCGGAGGCGAGATACGAGACAAGACCTGCAATTTCTGACACATCTGCCATTCGCCCAAGCGGAACCAGGGTCGTCACCGTCTCGGCATGTGGCGCACTCATGTCAGTCGCTGTTGGACCAGGCTGGACATTGTTGACGGTAATTGCCCGAGGCGCTAGATCGATGGCTGCTCCTCGTACCAATCCAGTGAGGGCAGCTTTGGTCATGCCGTAAACGCTTGCCCCAGGAAAGGCTGTGCGGACGGCAGTGTTACTGCCGATCAGGATCACCCGTCCCCCGTCCTTGATATGCTCCGAGGCCGCTTGTATGCCGACAAATGCCGCGCGGACATTAATGTTCAGCATGCGATCGAGGTCTTCGAGGCTATAGCTGCCGATGGTTCCCCCAATCAAGATTCCGGCATTGTTGACAAAAATATCCAGTTCGCCCAACTCTTTTACGGCTTGATCAACTGCTGCACCAATGTCATCGGCAGAGGCGCTATCGGCTTTAATCGGGAGTGCCTTGCCTCCCGCAGCTTCGATTTCGCTTGCGAGCCGTTTTGCTTTTTCTTCCGAGTTGAAATAGGTAAATGCGACTGCTGCGCCGTCTGATGCAAACCGCCTCACGATTCCTTCGCCAATTCCTCGCGAGCCACCAGTCACGAGAGCGACCTTGCCTGTAAATGATCGCCTGTACTTTTCCGCCATGTCCTTCCTCCGTTTTTGAGTACAACTTAAAATTTTGGATTATTTTATCCATAATAAGATTCAGATTTTCTCGGCTCACCCTGATCGACTCCATCTGTTCCAGGATTCGTAACCAGAAACTCGCATCCCGCAGAGAAAGACGCTCGGTTGATGAGAATCGCCTTGGCACGTTACGACGGATAGTCTTTCGAATCATGTCTCGGCCTGTTCATCAACCTGCATCCGGATGATTGTGATGGCGCTCCCTCTTGTCAAGAAAGTTCACGAGTCTTACTCGGCATTGAAGCTAGCGATCATGTTGTAGCCGGTTGCGGGATCGAAAATTGGAAGTTCATCCTGATTTACGCTGTTTAGGGGCAGTGCGTAGGCGGACTGAGCCGTGAGAGACGGCGCTGGATCGGGAATGAGCAGAACCGCAGAGACCGCCCCGGCGGTTGGGAAGGTCGAGGGCAGCGTGACATCGATCTTGAATGTTTGCGGAATGGGTGTTGCGGACGATTCGAGCTGGCGCAAATCCATGTCGGCCAGGGCGATGGGAAACTGAGCCACGATCTTTTCCGCAGAGATGAACAGCAGCGTGACCGGGCGCGGCCGAATAACCCGTCCATATCCGGTATTGGCCAAAGTCAGTGCCAAATGCAGCTGGCCGTTGGCGCTTGGACTTCCGTTGATGGTGGCCTCCTGCAACTCGATGCGGGGTCCGACTTTGTTATAGAAGCCGAGGGCGCAGCCTTCGTTTTTCAGTTCCGTGGCAACTGTGGAGGGAGAAGGCTGGAGGGTGATTGATTGTGCATGGTAGGTGTATGAGTAATCATCTAACGCGCTGCACGACTGCAGGGTAGGATCGAGGGCTCCAAATTCACCGGCGAACATGGTGGTGGCCGACACGGTTGCCGCATACGAGCGCAGTTGATCGGAAGTGTATTGCGGCACACAGAATCCTGCGCCTGTATCGCAGTTTTCCCATGTGCCCGCGTCGGTGGAGTTTGACGCGAAGTAGTCGTCGTGAAGGCCCAGGCCTGGCGCAGGAGTCAGGCCGCCGTTGTACTGGATCAAGTCGGCCGGTTCCCGCACGAGGATGGGGAACAGACCGCTGAAATAGGAGAGTTCCTTGTCGAGAACGACCTTGTGCGCGGCGGCGGTGTCGTTTCCGTTGGTTGAGTCGTGCCATTCTCCCCAGGTGCCGATGAAGCCCGCTTCAATGGCGAAGATCAAGTCTTTATATTGCAGCAGGATCGGCGCGACTTGATCGATGTGATTCGAGATCAGGTCGATGGGAGCGTCCATTGCGCCCGGACCGATGGGGCCGAAGTTGTAGGTGAATCGGACCATTAGCCGCATGCCGGTGCCGGCGAATGCAGCGAAACGGGTGTTAATGTCCTTCAACATGGTGGCTGAGAGCGGGCCAGTGACTGCCGGCTGCTGTGAACAGGCGGACGTTGAGACTTCTCCGCTCAGGCATACGTAGATGCGCATGACTTTTGTAGGGCCGTACCCGAAGTTGGTTTCCTTGGCACAGTTGGAGGCGCTGGCTACCCAAAAATCGCAGTTTCCGTAAGGCGCGCCTTCGCTGGTCGAGATGGTTGTGGCGTTGGGTGCGAACACGCTTTTGAGCGACAGAGACGGAGTGTTCACCACGATCGCGACACTGCTGCTCGCATCACCCTCAGGGCCCGTGCAGGCGAGTGTGTAGATCAAATTGGCCGCGGCCGCGGGTGTTATTGTCAAGCTTCCGCTGATGGGCTCAGCGCTGCTCCAGTTTCCGCTGGCCGTGCAGGATGTGACACTGAGAGTGAACCATGTGATGGTGATGGGTTGACCCACATACGCGCTGGTCGAGCTGGCGGTGAGTTTCACCGTGGGGGGCGCGGGGGATACCGTGAGAGGGGCAGAGGCGGTTGTGCTGCCGCCAATATTGGTGCAGGTGAGCGAAAAGGTGAGACTGCCCGAAACCAAAGGCGTAACGCTCTGGCGGCCGCTGGTGGCCAGAGCGCCGCTCCAGGCGCCGCCTGCTGTGCAAGTGGTCGCGTGGCTCGCGGTCCAGGTCAGCATGATAGGATTTCCCGCGACGACTGTAGATGGTTGTGCGGAGATCGCAACCGTGGGCGGATCGAAATGCGTGGGGTTCCCTTGTATTTCAAGGTTGCTGCTGTTGAGCCTTGCAATCGGTAGAGTGAAATCCTGCTCAAGGATCGCGGCGGTTTTTGCGTTGACTCCAAAGATTGGAAGCTCGGGATGACGGTCCCAGTTTTCGATCGTGTTGTCTTCGATGGTGCCGTCATTGAGCGCCCCAATCCAGATTCCCGAGCGACCGGAGTTGAAGATGTGGTTTCCCCGAATCGTGACGCTGGTGTTGACCGGGGAAGTCGGATACGCGTTCGTAGAGGTCGTGGAACTGACGAGAACTGCGCCGGTGGCGATCTGCGTGCCTGAACCGGAGGCCATGGGGCCAAGGCTGCCGTCAATTTCATTGAACTGAATGGTAATGTCGTGGGACGGCGGGCTTGGATAAGCAGTGACATTTTGCGAAACGGCGATGCCGCCGTTGCTGGTGTGACCGATCTTGTTGTGTTCGACCGTAACAGCTTCCGCTCCGGCGACAAAAACGCCACGGCCGAAAGAGATTTCCCGGGCCTCATTCCACTCGATACTCGATCCCGCACCGCGGTCGCTTGCAGTGGCGAAAGCCATTCCAAAGCCCGGAGCAATCGCCTGTAGATCCCGGTCGAAGGTGAGTTCGACTGAGCCGTCGAGCGTGGGTGAGCTCGAGTCCGGTGGATCCTGGGAAATAATCGTAGCTCCTACCAACTCCCCCGCCGTCGTCGGATCGACAAAATTGACGGTTGTGTCGTTGGGAAACCGCCGGTAAGAGCTCCGTTGTACCGTCAGTTGCCGAGGCCCGCCTTGGCTGGTCACAGTTGCAAGATTCAGCGAATCGATGGACAGGGCATCGTCCAGCGTGCGGGTCACAAAGCTATTACGAATATGGTTATCCGGTCCGCTGAGAACGAAGTGAATGCCGTCGGCATTGGAAGCGATCAGTCCGGCTCCAGGCCTGGGCATCACGCGCACGCCGTCTACGGTTGAGTGATTCACCGAATTCAGCAGCACAGCCATCGCACTCGAGGCGTGGATGGTGAAATTTGAAAACGTAATGGCGTCGCTTCTGGATGCGTTGATCAGAGATTCTCCGCCCCGCTGCGTAACAACGATCGTGTCTCCCGGTAAGAGCGTGGATAACGTTGCGGATTGAGACCACGGAGTGTTGTCTTGCACAAGGCTCAGGTTGCCACTTGAGATAGGCTGTTTGACCTGCATGCGCGAGGTCCCGGGCACGATGCTGCCATTTCGGAATGCCACAGCCCAAAGGACCGGCGGCCCCACCGGGGTAGTCTCCCCATCGAAGGTCTCCGGATTGACCCAGTCCGGCAGCGTGGTGTAGGCGAGGGTGCGCTGCTGAGAGTCGACAGACTCAAGTTGCACGTGTGTGTAGGGCGGATCCGAAATGTCAGCCTCGAAGTTTGTTAGGGTGACGCGCTGGCAATTCGACACCAGAAAGCCCTGCAAAAACGCGTGAGCGAAATAGATCCTGGAACCGGCGAGATCCACGCGAAGATCCGATAGGTCTAGAAAGACGAGGTATGTTTGCGCGTTTTGCGGCGTGAGGAAGTAGTACGCTCCGCGGTCCAAGGTGACGAGGTTCGTGTGATGCTTCGCCACGTAGACAAGCGCCGCCTGAAAGAGCGGTCTGGCGTCCAGACTTGGATCGTCCGGCGCCAGGTTCCGGGAAGCAATACCTAAACGCACGAGATCACGCGAGAGATTAAGCCTGCTGTGGCGGAATTCATGGTCAGGTGGGCCCGTTTGAGCCCTGACATCCCAAGTGCAAGCTAAGGGAACACACAGAAACAGAACACTCAGTTGGAGGAATCTCATGGGGTTCACAGCCTCACAGTTAAGGATCGTTTCATGAATCTCTGCTGGCGATATCGCTTTTCAGGGCTCGGGGGGAAGGCAGGTCGACAGGACAACCACAAGTGCTGAGACCCCGGTCTCCCAGAGGAAGTTGCGAGACCCGAATGGGAGAGAGCTCTTAAATCATGCGCTATTAATCTTGGGTAAAAGGCGTTTCCGGCTCGGGTTTCTTCTCCAGGCACGAAAAGCCGCCTTCCATTCGGCACGCCCACCCTCCCCGATCAATGCTCGAGCACTTGAACTTCCCTCGATTCATGCAAAATCAACTGTTAAATCGACCTTACTTCGTGCGCTGGCGTCGCGGAAGTACCTGCGATCAGGCTATAATTCCGGTTTTGATGAGTGCATCGATTTGGCATTCGTTGAGAGGACTGGTCTCATTCCCCGAAATCTGGCTAGCTCAACGCCTTTGCGAGTCGAATGAGTCCTTGTCGAATCGCAAGCTCGTCGAATCCGCCAAAGCCGAGGAGTAACGCATTCGGATCAGGACGCCTCAGGGTGCATCGATCGACGGCGAGAACCTCAACACCCTGGGCCTCCGCCAGCTTTTCCGACTGTCGTGAAGTCATTCCATTTTTGAGGTACCCGATTGTGTAGAGGCCTGCCCTGACGTTAGAGATCTCAAGCAACCCACCCAGATGCTGCCTGGCCCCCTCCATGAGTGTTGCGAGGCGCTCCGCATAAAGATTCCGCATTCTCCGCAGATGACGAGCCAAGTGTCCGTCTACGATGAAGTTGCAAAGCACCGCCTGGTCAAAGGATGAATTCCGGAAATCGGTTCGGTAGCGAAAACCCAGGAAGATATCTATTAACGGCGTAGGTAATACCACGTAGCCCACGCGTAGGGCTGGGAATAGCGTCTTGCTGAACGATCCGATGAAGATTACGCTTGAGTGATTATCGAGGCTTTGCAGGGCAGGCACAGGCGGTCCCTCAAACCTGTATTCGCTGTCATAATCATCTTCGATAACAAAAGAACCGGCGCGTGAGGCCCAGCTAAGAAGGGCCATCCGCCGCTCCAGCGACATCGTTACCCCCAGCGGAAATTGGTGAGCCGGCGTTACGTAGGCTCCCTTCGCATCCGGACAGATCTTAATTCCGGCGGAAACACTCAGCCCTTCATCATTCACGGGCACAGCAATAATCCTGGCTCCGACATTGTCAAATGCGATTCTGGCGCCGAAATATCCAGGATCCTCCATCCATATCGGTTCGCTCTTTTTCAAGAGCAGCCGTGCCAACAGGTCGAGCGCCTGTTGTATTCCGGAAACGATGACAATCTGTTCCGCAGTGCATCGCACCCCACGTGAAGTGCGCAAATACTCGGCGATTGCATCACGCAGTGGCCGATACCCACGCCGATCAGCCTCTTTCCTTAACCATGACCTAAAATTACGTGCTCGGTCTGCGGCAATACGTCCCCAGACTTCGGATGGGAATTCGTTGATGGCCGGAGCCCCGATCCGAAAGGGGCGGATCCCCTCAACAAAAGCCAGGTCAATCCACGGTTGCGGCCGTTTATATGTCGAAATGACGCGACGAATGTATGCCGGAATCTTGGTTGCCTGGCGGGCCGGCCGGGGCACCTCCACACGATTGACCCACGTACCGAATCCGACACGGGAGCTGACATACCCCTCGGCTTGTAAACGCTCCATAACGCTGACGACTGTGCCCCGGGAGAGTCCATACTGGCTGGCAAAATCTCTGGACGCCGGCAGTCTGGCGCCGTGCGCAAGCCGGCCGTCAAGAATGGCAGAGCGCAGTTCTCCGTACAACCAATTTGTCAGGGTCTGATGGCGCGAACGGCTTTTGAGAGTGAGCTCGAATGAGCTAACGGCTTTGGGCATCTCAAATGGTCCAATAAGATTAGCGAAAATGGCTCTGTTCAATGTACCACTGCTGCCATAGTATCAGTTCTGAAATCGAGAAGCGCATGTATCGTCATTGAGCTCTGGCTTCTCGCTGAGCAACTCAAGGGAGATCGACTGATGAAAGTTGGAGTTTGGTTCTATGGCTTGGGCACCGCTCTCACCGGCATTCTGGATATCGCCTGGGGTGATTTCGACGCCTCTCATCAACCCATCCAGTCCCTGGGCAAAAACTTCCCTGGTCAACACCTATTGGCCTACGTCGCGGGCGTCTGGCTGTTCGCAGCTGGTCTTGCAATCTTGTGGCGCCGCAGCACAAGGATGGGCGCCGCGGCATCCGCCATCGTCTACCTGATTTTTATGGCATTGTGGCTGCCTCGGTACTATGCCGGGATTCATGCGTATGGTTGGCGAATCGACGTATTACTGGGCATCTCTTTCGGGCTCGCTCAACAGGTATTCCTGGTCGCTCCGGCAGCAATCGTTTTTGCGTCTACCGCCTCGCCGGAATCCCTGCTGCAAAGGAGAGCAGCTATCGCCGCACGTTGGATGTTGGGATTGCCTCCTATCGTCTTCGGCTTATTCCATCTCGCAGCCATTCATGTATTCGCGAGCATCGTCCCGCAGTGGATGCAGTTCGGAAATTTTTGGGCGGTGCTAACCGGAATCGCCTTCGTCCTGGCAGGAAGTGCAATTTGCTCAGGAATTATGGATGTCCTGGCCGCCAGGCTTCTTGCGTTGATGCTGTTGCTGTTTGAAGGCTTTGTAGAAATACCTCCTATTTTTATCCGACTGCACAATGAAAAAACATGGGGCGCCGCGGTGTACAATCTGACTGCGATCGGGGCATGCTGGATATTCGCCGAGTTTCTCACGAGCCGCGCAGATCGAGGCCGAATCGGCCCCGCGAGCAATGTCGCCATGTCACGCCCCGATCCGGTGGTTGCGTGATTGAGTAAAGCGTGGTCATCGACGAAGATTACGGTTGCCTCCGTCTCGGTCGATGACTTCCGCCGAGTCACTGATTGAGCAATGAACAACCGGCCTTGTGGCGTTCCGAATGGTTTCTCGCCAATCAGTCAACGAGCTCACCCTCCATGAAACCTCGACCCAGCCCAACCTATACCGAGTATTGTGGTCAACTATGCTCCGTCGCAACCACATACTCTCTTCTGTCCTCCTCCTCCTCAACACCATCCCCACCCACGCCAAAGCCTCTAACACCCTCACCCAAAAAAGAAAAAGCGCAAGGCTGGCACCTCCTCTCGGACGGCAAGACGACGGCTGGCTGGCGCAGCGAACGCGGCTGGCCTTCCCCGCTTCTCAGGCTGGGTCATCAAGGACGGTGTGCTCACCACTACCGATCTTGGCGGAAAGTAAGGCGGCGACGCCGGTGACATCGTCGCCACCCGCAAATTCGCCAAATACGAACTTTCTGTCGACTTCCGCACCACCACCGGAGCCACCAGCGGCATCCTCTACCTCGTCACCCTCGACCTCAAGAAAGGCCCCGCCTCCCCCGTCGGCTACGAGTACCAGATCCATGACGACTCCGTGCACCCCGAGGCCAAGCTCGGAAAAGATGGCGATCGCACCGTCGCCTCCCTCTGCGACATCATCCCCGCTGCCGGCACAACTGACCACACCCAACCCATCCATCCGGTTGGTAGCGGGAACTCCGCCCGTATCCTCATCAACGGAACCCACGCCGAGCACTGGCTCAACGGCGTCAAAGTTCTCGAGTACGACCGCAAATCCCCTCCAATTCCGCGAACTCATCGCCAACAGCAAGTTCAAGGTTTATCCCAACTTCGCCGGCATGCACGATACCTGCATCGACCTCCAGGACCATGGCTGTCCCGTCTCCTTCCGCAACATAAAGATCCGCGAACTCCCACCCACGCCACCCAAATAGCCCAACTCGAGAAGCCCGGCGTATTTCGCCAAACGCCGCCTCTTGGCAGTAAGAGTCAGGCTCCGAATAGCCCATCGCTAGCCCGCAATCGGTCGGAGTGGCATCAGCAACGGAAAGCCGTCTCTCGGTACCGGTCGCTCATGAAGAAGATGCTATCTATCTGCGTCGACGCAGCAGGGAGCGGCGGCCACAGGCATTCCCCCTGCAGGTGCTATAGTTTTTCCCATCGCTACACGAGGAGTCATGCACATGATGAATCGCAGAATGTTTCTCATGGGAGGGGCCGCTGCTTCGGCTCTCCTCACCGGCACGCGATATCTATCCGCCGATCCGCTTGGTCTGCCGATCGGCTGCCAGACCTATCCTGTGCGCAAGTCGATCAGTGCGGACTTCGCGGACACAATGAAGGGATTGCGTGCAGCAGGGTTCACTCAGATTGAGCTGTGCTCGCCATACGGCTACGGCGATTTTTCGAGCCTTCAGCAATACAAGCCGCAGGAGTTGCGGCGCATGCTAAGCGACTGGGGACTGGGCTGCATCTCTGCGCACTGGGCGCCGACCGAACTCTTTCAAAAGCCGGACCAGAGCATCGCCTATGCGAAGGAGTTCGGTATGACGCAGATGGCAATCGCCGCGCTTGGACCGTTCCGCCCGAGGACCACCGAGACAGTCGATGACGTGAAACGTTACGTCGAGCCCTTCAACGCCTTCGCCGAAAAGGCCCACGCTGCAGGCATCATCGCACTTCTGCACAATGAAGGCTTTGTCTCCGAACACATCGACGGCAAACCGGTCTACGACATGATGATCGCCGAGCTCAATCCCACCACCACCAAGCTGCAGTTTCAGGTCTCTACCTTGCAGGAGGGCTACGACCCAGTGACCTACTTCCAGAAGTACTCGGGCCGCTTCCTCTCAATGCACTGCCAGGACTGGGTGAAGGACCCCTCCACGAAGTCTGGCTTCCGCCAGGTTCCGTTGGGCAAGGGGGTTGTGGATTGGAAGGCCGTCTTTACAGCCGCAAAAACAGGCGGCGTGAAGAACTACTTCGTCGAGCTTGAAGAGGATCCGGCACTGATGCCGCCGAGCGTGCCTTACCTGAAGTCCCTGACCGTCTGAAGCGAGTGTGATCTCACGAGCGGAAGCCGTCGTTTACGAAGTAGCTGCCAGAATTCAGCTGTTTGAGCTCCGATTAGTCAGCTTCTGTTGACTAAAGCGCTCTCGACGAGTGACTCGATTTGTCGTAAATCGACTCCTGAAGAGACCGCATTTCGATCGGCGGTGAGGCGTTTCAGGCAACGTCTGTCTCAGACGTCTGCTGCGGCGCGTTGGCGCCCCAAGAGCCTCACAATGAGCGCCATCAGTAGCAGGGAATGAAGAGCATCAGTTCTTCGAAGGAATAGTCCTTCGAACATTCCAAATGAACTGGGGTATCTTCTTTGCGATGGCCAAAGGAGCGATCTTGAGCGCCGATAAATCTGAAGTTCTGCAAGGCACGCTGGACACGATGATCTTGAAGACCCTCCGCGTGCTTGGTCCGTTGCATGGATTCGGGATTGCACGCCGCATCGAGCAGGTAAGCGAGGATGTACTCACTCTGAATGAGGGCACGGTGTACACCTCGCTGCTGAGGCTGCAACAGCAGGGACGGATCGAATCGGAGTGGGGCACGTCGGAGAACAACCGCAGGCCCAGGTTCTATTCGATCACCGGGCGGGGGCGAACACAACTTGTGGTCGAGACGGAAAACTGGGAGCGGATCTCTGGCGTGATCGGCCCCGATAGACTCTTGCCGGCGTATTCCGTCGTTTTTGAATTCGAGGTAGAAGGTGCCCCCCTTCGTGTTGACAGGTTCTCCATCAATGAGAACGAGGCGCGGATCGGGGTTGCCTTTGGCGTCGCGAGCGACTGGCACGAAATTGCCATTTTCCGCTCACCTTGCGATACTGTTTAAGGTTTACCGGATGACGCTTCGCTTCCATTCCGTTCTCTCCTTAAGCCCAGTCGCTCTGACTAGTACGAGTGCTAGGAAGCAGAGAAAGTGCGGTAAACTATTGAAAATAGTGGCGCTATCGTCTAGGGGTTAGGACGTGAGATTCTCAATCTTAAAACACGGGTTCGATTCCCGTTAGCGCTACCATTATCCTTTCTGAAGAAGTCTGACAAAGTCCGAGAACAATCCCTAAGCCCCAATTTTTCAATAACAAATAGTCCGAGATGGTCGGAGCTGTTTTTTGACAGTCACGGCGATCCAGGGGAACATTTGGGGGCACTTCGGGGAGCAGTTCCCCGGGAGATGCCCCCAACCTCACCGCGAGGTGTCCAATGCCCCTGACGGACTTGCAGATAAAAAATCTCAGGCCTAAGCCCGGAAAACCTGTCCGGCTGTATGACCAGTACGGGCTCTATCTCGAAGTCTCCCCGACAGGTCGGCCCTATTGGCGATGGAAGTACCGCTACGCGGGGAAGGAAAAGCGCTTGGCTCTCGGTGTTTGCCCGGAGATCAGCTTGAAGGACGCTCGCCTGCGCCGCGACGAGGCCCGGAAGCTTCTGAGCACCCGCGAGGACCCACTCCAACAGCGTAAGAAGGAAAAGCTGCTGCAGACGGAACAATCCGGGGAAACTTTTGAGAGAATCCCTCCCGGCCACAAATCAGCAGCAATGGTACGTGTCAGCATCGCGCGGCAGAGAATAGGCGAAGCCTTACGTCGATTCTAAAGAGGACGTGCGCAACGCGATTGCGCGGACCGGCCAGCGCCTGTCTGCGGTGGAACTGACGCGGACCAAATTAAGGCCCAGCTGGGGCGAGCGCTTCTCACAGACATTCGAGCGAAACCGCGTGAGCCGTTTCATCCGGCAGCGTGCAAATGCCGTCGCCGACTACTGGCGCTCGAAGCGGGAAGGAGTGAGCTAGGCCTGACGCACAAAGCAAGTTCCTGAAGAACATCATTAAGCAGAACGAGGCGGCAGAGGAAAAGACCTATACCAGTGAGCGCCAGCACTCCGCACAGGCATTTACCCTGCATGTGGATTATCGCGACGGCAGGCAATCGGAAGGCTTCGCGTGGGCTCACTATGCCGGATACAGATGGTCCGACAACAGCGACTCCGAAAGGCTGCTGCTTATCTTCGGGCCCCGTGCGGTGGAGATTGAAGGACATAACCTCGGCGTGCTCGTAACGGAGATCCGGGATGGCCAGCTCAACAGCACCAGGGAGCTTTCCTCAGGCCAGCAAATGCTCCTGCGCCAGTCCAACCCGGACAACCAGCCAATCATTGCAGCTGTGCGCTCGTATCCGGATATGGAATCGATTCTCAGGGAGATAAAGGGGGAAGACGACGATGATCAAAGCAGACATGCTCGACGGGTTCAACGATGAAGACCTGCGCGAGGTCAAAGCTTTAGCGGATAAGCTTCTGAAAAACCGTGATGATGAGCGCAAAGAAAGGGCCTTGGAAGCTGCTCGCGCCACTCTGGCGGCCGTAGGTTTGACCCTGAAAGACCTCGGGAAGGCCAAAACGAAGGCCGTCAAGGGGCCGCAATACAAGGCCGGGGAGTTATATCAGCATCCCACCAATAAGGCGTTGACTTGGCGAGCTAAGGGGCAAAAGCCAGGATGGTTAAGAGATCTTGAAGAAAAAAGACAGAAAGCAGTTGTAACGATTCCCTAACTTTAGTCACTAGTATGTGACAAGAGTTACCAAGAGTTAGTTTTTGGGGTTTTGTTGAAGTTCAGGTCGCCCGGCGACGGGGAGAGGTAGCGTATGTCTTCCGTGAAAATAGTGAGTAGTCTGGATAGCCGCGCCGAAATACTGATGATTAACACGGGCGCAAATGGTGGAGTATTTCACACGAACCAGACCGTGTCAGCGGTTGATGCGCCGTGGAGAGCCTGGGATAGTCTAGCGCCAGCATCGATCTACCTTTCGCAGCCAATGACTGCCTTGGATGGAAAAGGGCGACTTGCTCTGGCATGGCTCAATGGCGGGGCTATCTGGGTTTCCCACTCCAATGTAGCGAACGGGGCGCTGGCGGCCGCTCAAGAATTGGCAAATCTCGACTTGGTTTTCTGTGATCTGACAACCAATTTCCAAGGGTTTTTTGCCTTCATCGGCATGGATACCACGGGCGCGGTGTGGATTTTGGAACAGACTGCAGATGGGTCATGGGACAACCTTGCCAAACATTCGTTGGGCGGACATGCTCTCAGGCAAGTGGCGGTTACGACATATGGGCCCGACAGCAGGCTTACGGTAGTCGCCCTTGGAGGCGATCGGCAAGTCTACCGAACGGAGGAACAGGGAGCCGGAAATGCCTGGGGTGCATGGATCAATCTGGAGGGCGTGGACATTCAGGGCGTCGAGGCGAGCGCCAACGATGATGGCCGACTTGAAATTACCGCTGTGGGCGGCGATGGCAATCTTTATCAGGCCAATGAAACTCTCGCTGGAGGATGGTCCGGCTGGCGACTCCTCTCGGAAGGTCATTTTGCAGATTCGGGTCGCGCAAGGGTAGTGAAGAATCAGAATGGCCGTCTGGAAGTCTTCGCGATAGGAGATGATGGTCTGATTTATCACACCTGGCAGGTGGCAAAAAATGAGGGATGGGTGCATGCTGTGGTGGCTCTGCCGCCAGTTGGTCCGATAATGTCGGCGGCAGTTAACGCTCTCGTAAATGGGAGGCTTGTGCTGGCGGTCGCTGATGACGGGTGCGGGTGCATATTTCTCACGCAGCCGGCAGCAAACGCGCTCACTTTCGAGCAATTGGACGAGCAACCTCAAGTCCCGTGTCCAGCTCCTCCCGCTACCATCCAGATCGTGAAGTTTATTGCCAATCCCACATACATAAACCCCGGCGAAGCTTCGACGCTCGAATGGGTGGTGGCGGCCAATGCGTCATGCAATCCGCTTTCGTTTGAGCTGACTAAGCAGGTAAATGGTGGGGCGGCGACTAAAGTGCCATACCAAGGTTTCGCACCTACCAATGGATCGTTGCCAGTGTTTCCAGATGTCACAACAAAATATACCCTGTCAGTCGGCTGCCCGAACGATGGCGCAAGCAGTCAGGCATCTGTGACGGTCGCTGTTTACGCGGGTTAGAGGTGAGGGATCGCGCTTTACCGATGCCGCTCTTCTTCCGCGGACTTCCGCATCCGCATCGCCCAAAGCGTCTCATTTAGCCCTGCCGTGCCAATTGAGGCAATGCGTATCCAGTGGTGGGCCTTAGTCGGTTCTTTCACGAACTCAAGGATGATCAGGGGCGACAGCGCACCCGCCAGCTCAGGATATGGGAGACACCGAGAGCGACGTTGGAATGGTGGAACTCCTGGCGCGGTCGCTCCCGGTATGGCCCATCACTATTCGCGTTCTGGTATTGCATTGCTGGCCTCAGATTCGCGCGTTAGTTTAATCGGCATACGGGTTGGCGCAAGCTGAATCTGCATATCTGCTGCTAGAATCGGGGCGTGAAATACTACATCTACATCTCGGACGCCAAGGTGGACATGCTGTTCCCGCAGGTGCCGCATGACATCAAGAAGAAGGTGGCGCTCGAATTCAAGATGGATCTGAAGCTATTATCGGCATCTCGAAGGACAGAGACGGAGAGCGAAGACAACCGAATCGCACGGCTTGAAACGGTAGTGGATTTCATTCGCGAATACGGCAATGTTGGGACCGTGGATGAACCGGATGAATACATTGAGGGAGCAATGCCTGTCCGGTGGGGCCCTGTCGTGAATGACATGATGGATAGCACAGTCGTCTACTTTGGCGGCCAAACGGACAAGACGTATCTCGGCCTGGGTGGTTCAATGCATTACGTAATCGGGAGTTCGGGCGCATCTTCTGCAAATTCCAGATCCGCAACACCCGTTCTGTTGGAATACCTGTATAAAGAGCTAAAAGTCAATGAGCCGATCTCGTCTTTTTCCGAAAGGCCTGAAGAGTACAAAACCTATTTAAGGGAAGCCATTACGCCTGCAGAATGCATTGCCCTCGCCTCGACGTCTTTAATGGGACCGCTGCAGAACGTCGAGTTTCTCGCCAAGAGATTGTCCTACGGGGCTGTCGAATCGCGTGATTATGAAAAGAGAAGGCCATTCGCTCTGCTTGCCACGCCCCTCTACGTGGCTATGGCCGATTGAGCCAGTTCCCTCGCAATGTCCTTCAGAGCACGTTTCAGGTACGGCGGCGGCGTTTGGTCCCCATATTCCCAGCGCTGGATTGTGGAAACGAAGACTTCGTTTTCCTGCCCGGTAGTGAGAAGCTCCGCGAGGCGCTCCTGCGTGAGCCCGTGTCGCTCACGGAAGCGTCGGACGTAGGAGGCCCAATCCTTGATGCGGGCTCTATGGGGATGGTTATTCTTCATGCAGTCTCCCGGCCTGTCTGTTCATAGATCATGCGTCTGACAGTCTTGCGAAATCGCTGTTCTGATAGGAACGACCGAAAAACTGAATGTACCCGAGATGACAGGCCTCCATCGAAAAAGGTTCGTCTTTTAGCTTCAGGAGAGCGGTCATGAGATCTTGACAGGATCCGTCATCTCGCCAGTCGTCCGGGCACCCATTGTGCCCCATGAGGGACGTGGTCATGCTTCCTCCTTAAACCGCACGCCAGCGGCGCGGAGGGCATCTATTACCGCTCCTGCATAACCGCGCTTTGGGTTGCCTTCAAATACCTCTCTTTGAACGAGGTCTATCGCCTCCTTTTCCGTCACCTTCGGCGCGTAGTGGTCGCGGACGACTTGCCAACCATCAATAAATGCGGCGCTGACTCCTTCCGGCCACGTGTGACCCTTTTCTTGAGCGGCTCGTTCACACGCCTCGCGGTCTTCTTGCTGGGTCATACGACGCCTCCCGCAGCCTTGGCGATTGCGGCGCGGGCTTTTGCTATGGCCTCCCTGTCGCCTTCAATCTCGCCACCGATGCCGATACAGTCAACAAAACGGGAGAGAACATCCTTAAGGGATGTCATCAAGTCATAGTGCGCGTTGCAGGCTTTGACGATGAACTCTCCACGCGCTCGCTCCGCCGCCACTTGCTCTTCGGACGATTCTTCCAGTTCCAGGTCAGCGACGAAGGTGCTCGAATCGTCGGCTTTCGGTGCGCCATAAATGATCCCCATATCCGACAATTCATAGGGCAGCGCCAGAATGGCGGGCGCCGTGTGTTGTTTTTTCGTCATAGTCTTTCTCCGCCCCAGAAACCGCCCAGGCGCACGGGAAGCAGATGCTTCAAGGGAATTCCTGTTCAGTTATCTGTTTTTGCGCGGCCCTACATCCCATTGATGCTCAGTTGATATCGCCTTCTCGTTAGTGCCTGTGTAAATGAAGCCGCGAAGTAGCTGGATTGCGCGTTCTGCATCTTCTTTGCGGCAGAAGCGAATTGCCG
>Ga0206814_10137_pt1 | contig 15940 bp, 12 predicted proteins | sample Alteio_BWOrgCont_90_FD_152850 | JGI IMG/M metagenome (GOLD analysis project Ga0206814, IMG submission 152850) | Enriched cells from forest soil in Barre Woods Harvard Forest LTER site, Petersham, Massachusetts, United States -... | ecosystem: Environmental > Terrestrial > Soil > Temperate forest >...
TTCTGGCCGTTGTGGCCCGCCAGTTGCACGATCGTGGGTGTCCCACAAGTGGGCGGATAGGGGGTCAAGGTCTGGGTGGGCGACTGATAGGGAGTATTGGTCGGACTAATGGTAAAGGTCGGGCCAGAGGTTGGGGTTCCGCAGCCACTGGTCGGCAAGACCAATGGGGTACTTGTGGGAACGATGGGCGTGTTGGCGAGGGCGCAACGATTCGTGTTGACATCGACGCCGCCATTTACAGTCCCAGAACTGACATCAACCTGCTGATACTGATCCGATCCGCCAGTCTCTGCGGTAAATCCATAATAAACTTCATTTCCCCCAAAATTGCTGGCAACAAAGCCGGCTGGGAAAACCCATTGAGCCTGGATGCTGCCATCCATGGTCACCGTTAGCGTGAGAGTGCTGGCGTCCCAACTGATCTCACCCTGGTGGAAAAGGCCGTCCTTGGCGTCGGTCGAGGAGGCCAGGATTTGAGGCCGACCGCAGGTGCCTGAAATCGCGGGGCCCACGCCGGCTACGTCCTGGCTTCCACCAACGGGGCACGTCACAGGATCCGCATTCGTCAGATTGCCGCCGGTAGAGAGCTCAAGGTTATCGTACGGCGGATCGTAATAAGGTGCGAGTGTATTGCCATCGTAGGTGTCAAATCGGACGGCCAGTGAATTGTTGATACCTGCGCTTCCTTGGGATCCTGGATTGGATGCTGGTGTGCCGGTTCCACGAGAGTCATTCTGAAGTACGAAGGCCATCCCATCCGCTCCACAGGCCAGGTTTCCGAAATTGATATCGAAATGGATATCAAAATTTTGGGTCATATCAATTTGGCAAGGATCCCACATGGAAGAGTTTTGACCCAATGTCTCTTGGGTCAGGACCACCAAGCCAGGTACCGATTTTATGGCGTTGCCGTTGACAGTCCAATTGGTGTTATTGGCCACTGCCATGGCTCCAAAAGGCGCCAAGAAGAAGTACAAGGCAAGTCCCATGAAGGTCGGCCTTGCCATCGCATAGATTTGGATTCTGGGATTCAAGATTCGGCGTTGTTGCGTCCGCAAAATTCTTGCAGCGATTTTCCAGCATTCACGTCTGCTTTTATTGATGAAAATCATAAGAAAGGACGGGATGACGAGAGGAAAAAGATTGAGGCCAAAACCCAAGATTAGTCGGGTAATGGGATATTTAACAAGATAATTATAATAGGGATGCTTCACGCAAAACCTTTACTGAGACGTCAAAATAAGAGATCTCAGGGCAAGTTTATCCACAATATGGTTTAGCTTCATCAACATTTCAATCTAGCTTATCTTGTTTTCTGGTTCTTGAAAAGGCAATTTTTGCAAGGAAACAATCAAATTATCGGTCGAGCGCAATTTTCAACAATGTCCTGTTGAGTACTGAAGGACCGGAATTCACTTCCACTACAGCAACATAGATTCCTGATGACCAGTTCCCTATTTTCAAGAGCATTTTGCTGGATCCGTTGGCTCCTAGGCCCTCGCTAATCAGCTCACCCGATACGTTATAGAGCTGCACGTTTGCGTTTTCGCCAGCCTGGATGCCCTTGATATTGAAGACTAGTTCTTTGTCCGAAGGCCCTACTGGATTTGGACCTGCGAGGACTGTAAAGGAAGGTTGGTTAATGTCACCGAGGACGACAAATCCCTTACTTTGCATCACGATGGTTCCGTTACCGTTGCTCACCAACTCCACAATGTAGCTACCCGGACTCACCACCTGGCCGCTGCTAGATTTTCCATTCCAGGTTTCCAGTACTTGGCCTCCATTTGAATTTTGCATGACAAATTGAACGCCTCCACCGCTCCCCAAAACGAAGGCAGCTTTGCTCGTACCACCGAATCCAATGTTCGTAATGGGACTACTTGAAAACGCCGTTGTATTCATGCTCGTCACAAGTTCGCCCGCGGAGTTATAGATGTTTAGGGATTGGCTGCTTATTTGCGGAAGGACAGCGACCGATTTGGTCCAGGTCTGGATATTTCCAAATGGATCGGTCGTTTGCACTTGAATGGTGTAAGTCCCACCACTGACCGGCTGACCATTATCGTTCGTCCCCGTCCATACCAAGCTCTTTTCTCCGCCTTGAATTTCTCCAGGGAAAATTAAATCTACTCCCTTGCCACCTTCGACTAAACCGCTGGCGCTCAGGGTGAAGCCACCTGGCATGATCGAGCTGGTTCCGAGGAATAGATGTTTAACGATTTCACCTGCTGAATTGAAAATCGTCACCGTCATTTGATCGGGCATCGTCACGGGACTGGGTGAGAACGTAACACTCGGTGTCTTCGTATCGCTTGGCGTCGGTTTCATCGTTGCCGTATCGCTGTTGGTGACTGTAGGCGTCGACGTGACAGTGGCGGTTCGCGTATCAGTGGCGCTTGGACTGGGGGTCCGTGTATCACTGAAGCTCGCCGTCGGAGTTGCAGTTTTGGTCTCGGTTGAGCTTGGACTCGCCGTCGGAGATGCGGTCGCCGTGGGGCTTGCCGTATGCGTCGAAGTCCAGCTCAAGGTGGAGGTGAATGTAGGCGTTGGGCTATAAGTCATACTTTCGGTTGCAGTATCCGACGCCGTCGAGCTTGGTGTCCAGCTGGAGCTTGCTGTCGAGGTCGGACTGGAAGTCTTTGTATCGCTTGCCGTCGGACTGGCAGTAGAGGTGTCGGAAGCTGTACCACTGGGAGTCGCGGTCGGGCTGACGGTTTCAGTATCGGAAGGCGTGTGGGTCGAGCTCGGAGTCGGACTCACCGTGGGAGTATCGGATGGAGTCTCTGTCGGAGTCGCGGTCGGGCTAACCGTAGGAGTATCCGAAGGCGTGTGTGTCGGAGTCGCGGTCGGACTAACCGTAGGAGTATCCGAAGGCGTGTGTGTCGGAGTCGCGGTCGGACTCACTGTGGGACTGTCTGACGGTGTATCCGTTGGGCTGGCCGTAGGACTTGATGTCGGGGTATCCGAAGGGCTGAAGGTCGGCGTTGCACTGGGGCTGGCCGTTGGGGTATCCGAAGCTGTAAAGCTCCGGGTAGCCGTGGGGCTCGCGCTTGGAGTGTCCGTAGGACTGTGGGTCGGCGTTGAAGTCGGTGTCCAGGTAGCTGTCGCAGATGCAGTGAAGCTGGGTGTTGCCGTAGGGCTTGGACTGGAACTTAGCGTCGCTGTTGGACTGTCCGAAGGGGTGACTGTCTCCGTCGAGCTGAGAGTCCAGGTCGGACTGTCGCTGGGGGTCGCCAAGGTGGTAAAGGTCGGGGTTCCGCTCGGAGTCGCAGTGGGGGTTGCGGACGCGGTGTCAGTTGGAGTCCCCGTTAAGGTCCAGGTGCGTGTGGGGGATGACGTGGGGCTAGCGCTGGGAGTCGCGCTCGGAGTGTTTGATCCTGTCGCGCTGGGAGTTGCCGTCGACGTTGAGGTGGGACTCACAGTCGGTGTGTCGGTGAGTGTCGCCAAGAACGTGGGCGTGTCCGTCGACGTCGAGGTCGACGTTGGAGAATGACTGAGGGTAAAGGTCGGTGTTGCCGTTGGAGTTGCGCTGGGAGTATCTGTCGCAGTCGGACTCGAGCTTGGCGTATCGCTGGAGGTGAACAGCGAGGTGATCGTCTCCGTCGCCGTGAGCGTAATGGTGGGAGAATTCGTCTTCGTCGAACTATTCGTCAAGGTCGGACTATCCGTGGGTGTAACGGTAAAGGTTGGCGTTGAGCCAAGCGTAGCGGTGTCGCTCGGGCTGGAACTCAAGGTGATCGTAAAGGTAGCCGTCGAAGACCGCGTGGCCGTGGAAGTCGCAGACGGGCTTGCAGTCAATGAGGCGGTCGCTGAGTTCGTCGAACTTGGGCTATTTGTCATTGTCGGACTATCTGTCGGCGTGGCGGTAAAGGTTGGCGTCGAGCCCAGGGTAACGGTGTCGGAAGGGCTGAAGCTTAGGGTAATGGTGGCAGAAGGCGTCGAAGTCCGCGTATCAGTAGCTGTGGCGCTGGCCGTCGCCGAAGCTGTTTGCGTGGGACTTGAAGTCGGAGATGCTGTCCGAGTGGCAGTTAAAGTGGATGTCGGTGACGCGGTGGACGTAGCACTCGAGGTCGCCGATGGAGTGTTCGTAGGGGTGATGGTGTAGGTTGGCGTCGAACCCAGGGTAACGGTGTCGGAAGGGCTGAAGCTTAGGGTAATGGTGGCAGAGGGCGTTGAAGTCCGCGTATCAGTGGAGGTGGCGCTGGCCGTTGCCGAAGGCGTCTGCGTGGGGCTTGAAGTCGGTGACGGCGTTCGAGTGGCGGTTAAGGTAGAGGTTGGAGACGCGGTGGAAGTAGCACTCGAGGTCGCCGATGGAGTATTCGTAGGGGTGATGGTATAGGTTGGCGTTGAGCCCAGGGTAACGGTGTCGGAAGGGCTGAAACTTAATGTAATCGTGAATGTGGGCGTCGAGGTTTTGGTCGCCGTAAAGGTGACGCTCGGTGTCGCCGTTAAGGTAACGGTTGGGGTGAAGCTCGGTGACATGCTGTTGGTAGGCGTTGCGGTAAGCGTAATGGTACGTGTCGCCGTGGGGCTAAAGCTAATGGTCTGAGTCGGCGTCCAGCTTGGAGTCGCCGTGAGTGTCAGAGTGGGTGTAGGAGTTAAGGTGTCGGTGGAGGTCGAACTCCGCGTTGGACTGGCTGTCAACGTTGATGTTGGCGTTGATGTCAACGTAACCGTGGGCGTGTAACTAGGAGACATGCTGTTGGTAGGCGTTGCGGTCAGCGTAATGGTACGTGTCGCCGTTGGAGTAAAGCTAATGGTTTGTGTAGGCGTCCAGGTAGGCGTTGCCGTGAGTGTCAGGCTGGGCGTAGGGGTTAAGGTGTCGGTGGAGGTTGAGCTCCGCGTCGGGCTCGATGTCAGGGTCGCCGTCGGCGTTGATGTCAACGTAACCGTGGGCGTGTAACTAGGAGACATGCTGTTGGTAGGCGTGGACGTCAAGGTCACAGTCCGCGTATCGGTGAGGGTGTAGCTCGCCGTCGCCGTAAGCGTAAAGCTGGGGGTGGCGGTCCGTGTCGGAGTCAGGGTAGGCGTCGCCGTGGGTGTCGCCGTGAGGGTTTCCGTAGAGGTGAGGCTGAAAGTGGGCGTTGACGTTCGTGTCGGCGATGCGCTGAGCGTCATAGTAGGGGTCGCAGTCAAAGTTTCAGTTGGACTCATCGTTAGTGTTGCCGTCGGCGTCGCCGTCCGTGTCGCCGTAGCCGTGAATGTCACCGTAGGAGTTGCTGTGAAGCTTGGGGTGGCGGTACGCGTATTGGTCGGAGTGAAGGTCGGTGTACTGCAAAGATTGCCTTCGATTTCGATGGGTTCTGCCAAATAGACGCGGCCGGACTGTCCGACATTGTATCCAAGGTTATAGGTTCCAGGCCCTCCCACGACATCATAGTCTCCAAAGACCCCTTCGCAGCAGGCCATGGCGACTCCGGTACTCGCCAAATCAAAGCTAGTTTGCCCCGCATTTAATGTCGGAAGCGAGCTGTTGATTTGATCGCTAATCATGAAATCCGAGACCAAGCTCTGGGGCCCCGTTGTCGTGATCGAAATCGTATCCATGTCAGTGCCGCTGGAGGTTCCCGTTTGGGTCCCGCTGTAGGGTCCGAGAGGTAAGGTTTCGTTCACATTGTTATAGACCTCGGCAGCAATGTTCCAATTGCAACCACCACTTGAATTGGTGAAGGTAAAGTTCTGAGGGCCGGTGAGTGGGTTGGTCAAATAGTAAGTGAGGATAAAATCTGGATTGCTGGGCAACCCGGTCGAGGAGCCGCTGCTCTTCAGAATCATCGGGACGCCACCGTATTCGACGTTGGTCAGGGTGCCACCATTGGAAGAGCTGCTCTCAATGCGAATGATTAAGAGTTCGTTGGGATTGGCCGCAATCGTGAGCGGGAAGCTAAAGTTGGGTCCGGCTCCGATGCAACCCGATCCAATCATACGGGCGTCTTGTTTCACTGGCAGGCCGCAACCCGGGGGATAGGGAGTGGGCGTGATCGTGGGCGTATAGGTTTTCGTAAATGTATTTGTGGGGCCAACCGGCGTAAAGGTCGGTAGCGGAGTTGTGCCCGAGCAAGGAGTCACTGTTTCAGGAATGAGGGTGGCTGTTGCCACTTGGACGGGTGTTGCGGCAACGCAAGCGATGGGCAGAGCTGCACCGTTGGATGTCCCGCTTACTAGTGCCGCTGATTGAATATTGGTGTCTCCGCCCGTAGAACCCGTGAAGCCGAGATAGACATTGGCGTTGCCGGCGAAGAGACTTGTGACAGGATTCGTCGTAAATTGATAGACAGCACGGGGGTTAGCGGGATCTCCGACGAGGTTCACGGTTAAAGTATAGGTAGCGGCATCCCAGACAAATTCGATATCAAAATCCTGTCCGTTGGTCATCACAGGTTGGACTGAACTGATGGGAGGCCTGCAGGCAGTGGATCCAATCAGCGTTACAGGATCCGGTCCGGTGACGTCTTGACATCCGGTGGCTGAGGTACCGTCCGTTCCGTCTTCTTGAATCAACAAACTGTCGTAGCCAGGGTCGTAATAGGGACTTGCAGGATTTTGAAAGGTGTCAAGAGCCACAGCAAAAGAGTTGCCCAGGCTTCCGTTGGTGTAGCCATGCTCACCGGAATCGAGACCGATAGAATTGGTACCATTATTCTGGATAACGAAAGCCATTCCATCGGCTCCGCAGCTAAAACCATTGGCACCTAAATTTACTGCAAAGGTAAGATCGAAATTATTGTTGAGGCTAATCGTGCAGGGATCCCACATCGCGCCCGCATTCATCATGACATTTTGGGTAATGACAACACGGCCAGGTTGGGAATTGACGGCGCTTCCGACTAACTGCCATGGGACATTAACATAGGCGAATACTTGCAAGGGTAAAAGTATCAACCCGAGCAATAGCATGATTTTCGACAAGTGAAACTTTGTGCTACATATCATGACAACACAAGTTTAAGTAGAAAAGGAGTCACTAACTTCCACTTTTCTGCTAATAGTATCTTGTTATTTGACCGTCAATTATATTGTCAGGAATAAAATTTTGTCCAAATTATTCAACAAAATGATTATAAATTAGGGATTTTATAGGAACTAAGAATTTAAAATCGAAAACAACATTGAAAACTATCTCGAAATTCTCAAAGTTCAATTTTGATCGCAAATTTTTGCAATGAAACACTGTTGGCAACTTGTTGAATCCCATTATGCCAATATTTTATCCAGCTCTCCTGTTTTATTGCCAATTATTAAGACGCCATCTTGATTCTGCTCGCAAAAACGAAAAGCAGTATCGCGAATCGATAACTTTTGGAGTGCAGCAAATGCGCGAAACCGTCCGATTCGTCTAACTTTCTGCTAACTCAAATCAAATTCGATATCAACTTATCCGCATGGCGTTCCAATCTAGCCCGCCGGTTAAACTAAAAACCCCTTCCCACCGGGAAGGGGTTTTAAAAGTAGTACTCGAGATGATTTGAACTCGTTATCCTTAGGTCGGATTAGTTTAAAACTCGAACGGTTTGACTGCAGTGAGAAGTATTTGCTGCGAAGGGTAATAGTGGCTCGGCCACTATCGTATATAGTCCTGGTCTTACTTCCTGACCCTTGTCATTGAGTCCATGCCAGACCAGGCTAACTTCTCCATTTTGAAGTGCCTCACTAAAAATCAACGTCACAGCTTTTTTACCCAAGATTAAGGTCGTCTCATTGAGCGTAAAACAGTGGCTCTGAATTTGAGAGCTCCCTTGATAGAGATGCTTCACTACTTCGCCTGCTGCATTGTAAACGTCTACGGACAGCTCAACGGTAGAACTCGCAGGCGCACTAGCATTCTGCTCCACGCTTGTTTCAGCGCTCAGAGCTAAAGGTTTCGCCGAGGCCATGGCTAACACAAGCAATCCGGCAACGAAAAGTTTCCTCATTAAGCGTCCCCTGACGTTCAAACCCAAAATAGTCTGAGAATATTCATTTCCATTATTCATAGCGCGACTCCAAAAAGGTTTCGTAAATGGAAGTAGATCAGGGTGGACGATCGGCTTCCTTTTCCGTTTGGTCATCGATTTACAGCGATCTTGTAAATTTTTCTGGAGATTACGACCATTCCTTGATTTGCATTAATAATAGCAACGTAGATTCCCGATGACCAATTCCCCACCTTCATGACCACCCGGTTGCTGCCCAATGATCCGGAGCCGGACGCAATCAATTCTCCAGCCACATTGTAGAGTTCGACAGATGCAAACTCGACAGATTGAATTCCGTTGAGACTAAATACCAGTTCTTTATCGCTGGGCCCCACGGGATTTGGACCCGCGATTACATCAAAGGAGGGAGCTCCTGCGCCATCAAGTACCGTGAAGCTCTTGCTAATGAGCACGGTTCGAGAGGGACCATTGTCGACGAGTTGCACGATATAGGTTCCTGGTGCTACTGTCTGGCCGGTGCTGGATTTTCCGTTCCAAGTCTCGAGAACTTGCGCTCCACTCGTATTGTGTAAGACGAATTTGACTCCAGCACCCGTTCCCACCACGAAAGCAGAATTGCTTGGGTTATTTAAGGCCACGTCACTCAAGGGTAGAGTCGAAATGGAGGAGGTATTGATTTGATCCACCAGTTCCCCGGCAGAATTATAGATATCAAGACTCTGCGTCACCGCCGCAGGCATGACGGTAATCGCTTTTGTCCAAGACTGCACGGCGCCAAATGGATCGGTCTGAGTGACCTGAATGGTGTAACTGCCGGGGCTGACGGGCTGGCCGTTGTCGTTGTTACCGAGCCAAACGAGGCTCGTAGCCCCGCCTGAAATTTCACCTCCAAAACTTATCGAGACGCCCGTACCACCGGGAGATAGTGTCGTCGAATTCATGCTAAAGCCACCGGGAAGGTTCTGGCTCGTGCCGCTAAAGAGGTGTTTTACCACTTCACCCGCTGAATTATAGATATTGATGCTTAGTTGCATGGGCATGGCAACCGGTGTGGGTGAGGCCGTGGGGGTCTGGGTGGCGGTTCGAGTATCCGTCGGAGTGCTCATAGGACTGTTGGTTCGTGTCGAACTGGGGCTAGGACTGGGGGTAAGACTTGGGCTCGCCGTCGGAGTATCGGTTGGCGTGGCAGAAGCTGTATCCGTCAAAGTGGCCGTTCTCGTATCCGTGAAGCTTGGACTCGAACTTGGTGTCGCCGAAGGACTAAAGGTCTCTGTCCAGGTTGGCGTCGAGGTCGCCGTATTTAATGAGGTAATGCTTGGGGTTGAAGTAGAAGTAAAGGTTGTTGTATCCGTCGATGTCACCGAAGGAGTCGCGCTGCGCGTATCTGTGGGACTCGACGAAAGGGTGACGGTAAATGTTGGCGTCGGACTGTAAGTCAAAGTTGCAGTATAGGTCGAGGTTGAAGTATTCAGTGTGGTAATGGTCGCAGAGGGAGTTTCTGTGACGGTGTCCGTCGATGTCGACGAAGGAGTCACCGTTAAGGTGGAACTTGAAGTCGCACTGGAAGTGACGGTTTCGGTGGCCGTGTCCGTCGGACTTGGTCCGGGAGTGATGGTGTCTGTAGACGTAAAGCTCAGAGTGATCGTTGGCGTTGCCGTACTGGTCCTACTTGAGGTTGCGGTTGCTGTTGGAGTAGCAGTCAAACTTGCGGTCGGGCTCAGGGTCGACGTGTAAGTCGAGGTCGCGGTAGGACTGTTGCTAGGGCTGGCCGTGTCGGTCGGTGAGGGGCCCGGTGTGATAGTTTTAGTGTTACTGAAAGTCACAGTGGCGCTGGGAGTCGATGTCGAGCTGAAGCTCACCGTGGGTGTGTCAGACGCTGTCGGACTGGGGCTTGGCGTTGAAGTCCGCGTGTCGCTTGCGGTTGAGCTGGGCGTATTGCTTGGCGTCGACGTTAAGGTGGAACTATAGGTTGAGGTGGCGCTGGGGCTGTTGGTTCGCGTAAGGGTGTCGGTCGGGCTCGGTCCGGGCGTGATAGTGTTGGTGGCACTGAAGCTCATTGTTGCGGTACGCGTGGGAGTGAAGCTCGGAGTCGAGGTGACGCTCGACGTCGCGCTCGGAGTTGGAGTTTCGGTAGCAGTGAGTGTGCGCGTCGCTGACGCAGTCGGACTCGAAGTTGGCGTGGACGTCAAAGTCATCGTCGGGCTGGACGTAATCGTTTGACTTGGAGTTGAGGTTCGAGTCATCGTGGGACTTGGCGTTGGGCTGTTGCTTAAGGTCATTGTGGGTGTGTCAGTCGGCGACGGGGTATTGCTGGGCGTATTGCTCAAGGTCGCCGTGCGCGTCGCCGTAGGGCTAAAGGTAATGGTTTGAGTCGGGGTCTTAGTCGGCGTGGAGCTGGGAGTTTCGGTGAAGGTCGAGGTGGAGGTCACGCTGGGTGTGAAGCTAACCGTCTGAGTCGCCGTTTTAGTAGGAGTCACAGTTGGGCTTGCCGTGACGGTCGCCGTAAAGGTAGCTGTGGGGGTAAAGGTAACTGTCTTCGTGTCCGTCGGGGTGTCGGTGACCGATTGCGTTGGCGTGGAGGTTAAAGTGTCGGTCGAGGTTGGAGTACGGGTCCGCGTGGCCGTGGGGGTATCGGTAACTGTGTAGGTGGGAGTGCTACAGGTCGTGTAGCCTTCGACTTCAATCAATTGGGCCGAGTAATTCTCGCACTGGCTCGGCGTGTCGGTCATTGTGTAGGTCCCGGCTCCGTTGACGTCTTTATAAAAGCCATTGACCTGGTCACAACAGCCCGTACTCAGGCCGAAGTTGATTTGACCGGGTCCGAGGGAATAGGAACCAGGGAGATTGGCCATCGACATGAATGCCGAGACCAGACTGGCTCCTCCCGTGGTCGTGATCGTACTATTTAAGGCAGTCGGACAAGTTCCATTACTGACAAAACTGGTCCCACCAATGGGCGTGGCTTGATTGACACCATTATAGATTTCAACGACGACGTTCCAACTACAGTTGCCGGCTGCGTAATTGATCACCAAATTATTGGGGCCCGTGGAAGGTGTCTTGATGTAGTAGGTGGCGTCTTCCCCGTTGTCGTTATCGACATCGCCGCGGACAAAGGTGAGGCCCGTTCCAGCATAGCTGATGGAAGTGGGGAGAACCTGGTTTCCGTTTTCGATGCGAACGACCATTAACGTATTGGGGCCACCGGGATTGTTGAAGGAGATGGTGTTGCCGGTGCTATAGCATCCATTAGCGACATTGCCGGCGCTGATGAAGGTAGGAGTACCACATCCCGCTGGATAAGGCGTGGGGGTGATGGTGGGCGTGTTAGTAGGCCCTGGAGGCGTAAAGGTCGGAAGCGGCGTTGATCCTGAACAAGGAGTCACAGTTTCGGGAATGAGGGTCGCAGTTGCAGCCTGGACGGGGGTTGCGGCGACACACGCGATGGGAAGCGCGGCTCCATTGGATGTCCCACTCACCAAAGCTGCTGATTGAATGTTGGTGGATCCTCCCGTAGATCCGGTGAAGCCGAGATAGACATTGGCATTGCCGGCAAAGAGGCTCGTGACAGGATTGGTTGCAAATTGATAGACAGCGCGGGGATTGTTCGGATCGCCTACGAGATTGACCGTCAAGGTGAAGGTGGCCGCATTCCACACGAACTCGATATCAAAATCTTGTCCGTTGGTCATCACGGGCTGGACGGAACTGATGGGAGGTCGGCAGGCAGTGCCCCCTTGGAGCGTCACAGGATCGGGTCCAGTCACGTCTTGACAGCCCGTCGCTGAGGTACCATCCGTTCCATCTTCTTGAATCAACAAACTGTCGTAGGCAGGATCGAAGTAGGGGGTCGCGACATTTTGAAAGGTGTCTAGAGCCACGGCAAAGGAATTGCCTAAGCTGCCGTTGTCGTATCCGTGTTCACCGGAATCGAGACCAATGGAGTTGGTGCCATTATTTTGGATGACAAAGGCCATACCATCAGCACCGCAACCGAAACCATTGGCACCTAAATTAACCGCAAAGGTAAGATCAAAATTATTGTTGAGACTGATTGTGCAGGGATCCCACATCGCGCCCGCAGTCATACCAACATTTTGGGTGAGCACAACACGCCCAGGTTGGGAATTAACAGCGCTTCCTACGAGCTGCCAAGGGACATTGACATAGGCCAAGGCTTGCATGGGCAAAAGTATCAGCCCAAGCAAAAACAGGGTTTTCACCATGTAAAACCTCGTATTACAGTTCATAAATGATTTTATCGTTTTGTGACCGAATTCACATCAACATTTAAGCCCAAATTATCTTGTTATTTAGCACTAAAATAAGGGCTTTGTAGAAAAGAATCTAAAATTAAAATTAGAAAAACTTAAGTTCTCGAATTAAATTATCTAAAGATCTAGCTTCAAGTTACGGATTAACGGTCCACTGCGATCTTATATATTTTCCTGGAAATTACGATGATCCCTTGGTTGGCGTTGATAATAGCCACATAGATTCCAGAGGACCAATTCCCTTCTACCTTCATGGCAACTCGGTTGTTCCCCAAAGATCCCGAGCCAGAGGCAATCAGTTCTCCGGCGACATTATAGAGTTCGACAGAAGCAAATTCACCAGCTTGAATTCCATTAAGACTAAAGACCAGTTCTTTGTCCGCAGGTCCTACTGGATTGGGGCCGGCGATGACGTCAAAGGATGGAGCCCCTGCGCCGTCGAGTACCGTGAAGCTCTTGCTCATAACGACACTGTGCGCGGGACCATTATCGACCAACTGGACAATGTAGGTGCCAGGAGCAACCGTCTGACCCGTGCTGGATTTACCGTCCCAGGTCTCGGGCACTTGAGCACCACTGGTGTTGTGTAAAATGAATTTTACTCCAGCGCCCGTTCCCACCACATAGGCAGAATTACTTGGGTTGTTCAAATTGATATCGTTTAGTGGGAGACTTGAAATGGAGGCGGTATTGATTTGCCTTACCAATTCCCCGGCCGAATTATAGATATCTAAACTCTGTGTCACGGCTGCAGGCATGACCGTGACGGCCTGGGTCCAAGACTTGATACCTCCGAATGGATCGGTCTGCACGACTTGAATGGTGTAGGTTCCGGGGCTGACGGATTGGCCATTGTCGTTGCTGCCGAGCCAAGTGAGAGTACTGCCTCCTCCTTGTATTTTTCCACCAAGGTCTAAGGATACTCCGGAACCTCCAGGTGCAACCGCCGTCGAGCTGAGGGTGAAGCCGTTGGGGAAGTTTTGGCTGCTTCCTGAATAAAGGTGCTTCACGACTTCACCAGCGGAATTATAAATAGTGACAACAACCTGCATCGGCATGGGGACCGCGGTCTCGGTGTACGAAGGGGTCTCTGAAATGGTTGGAGAATTTGTTAGCGATGGTTTAGGACTCGGCGATTGCGTGACGCTACTGGTCGGAGTGAAGCTTGGAGTTGCAGTCTTGCTAGGGCTCTGCGTTGGGGTATCGCTATAGCTCGGCGTGGAGGTCACGGTTTCCGTGGACGTCGGAGACGCCGGCGCTTGGGGTGTGTCCGTAGAGCTAAAGCTGGGACTCGCCGTAAAGCTTGAAGTGGATGTCGGCGTATCGGTAGGAGTGTCAAAGGGCGATTGAGTAAAGCTGGGGGTTATCGTCCGCGTGAAACTGGGCGTTGAACTCGAAATCGAGGTAGGGGAGATGGTGGAACTCGGTGTATGAGTCGCGGTGTCAGTGGACGTCGCGGCTGATGTAAGCGTTGGAGTCGGTGTCACGGTGGCCGAGGGCGTGTCGCTCGGGGTGGAAGTTACCGACGAGGTTCGGGTATCGGTGGGGCTTGCACTTGGGGTCACGGTGACAGTCGGTGTGTTGGTTGCAGTATTTAAGGATGTGATGGTGTACGTCGAAGTCACCGTCCATGTCGAGGTCGGGGTTTTTGTGAGACTTTGCGTGGGACTGTTGGTGAGCGTCGATGTTTCGCTCGGACTCGAAGTCGGAGTGGACGTCAAGGTCATCGTCGGAGTGGAGGTAGAGGAACGAGTCGGGGTTTGAGTCGGCGTTGATGTTGAAGTGAAGCTAATAGTCTGGGTCGCAGTCCGACTCGATGTCGGCGTAGCGGTCAGGGTGAAAGTTGCTGTCGGCGTTGCCGTGGGGCTATAGGTAATAGTTTGAGTCGGGGTCTTGGTCGGTGTGGCACTGGGGGTTTCGGTGAAGGTCGATGTGGAGGTCACGCTGGGTGTGAAGCTAACCGTCTGAGTGGCCGTTTTAGTAGGAGTCACAGTGGGGCTTGCTGTGACGGTCGCCGTAAAGGTGGCTGTGGGGGTGAAGGTAACTGTCTTCGTGTCCGTCGGGGTGTCGGTGACCGATTGCGTTGGTGTGGAGGTTAAGGTATCGGTTGAGGTCGGAGTACGGGTCCGCGTGGCGGTGGGGGTATCGGTAAGTGTGTAGGTGGGAGTGCTACAGGTCGTGTAGCCTTCGACTTCAATCAATTGGGCCGAGTAATTTTCGCACTGGCTCGGCGTGTCGGTCATCGTGTAGGTCCCGGCTCCGTTGACGTCTTTATAAAAGCCATTGACCTGGTCACAACACCCCGTACTCAGGCCGAAGTTGATTTGACCGGGTCCGAGGGAATAGGAACCAGGGAGATTGGCCATCGACATGAATGCCGAGACCAGACTGGCTCCTCCCGTGGTCGTGATCGTACTATTTAAGGCAGTCGGACAAGTTCCATTACTGACAAAACTGGTCCCACCAATGGGCGTGGCTTGATTGACACCATTATAGATTTCAACGACGACGTTCCAACTACAGTTGCCGGCTGCGTAATTGATCACCAAATTATTGGGGCCCGTGGAAGGTGTCTTGATGTAGTAGGTGGCGTCTTCCCCGTTGTCGTTATCGACATCGCCGCGGACAAAGGTGAGGCCCGTTCCAGCATAGCTGATGGAAGTGGGGAGAACCTGGTTTCCGTTTTCGATGCGAACGACCATTAACGTATTGGGGCCACCGGGATTGTTGAAGGAGATGGTGTTGCCGGTGCTATAGCATCCATTAGCGACATTGCCGGCGCTGATGAAGGTAGGAGTACCACATCCCGCTGGATAAGGCGTGGGGGTGATGGTGGGCGTGTTAGTAGGCCCTGGAGGCGTAAAGGTCGGAAGCGGCGTTGATCCTGAACAAGGAGTCACAGTTTCGGGAATGAGGGTCGCAGTTGCAGCCTGGACGGGGGTTGCGGCGACACACGCGATGGGAAGCGCGGCTCCATTGGATGTCCCACTCACCAAAGCTGCTGATTGAATGTTGGTGGATCCTCCCGTAGATCCGGTGAAGCCGAGATAGACATTGGCATTGCCGGCAAAGAGGCTCGTGACAGGATTGGTTGCAAATTGATAGACAGCGCGGGGATTGTTCGGATCGCCTACGAGATTGACCGTCAAGGTGAAGGTGGCCGCATTCCACACGAACTCGATATCAAAATCTTGTCCGTTGGTCATCACGGGCTGGACGGAACTGATGGGAGGTCGGCAGGCAGTGCCCCCTTGGAGCGTCACAGGATCGGGTCCAGTCACGTCTTGACAGCCCGTCGCTGAGGTACCATCCGTTCCATCTTCTTGAATCAACAAACTGTCGTAGGCAGGATCGAAGTAGGGGGTCGCGACATTTTGAAAGGTGTCTAGAGCCACGGCAAAGGAATTGCCTAAGCTGCCGTTGTCGTATCCGTGTTCACCGGAATCGAGACCAATGGAGTTGGTGCCATTATTTTGGATGACAAAGGCCATACCATCAGCACCGCAACCGAAACCATTGGCACCTAAATTAACCGCAAAGGTAAGATCAAAATTATTGTTGAGACTGATTGTGCAGGGATCCCACATCGCGCCCGCAGTCATACCAACATTTTGGGTGAGCACAACACGCCCAGGTTGGGAATTAACAGCGCTTCCTACGAGCTGCCAAGGGACATTGACATAGGCCAAGGCTTGCATGGGCAAAAGTATCAGCCCAAGCAAAAACAGGGTTTTCACCATGTAAAAC
>Ga0206814_10220_pt1 | contig 15939 bp, 14 predicted proteins | sample Alteio_BWOrgCont_90_FD_152850 | JGI IMG/M metagenome (GOLD analysis project Ga0206814, IMG submission 152850) | Enriched cells from forest soil in Barre Woods Harvard Forest LTER site, Petersham, Massachusetts, United States -... | ecosystem: Environmental > Terrestrial > Soil > Temperate forest >...
TTTCCAGAGTCGACTTGTCGGGGCTGGATTTTTCGCATGCGGATCTGGTGAAGGCCGACTTATCCAAATCCGATTTTTCCGGAGCCAACTTGTATGGAGCGAATTTGTCGCGCTCGAACCTTTCGGACGCCGACTTTTCCGGATCGAACTTATACGCGGTCAATCTGTCGGGAGCTAATCTCTCCAACGTCAATTTTTCTCACGCCGATTTGTCGGGCTCCGATTTATCGGGAGCCACTATAACCGGCGCTGATTTCTCGGGATCGGATCTGCTGGGAACGCTCATGCCCAAAACTCCGAGCCTCGCCGCCTGACAGCCGACTTCACGCCCGTTTCACTTCAGGAAGTTATCTGACCGACAAAGAAGGTGCGGAAGGCGCTGCAGTGGACCGCCACGCGGCCAGAGGGTCTACCCCGAGAGTTCCATAGATGGACGCCATGGCGGCGACAGAACTGTTCAAAGGCGCCTGCCAGTCAAAACCGGTGTTACCCTGTCGGGATCCGGAAAGCCCCGGCCCGATCGCATAAGCGTCCTGCCCCTGAGCAAGAAAGTTCTGCATGCTCTGAAGGTCGGCCGATAAAGACGCGCTCGCTGATGCTGAGATTCCATTGGGAGGCGGAGCGTGACCATGGGCGGGGGATGTATACGTTGTGTAATAAGAAAGAAGTTGTTTCACCGCATTGATGGCGCCGCCGGTCCATTCCGGCGAGATCAGGCTCTGATCGGCAGAATAGATATTGCTGTAGTCCACCCCGATCAAGGGATCCGTGGGCCCGGCAGGTTCTATCGTCGCGGGATTGCCGCTTTGACTCTCCGTGCGTCCGAACTGGCTGCGAATCGACTCCCACATTTCCAGAGCGGCGCCTTTTCCCCACATCGAATCAATCAACTTAGGCCCCAGGGCTGAAATCGTCCAGCTTCCACCGGAATCCTCCGCCGGAGGAGATTGCAGCACCCACTTGCCGTTTTGCCCATTCTGATCCGTCTGGAAAGTGGCGCCTACATCCAGCAATCCCGTTGTCGGATCTCTCATGCCGATCTGCTTTTGGCCCGAGGCCTTATAGAAAGTTCCGTTTTTCAGCCAGTTAATAATTTTGCCCGACGCTGTGGAATAACTCGAAGCCGTGCTCGAAAAAGAAGTCAGCGTGGATTGCTGCATCACTTGCGCGATCGAATTGAAAGCGGAATAGGCATCCACATTATTCTCTGAATTAACCGTGTTAAAAGGATCCTCATACGTTTGATGCGGACCGTAACGGACAGCGCCCTGGGCCTGGCCATCCTGCAGCAGGATCATGGCATTGCCGATTCGGGATACCATCGTGAGATACGGGGTCAACGCGGTATCGCTCATGCCGGCCTTGCGTTCGGCTTGAATGTATTGGCAAATAGCCAGCGCCAACCAGGCATTGGGACCGGTATGGGATCCGTATTGCTGCCAGCTTGATTCATATTTGGCGTTGGTGTCAGCGATATCGAAATAGTAATACGCATTGCTGTTGAACGGCGCAAAAGCCTCACCATTATTACCGGCTGGGTAGGCCGACAGAACCTCAGCGGCCGGTGGGAGAACCCCGCTGTTGGGCGGCGGGCCATACACGCCGCTGTTGTAAATATCAAGAATCTTCTGAGCTTGAGATAGATTTCCGCTTTGAATCAATGCGATCAGCGAAAGCGAGGTGTCATAGGTTCCTATGCCGTTATCGATCACTGGATTGCCCGTCGGTACTCCGGAGGGATTGTAATACGTCTGCGGAAGTCCATCCGTGGAATCGGCGATCTGATGTTGAATAAAGGAAACGGAATTCGCCAGAGTGTTAAACGGCGGCGGCGTGTAGCTGGCGGTCCCCGAAGCCGCTGAAGTGGCTGGAGAAGTCGCCGGAATCGGAGTCGTTGTCGAATTGACCGCCGGATTGCTTACGGGTGGGATTGTTTGAGTGAATGTCTGAGCCGCTCCGACCCCTGAAGGCAGTCCGTGAACGGTGTCGTTGTGAATGATGGCGGACTGCTCGAGGATCACCGCCTGCATCTGCGCCGGCGCGTTCATGTCTTTGATTTCTGGAGAATTAAGGACGGAGGCATTACTTGCAAGAGGAACATAAACGCCCGGCCCATCAGAACCGGTCACCGTCATCTGATTTTGCGCCATCAGAGGGGCCGCCAGGAGAAAAGCAACTATCGGGGTAAATTTCATCGTGCCCAGTATAGCTTCCGAATGTTACTTTTGAGTTAAAAAAAAGCTCATTTATCGACGGGCGGAAGACCCGGGCGGAAAGGCCCAGATTCTTATAGGCCAGGGGTAGGGCTAGGTCGTGGCGACGCCCAGGTAAGGCACGGAGACCTCTTCCATCCGATGGTTCGAGCCGGGAGGTTTGCCCAATTTGACTCGTAGGAAAATTGTATAGGCCGCGGGGAAACTGCCGTAGAACGGTTTCAGGGTGGCAGGCACAAAAGACAGGGCGGCGCTGGCGCCGACGCCCCACTTCGCGTAATTTCCCTGGGCAAAATCGTAGATGTACCCCAGCGTCCACTGTTCGACGTTGAAGATGTTGAGGGTAAACGGTTCGTTGGCGCCCATTGGGAAGAAGGGATGATAATCGATATCCCGCGGGAAGAGCCCACCGGTCAAAGAGCTCAGCGGAAGCGCCGGAGTGAGATCGTCCTTCTGCACGTATTCGAAGCGCGTGAAAAAGGTATGGACGTTATGAATGTTTAAGGAAGACTCCGCCAGAAAGGCGTCGAGCGTATCGATGCCCAGCTGCCAGTTGCGGCCCCAGGCGAGCGTGGTGGCGCTCCAGCCGTCTTGCCATGACCGGGTATAGTTGACGCTGGCCGTGCCGCGATTGGTATTGTTGCTGGGAAAAAGTTCTTCGGGACTCGTGAGATGCCCCCAACTCACCTGCGACGACCATTCGCTCGTCGGGTTATAGGATAACCGGCCGGAGTAAGAATCCAGTTTGGGGGATTCGATGTTCCAATGGTTCTGGTCCGGCTCGCGGCCGCGGAAGGACGATCCTTCCAGCTTGAAATCTCCCAAAACAATTCCGCTCGTAAGAACTCCGTACGTAATATGCGTGGAATCCATCCAATGATGGCTGATCGGCGCCATCGGATTGTCGTCTCCGGACAACCGGTGCATGAACGCCGTCGGACCGAGCGCCGGTTCGCCCGGCAGGCCTCCATAGAAAAAAACCGAGCTATCGTCCGTCAACCGATGATTTTCCGTCAGAGCCAGTTCCATGAAAAGATCGTGCGGATGCTGGCGATCGACGAGCGGCGTGACGCCGTCGGCGGTTTCGCCGGTCTGCAGCAATTCGGGATAGCCTTTGGGGCCCATGAGAGCTTCCAGGCTTGTCATGGTGCGGAAGCCGACCGTATCCTGGTCGAACGTGCGCTGCCCCATGAGCATCAGCATGTTCGTCGTGAAGCCTTGATCGCTCCCGCGCGGACCCAGTTGATTCGTATACCCGCCGTTGACAAAACCGTCGGTCATGAACATCCAGTTCCCTTTCATCCAGTCGATTCCCTGAGACGGCGTGGCGTCGGGCTCCCAGGAAGTGCCGGAGGCTTCGCGGGACATGGCGTAAGGGCCGTACATTCCCGACATGGAATGCTCCATATCCATGGGCATGTTGCCCGTGGGATCCGAACCGAATGCCGGCACAGAAAATAGAAAAATTCCGACATAAAAAACGACCGAGCTGACTTTCATTTAACTAACCCATCGTTGCCGGGGAGGCTTCGCCGGCCGACGACCCCAAAAGAAACTCCCCCCATAGATTGCCCAAATCCAGATCAGACAAGAAAGCGCCCGACGGAGGCCCAGTGTTCTTGAAAAGATCCAGAGGTTGACGACGGGACTCCATGCGAGCTGCCAGCCGTTTTCGGGGAAATATTTGAAACGTTCCAAAACGCGAACGGCCTGAAATTTATCTCTTGCGACTGCGGCCAATACGGCTTTTTCAAGCGCATCCGGAGGGAGCGATCGCCAGCCCGAAATTCGCATGGCGCTCCAGGCCGCGGTCGCCGATCCCCACCCGTGATTATCCGAGACGCCGGTTACGAACAAATTTTTACGGCGGCAGTGCTCGATGATTTGCCGCCGCAAAGAGAGGGGAAAATCCAGACAGTAGGGAACGCTGTTGACGATTTCAAAACCGTCGACCTCCCACGATAAAAAATCCGTATTTCCGGCCTTCCAATGCTCCCTCCAATACTCCGGCAAATGCGCGACGACCGTGTAACTGCTTTGGTGCATCAGCGCAATGAAGGCGGGGATCTTCGCCGCATCGGAATCGTACGGATCCCGATTCACGGGAAACGTGTTGCCGAGCACGCCGAGATGCGTGTTGAAGAGGCTTATTTCTTCGCCTTGGAGAGAACTGTACGGCGGATGCGGCCAAAGCGTCTGCGACAGAATTTTCCCGCGTTCGGCGCCTCTCGAGACGTTATGGTCGGTGATAAACGCGGCGCCGAATCCCTGCCGCTCGTGCCACCGCATGTTCGCCTCGGGCGTGAAGCGCGGACGTCCGTCATGAGAAAAGGACGTGTGCGAATGAAAATCGATGAGGAGAATGTCGGGATCGTCGCTCATGAGGCGCGCCATGGGCCTGGGAACGAGAATGCCCCAGGCCAGAAAACTCAGCACGCCGAGAAAACAAAGCGACCGGGCCCGCCAGCGGCAGGGCCACGCCAGAATGCCCGCGAAGACAAAACCAAGGAAAATTAAAAGCTCTCGAAGGCTCAGCACGGTCAACAAATCCGCGAGGCTGCAAAAGGGCGCCCAAAACAGGTAAGCCCCGGAAAAGTGCAGGTGGTAGCCCGGGGCTAGTTGCTCAGTGACGGCATCTCTGACAGGGGAAAGAGACGAAAAGAAAAGGCTTACACCTAAAAAAACACTCAAGCCGAGCGGCAACCGCCGGCTCATCCGTTGCGAGAACCGACCTCCGCAGAGGCCATCGGGTGGACGAGAAGGTTTTCCAGATCGCAATGGAGCGCTTCGGGATGGCAGCAGGATTTTTCGACTTGAATCGTCATATGGGGGATACGGCATTCCTTCGCGATCTGACGGCGAACGGCCGTCAAAAGATCCTGTGAAAACCTTTGGTCTTCGGCCATCACGTGGCAACTCAGCATCGTCATCCCCGGTTTCACGGCCCAGAGATGCAGGTCATGAACATTCTGAACACCGGGAACGGCCTGGATGACTTGTTGAACATGACCGGCGGTCATATGGCGCGGCGCCGATTCCATGAGGACCTCGAGAGCTTCGCGAAGAACCGGCCATACGCCTTTCAGGATCGCGGCCACCACCACAAAGCTGATCAGCGGATCGATTAAAGTCCAATGCGTCAACAGCATGACCAGCCCGCTGACCGCCACGCCGAAACAAACCCAGGCGTCTCCGAACATGTGCCAGAAAGCTCCCCGGATATTCAAATCATCTTTGGCCGCCTTCTGCAGGAGCAGAGCAATTCCCATGTTCGCCGCAAAACTCAAAAGAGCAATCCCTATCACCCAGCCTCCGGGCACGGCCACCGGGCTCAGAAGACGGCGCAGCGCCATGACCGTCAAACCGAGCCCAGCGACAATCAAAAGCACCGCATTGACCAGCGCCGTCACGATCCCCGCACGGTGATATCCGAAGGTCGAACGCTCCGTGGCGGGACGGGCGGCTAGAAGATAGGCGTATAAGGTGAGAAAGAGCGCCCCTTGATCAATGAGGTTGTGCATGGCGTCGCTCATGAGGCCGACGCTTTTAATCAGCGCGCCTCCGGCGAACTCTCCTGCCACGATAGCCGCGTTTAGAATCAAGGCGATATATAACCGGCGGCGTAAGTTATTGGTGGCTATTTGAGATCGCATGTTATTCCCTCACCAACAGAAGAATCATCAACCCGACTCCGGCGAGCATGGCGCCGCACTGGACCAGCGATTTCCCTGGCGCGTGTTCCTTCTGTAATTCGGGGGTCAGGTTGGAGCCGGCAATATAGAGGAACGATCCCGCCGTCAGAGGGAGCGCAATCCAAGGAAAGTTGTCGATGCTGGACTGGAAGCCAAAGGCCACTAATACGCCTGCAATGGCGATGCAGGCGCAGAGAAAATTAAACAACAGCGCTTTGGATTTCGAATACCCGGAATCGATGAGAACCCCGAAGTCGCCGATTTCATGAGGCAGCTCGTGAAGAGCCACCGCCAGCGTAGTCGCGATGCCGACATCGCGATTGGCCAGATAACTCGCGCCGATCAAAATACCGTCGACGAGATTGTGCAGACCGTCCGAAACCAGAATAATTCTTCCCACCGGCTTGATGCCCTTGGGGCCTTCCAGATCATGGTGGTCCTTCCAACGCAGAAACTTTTCAAAGACAAATGAAATAAAAATCCCCGCCAGCACCCAGAGGGAACTTTGAAAGGAATGAGGGTCGTGCCTGAAAACGTCGGGAAGAATGTGCAGAATCGCGTCCCCGAAGAGCGCTCCGGCGGCCAGGCTGATCAAGGCAAAAGTGATCCGCTTAATCGCCTCTTCGCTGAAAGGAAGCGTCGCGATCCCTACGAGTGAGATCAGGCTGACAACCGTTGCGCTGGCCAGCGCCGAAAGAAAAGCGTTCACAGGCATGATTATAAACTTATTGTTCGAGCTTAAATTGAATGGCCTGCCGCATTTTGACGGCGACCCGCTGGCTGCCGAGGAAGGCCGGCGTAAAGCGCAGCAGCATCGCCGCTTTGCACGCGGCCGCATCAAAGTCCGTACCGCCGGAGCGCACGATATCGACGGAAGCGACATGACCGTCCGTATCAATATGAATATCGAGAACGACCGTCGCCTCGCGCCCCTGGCTGCGCGCTTCTTCGGGATAGTACCGCCGGAGAATCGCGCGTAAATCAGATAGATTGAGCAGTTGAGGGATCCGGGAAAGCACAGTCTCGCTCCCGTCGCCGGTACCGATTCCATATTCTCCTGTTCCATTTCCCGTGGCCGCGGGAGCCGGCGCAGGTTCTTCCGGCGCGGGTGCGGGGACGGCTTGAGTCGGAATCGGGGCGGGAACGACCTTTTGATCCGGAGCCGGCTTCACCCATTCTTTCGGACGGGCGACCGGCTTCGGTGGCGGTGCCGCCGCTTTTCGAGCGGGGCCCGGCATGCCGAGATGTCCCATATTCGTAATATCGATTTCGACGATATGCTTTTGTTGAAAGTGAAACGTCAAGGCTCCGGCATGCAGCAAAAGAAAATGCAGGCCGATGGATAAGATGAGAGCTTCCCACAAAAGATAGTCTTCATTCCACATTCCGTGAAAGTTCATCAGGATCCTTTCTTGGGCTGCACTTCCGTCGCGATATGCGTGATCCCGGCGCCACGGATGGCGTCGAGAATCGCGGCCACGTCGCCCCAGGAAACGCGTTCGTCCGCCGAAAGAGTGACGCGCAGACCGGGATCCAGACGCGCCATCTGGGACAAATTAACCGCTAGAGACGCAAGGTCTACCGGTTGATTGTTCAGCTTCAGGGATTTGTCCGCTTCCAGCTGGATCTGAATACTTTGCGAAGGGATTTCTTGGGAATGCGCGACTTTCGGAAGATTGAGATTCATCGAACGGTGCACGATGATGTGAGCCGTGGCCATAAAGATGATGAGCAGCACCAGCGTAATGTCGACTAGCGGCGTGACATTAATACCGTAGATCGCTTCGTCGTTGTCCTGTGGAGAGCCAGCCATGATTATTCCTTTTTCTTCCCGGCGTTTTCCGCCTCCAGCACAGCGATCAGTTGCTTGCCAAAGCGATCGGCGTCGACCAGCGTATCTTTGATCCGGGTCTGCAGGAAGTTGAAGAAAAAGACACAAGGAAGCGCCACGAGAATCCCAACCGCGGTCGCCACCAGAGCTTCGGAGATCCCCTGCATGACAACTTCCGGTCCTTGGCCCGCCGAGGCTCCCAGATCATGGAAGGCTCGGATGACGCCCAGCACGGTTCCCAGAAGTCCGATGAACGGAGCGTTGTTCCCTAAAGTGCCGAGAATCACGACCCGTTTGGCCAGGTAGCGTCTTTCTAAGGACATTCGCGTCTCCAGATGTCTTTCCAGAGACAAATACCCTTTCGACGCATGATCGACCAGTTCCTTGGCGATCCGGTACAGAATGGAATCCGGCCGGAGAGACTTCAGAATATTCTCAGGCGGCCCTTCTTCGAGTCTTTCCATCAGAGGCGGAAGAATCTTGGTCTCGTACCGGAATTGACGGTTGATAACGACGGTCCGTTCAATGATGACGGCCAGTGCCAGGATGGAGAGAGCGAACAGCAGGTAAATGACCCAGCCTCCGCCGGTACTGGTTAAGAGCGCGATGAATGGAATGTTGGCCATAGCGAGTCTCCTCTTTCTAGATGTTGTCACCCAGGCGAAAACCGGGATCCATCATGCCGTGAAAGACAATGACGGACCCCGGCTGACGCTATACCGGGGTGGCGCCTTTCGGCGTCAGCTGCCAAATGGGACGGATAATCTCACATAAACGTTCCGCCCCGGATCTTCGATGTTAAACTCCTTCAAGATGCTGTTGTAGTCGATATAGCCCTGGTTCAGCAGGTTGTTGACGCCTACATCCAAAGTAACGCGATTGTTCATGACGATGAACTCCCCGCCGATGTGCAGATCCGTCAGGGCGTAACCAGCCGTTGGGATCCCGGAGGCGATCGGCTCGCCATTGGTGCGGTCCTGCGCCGCCGCTAGTTTCTCATCCACGCCAAAATAGGGATGATAAATCGGCCCAAGTCTCTTGTCATGCACTTCGGCGCCGAAGAGCACGTTATCCGCCGGCACGTGCGGCAGGTAATTGGTGTTATCCGTCGGATCGCCCGAGTCGTTGAAACCGCGGACCATGTTATAGACCGTATTGAGTGTCAGCCAGTCCGTGGTCGCCCAATTGACCGCGCCATCGAAACCTTTGATGGTGGCGTTGCCCTGGGTGGAATTCTCCACCGGCAGACAAGAGTCGCCGCTGGGGCAGGCGGCTCCGAAGTTGCCATTGTTTGTGTCGAAGAGCTGGCCCGTTTGAACGGCGTAAATGTAGTTATGGATGTAGTTACGGAAAGCACCCACTTCTGCCTTGAGACGTGCGGATGACCAACGCAAGGAGATATCCGTATCAAAGGATGTCTCCGGCGTTAGATTGGAATCTCCCACCTCAAAAAAGCCCGATCCTTCATGAACGCCGTAACCGAAAAGCTCGAAGGGATCCGGGTTGCGGTATCCGCGTCCGACATTAACGGCGACGGCCAGAGGATCGGTAATGTGGTACACACCGCCGGCGGACGCGCTGACCGCGGAATAATTCAGCGTCTGGGCCGCGACGGGATGAGGCGAATTCAGCATGTAGTCCGGATCAATGCCGATGTCATTATTTGCCTGGATGTTGTATTGGTCTTGATCGCCGCGGACACCCGCCGTGAAATCGAATTTGCCCACCGGCAGGTCTTCCACTAAATATTCCCCGACGCCATTTTCATTATAGGACGGTGTTAAATCCACCTGTCCCAGCGATTGATCCACGCGCCGCAGACTCGAAATCCCCGCTGTTCCCTGAAAAGAACCCATCGGCGACAGATTCGCTTTGGCATCGAAGGTGTAGCTCGATTCAACCCAGTTCAAGTGCGGAGACTCCGCAAAACCGGTATTCGGATCGAATTCGGAGTCGAACTCCTTGCGGTTGTCGCGGTCATAGCCCAGCGTAAAGTCCCAGTTAGCCAGACCCGAATCGATCGTCGTATGCAGCTTTCCATGGTCATGCACAAGCGTTTGGTATTCGAAGTCGTCAAAAGGGGCTGGGAAGGGCTGCGACGGATTTTGAAGCTCGACCCGCTTGTCGAAGTGCCCGTAATCCATATCCAGCATGCCCCAGTCTTCGCGCACCCCGACGGCCCCGTTTCCACTCACTTGCTGGTCACCCGTATTGGTCACGTATCCATCTTCGGGATTGCGGAAGTTCCCAGCCTGCAGCTGGCTTATATTGGCGCGATAGCCCCAGTTTCCTTCGGCGCCCGAGAGCTCGACATTTTCGCCCGCGGAGTTGTTGTTTGAATTGATTTCTGTATTAAACAACCCGGAAAGCGGTCCTGCGCCCAGATGGGCGTTGGGAAGGTCCGGGTGACTGATGGAAATAACGCCCCCCAGCGCATCAGACCCGTACAAAAGACTATTCGGTCCGCGCATGACTTCGATGCGGTCGGTGCCCAGAGCGTCGATGTTGGGAGCGTGTTCATTGCCCCACTGCTCGTTTTCGACGCGCAGACCATCTTCGACCACCACAATGTCCTGTGAGTTCAAACCGCGTATCACAGGCTTGACGACGGTCGGGCCCTCTCCGATCATATTGACGCCGGGGGCATTTTGAATCGCGCTGATGACGGATTCGCCCCGCTGCTTATCCAGTTCGCGGCCTTCCACGACGCTCACCGAAGCCGGCGTGTTCAGCGAACTTTTCGCCTCCGGCGCGGCCGTAATGGTGATCGGCGCGAGCGTCAGCGGCGAGCCGCTGAGTCCTATGTTCAGAGCGACATCCCCCTTCGACAAGTCGGCCTGCCGCGTTTCCGGAGCGTAACCGACGCGGCGGAATTCCACCGCGTAGCTTCCGGCGGGCAGCCCTTCGATTTTATAGGCGCCCGCGTTATCCGTTTTGGCGCCTCTTTGCAGCGCTGGAACGACCACCTGCACATCGACGGCGGGACTATTTTTTTCATCGGTCACTTGGCCTGACAATGTGGCGGCATGACAGCTTAAACCTGCAGCGATTATTAAAAATCCACTGATCCAAAACGATCTGAGAGTTTTCATATGTAGCTCCTGTATATTCTGAAAGAGGGCGCTCAAGAATGACCGAGCGCGGCGCTTTCGTCAAAGAGGGATATGATTAAAGTTATAGAAACAACGGGAATAGCCCGCGGCGATTTAGGCGCTAGGCGGAGACCGGCCGAGAGAGACTTTTTCGGTCTCGGCCAGGATAGGGGGTGCGTTATGGGAAACAACTCTGAGGAAATTTTCCGGATTCCGAATGTTTATGGGACGGCCCTGGCTGATGACCGGGGTCTGGTGAACCACTTGGCAAATAGGGCAGTGGGATTCCGTTTGCCCCTGAGCGTGGTGATGAAAACTCTCCGTAACAGCAAGGCCCAGATAAACGCCGAGGGTTGCCACCGCAAGAATTCGGGAGAATCTTTTCATCGGCTTGCCTAATAATTTCATGTCGCTTTTCGGATTTGACCGATACCAAAACTGATGACGAAGAAACCGACCAGAAGGGCGACGATTGTGGAGCCCGTAGGCAGGTCAAATTGATACGACAAGGCGACCCCGGCCAGCGATGAGATAATGCCGATGAGGAGCGCGATTGTAAAGGTGCGGCTCAAGCGTTCCGTGAGACACAGAGCGCTGGCTCCGGGAGCGACTAAAAGCGTGAACGTCAAAAGCGCGCCGACGGCTCGGATGGCGACGGCGACGGCCAGACCCATCGCTCCATAAAAAATCATGTTCCATACGCCCACTCGGATTCCCAAAGTGCGCCCCATGTCCGGATCATAAGCGGAGATGAGAAATTCCTTGGCCGCGACATACTGCAGCAACGAAAGAAGTCCGAAAACAATCGCCATGCTCCAGAGCAAGGACACCGGCACGGTCAGAATATTTCCGAAGAGAATATTCAAGATATCCGCTTCGCCGCGCGGGGCCTTAGTGATTAAAAGCACCGACGCCGCGGATCCGCCCGCATACAGCATGCCGACCAAGGTTTCCGGTGGTAGCCGCGGCGAATCGGCCAGGCGCGATAAAACGAGAAAGCTGATAACGGTCAGAACCAGCGCCACCGGGAAAGGCGCCAGTTGGAAAAGAACCGCCAGCGCGACGGCCGCCGACGCGACTTCCGCCACCGCGGCGCCCGCGAACACAATGCGCCGAAGCACCACATAGACGCTCAACGGAGAAAGCCCGAGGGCCACAAAAAGCCCGGCCAAAACAATGTGACGGAGAAAAGGGACCGACCAGAGTTCCATCATCGGGGTTGATACGCCTTGGTCATGACTTCCGGGGTCATAATTTGCGATTTTTCGCCGATCAAAAGCTGCCCGTCGGTGGTAATCAACGCGACGCGGTGCGCGTAGCGTTCAATGGTGCTTAAGAGATGCGTGACAAAAACAATCGTGGCGTTTTTATCGCGCTGGAGTTCGCTTAAAAGCTCCATGATGGCGCGCTCGGAAACCATATCCATGCCGTTGGTGGGTTCGTCGAGAAGCAAAATTTCCGACTCAGCGGCCAGGGCGCGCGAAATCAAGACGCGTTGTTTCTGGCCGCCCGAAAGAGCTCGATACGGTTTGTCGGCAAAAGAATCCATCCGCGTCTGGCGAAGGCAGTCCATCACGTAGGCGATATCTTCGTCTTGAGGCCGGCGAAATATCCCAATGCGGCCAAACCGGCCCATGAGCGCGACTTCCAGAGCCGTCAGGGGAAAATGAAAATCGAGGCTCTCGCGCTGGGGCACGTAGCCGAAAAGAAGATGTCCGCCTTCGGTGCTGATTTTTTCGATGCTTCCGGAGAGAGGCTTGAGCAGACCCAGGAAGGTCTTGAGCAGCGTGGTTTTCCCGGAACCGTTGGGACCCATGACGCCGAGAAAATCACCGCGCTCAATGGTGAAACTGATCCCATGCAGGACCGGACGCCGGCCGTAGCCGACGGTCAAGTTATCAGCTTTTAAAAGTTCAGCTGCCATGGCCATTCATGGCGTCGGCAAATCGACCGATCGTATAGTCCATCATGGAAAAGTAATCCGTTTCTTTGGGGTTGAGTCCGATATCGTAGAGAGAAATATTCAAATAAGGAATGCTTAAGCGCTCCGCGATCGTTTTCGCGACCGACACGTCGTAGTAGGGTTCGGTGACAATGAGTTTGACATTTTTGTCCTTCGCCAAGCGAACCACTTCTTCAACGCGCCGGGGCGATGGAACAAAACCGGGCTTTTCCTCAATACTCTTCGGAGGCTCGGGAATAATAAGATCGTACGCTTTGGCGAAATAATCCCATGATTCATGGTAAGGAATGAAGGCGGCTCCTTTAAAAGGAGCCATCTCCGCCGCCCAGCGCTTTTCAGCTTCGTTCAACTTGCTTTCGAAATCCGCCAGGTTCTTATCAAACATTTCCTTATCCGCGGGATCCACCGTCACCAACGCTTCGCAAATGTTGCGCGCCATAATACGCCCGGCTTCCGGATCCAGCTGGAAGTGCGGATTGCCGAAAGGATGAATGTCTCCGAAACTGTAATTGACCGTGCCGCTCGGGATATCCAGGAGTTTGATGCCGTGATAGATTTCGGCTTTCACGAGGTTCGGGTTATCGGCGGCGCTCACCACGTCGCGCGCCCAATCTTCCAGATTCAGCCCGATCATAATGAAAAGTTTGGCGCGATGAATCTTAAACAAGTCCTGCGGCCTTGGGGAATAGAGATCGGCGTTAAACCCCGGCGGCACGAGCGATTCCACATCCACTTTGTCCCCTCCGATAGCGCGCGTGAGGGCCGTGGTGTAATCCGTCGTTGTGACCACATGGAAGCGCGCGGCCCACACGCTGGGCGCGGCGAATGCAAGGACGGCGAAAACGGCGAAAAACTTTCTATTCAGCATGATTTCTCCTAGTCCAACTGCTTCAGATTTCCAAGCGAGAACGTCGCCTGCAGCGTCACCCGCTCTTCGGCACGCTCCCCTCCGACGGGGGTTTCATGCGTATATTGGAGTCGCAATCGAGTGTTGTCCGAAACAAACCAGGTGGCGTTGGGAGCCAGGCCCAGCTGTTTGCCATAAGGCGCCACGGCTTGATCCGCCATATCCACTAAAAACCCCACGTGGTAGCGCAGGGCGAAATTGTAATCGAGGAACGAATAGACGCCGTTCTTATCATCTTCGGATCCCAACCCGCGGCGCTGGGCCAGCATGCCCTCCGTCATCCAGGTCCAGATCCTGCGCTGCGTCGGAGCGAACTGCAGCTGCAGATAAGGTTCTTCCAACGTTTCGGTAAGTCCGACCGGTGACGGGGCCTGGGCGACGCTAACGCCCGACTGCAGCGATCCCGACGTAAAAATATCCTGAGAATAATCGAGCGTGGACAAGTAGGCCAGATCCACACCGTTATAATTCGGATTCAGCGTATCGCCCCGCACGGCGTTCATGTTCAGCTTCAGGTTCCAATCCCAAGGATTAGGAATATAGGTGTTGAATTCGACGCCCGTGCCGTTGAGTCCATCCGGGCTGAGGTAATTCGCGATGGCGTTGGGCCGGTCGACCATGGGAAGCTGAAAGGTATTGAGCACATCGATGAGTCCGAACTTGGGAATAAACCGCCCCACGCGGATGCTGGTGCTTCCCGGCAGCTTATTGAAATACACCCAGGCCTCTTCAATATTGGCCTGACCGTTTTCCGGGAGATCGATAGTGAACTGGGCGTTGGCGTAAGGATCGATCGGTTCGAAAAAAACCGCCTGACCGTCCCGGATGCGCGGTTGTTCGGAAACGTAGCGCGGATCCGTTTTGGGAAGATTATTGCGCTCGAAGGCGAAATCGCCGGCGATACCGACATCCGGAAGAAACATTTGCGGAACGCCGGGAATGGCGGGAATAATAATTTTTCCGGAATCCTCGGAAAGCGGTTGTTGCGTAGAAATCACGGAATCGCCGGGCGTCATGGCCTGAGCGACCCATGGCCGCATCAGACACCCTGCAGCTATCCAGAAAACGAGCCTATTTTTATTCATAAACTCCTCAATGAAACAAGAGAAGAAGACAGTATTTTATAAAAGCAACCTACGAGACGGGTTCACGCGGTAGCGGACGGTATTAAACGGCGGGCGGGCCTCGAGGCGGGTCCTCTAATAAGGAAGGCGTATCGAAAAAAGCCACCGGCGCCATAGGAGTGACCGGCACGAAGATCTGCGTAGGCTCGGACGCCGCCGGAGCCGCATCGCCTCCAATGGCCGGCGCGTGCAAAGGCAGCAATGGGCGCTCTCCGAACAGGAATCAAGAAGATTGACGCGATGGGTATGAAGCGTAAAAGCGGCCAGCGCGCCGACAACAAGGATAAATCCCAGCTTACGCAAGCCCCGCTTCATGGGACATAATCTATCATTTTCCAGCGTTCACGCAAAACCTATCTACGCGGGCGCTCCTCGATAGTTGTCCTTGACACCCCGAGAAACAAGGCCTAGACTCGAGAGATGAAGCGTCCCTCTGGATTGCGGTTGTCCCTGTTCACGAAGCTCGTTCTGCTGATTACCTCCTTCTCCGTGGTTCCTCTTTTTTTGCGCCATAGGAATTTTTATCTGGATCAATCCTTCGGCGCTTTGGCAGGGCGTCCTGGCCATGATTTCCATTTCCTCTTTTACTCTGACGGGGGCCTTCATCTTTGCCCGGCACCTGACGCGTCCGATGCGGGCGTTAATGCGCAGCGCCGAACGCATCGCCCAAGGGGATTTTTCCACCATCGTCCAGGTCAACACGCACGACGAGCTTCAGGATGTGGCCAATGCCTTTAACCGCATGAGCGAGGACATGCGCCGGTTCAGCGAAGTGCGCGTGGATGAGATTGTCGCCGAGAAAGCGAAAACGGAAGGCATCATCTATTCCAGTGAAGACGGCATCGTCTTGACGAACCAAGAAGGCCATATCCAGCTGATCAATCCCAAGGCGAAAAACATTCTGGAACTCGGGGAAGAGACGCGGGAAGTTTTCGGCGGCCGGCCGATTTGGAGTTTTGTGAAGGACGACCGGCTGGCGGTGGCTCTGCGGGAAACGATCGAAGGCGATACGCCCAAACAGAGCCGGGAAATCAACCTCTCCGCCGAAGGCGTGCGCCGATATTTTTCGCTTTCCGTGACCCTCGTCAACGCGCCGGAAGGCAGCGGCACGAGCTAC
>Ga0206814_10205_pt1 | contig 15858 bp, 14 predicted proteins | sample Alteio_BWOrgCont_90_FD_152850 | JGI IMG/M metagenome (GOLD analysis project Ga0206814, IMG submission 152850) | Enriched cells from forest soil in Barre Woods Harvard Forest LTER site, Petersham, Massachusetts, United States -... | ecosystem: Environmental > Terrestrial > Soil > Temperate forest >...
TGTGGAGGCCTGCGATTGCGGTCGCAGCGATGATGTTCTTAGGTGGCTGTGGCTCAGATCCCAAGGCGGTCATCACATTCGCTGCAATGGCTCCCAATCCGAACGACATTAAGATTATCAGTCGAGACTGGGTTCATGAGCCTCAAGAGCGGGAGGATCGAAAGGTATTATTGAACACGGAAACTATCGATATCTCCAATGAGGTCGCTGCCAGGACTGTACAGGCCGCGGCCATTGAGAATAACGATCGCACAATCCGCGCTTACATGCAGGCGCTCGGCGTGCTGGCCGGTGGCACAGCGAAATCCGACGCAAAAAAGGACACGACAATGGCGCCCGCGAGCGGCAGCGCGACAACGCCGTCAACCGATCCTAAGACTGCAGCTTCCTCTGCGGCGTCTGAACTCGATCAAGGTTTGGAGGCCTGGCAAGGCACTACAAAACTCTCGAAGCCCCAGAGCGATGCTATCGGATCCTTACTGGCCGATTTGATCAATACAATTGAGGCTGAGTATCGAGCCCAGAAGCTTTCTGAGTTCATTGAAAAATATCATACGCCATTCCAGGACCTCCTCTTGGCACAGGGTAGAATCGCAGGTGCTGTGGACGACCAGGATTCGGGGGTATTGGGTCAGTTGAAGTCATTGAACCGGGTTTCCGAAAAAATGCAGGCTGGCCTCGAGATTTCGGCAAAAACCCCGCCCAATCATCGAGACGTCGGCCGCAACGGAAGCTCCGGCCTGGCGCCTAAGTCCGTTGTCATTGCTGATGCGAACCTGGCGGATGCGCGAGCGACCCTCTTCCTCTTCAAGAACTCGCTATCGGCGGAGACGGAAGAAATCGATATTCGGTTGGTCGCCGCATCGGAATATCAGAAGGCCCTGACCGCCATCGCTTCCGCGGAAACGAAGCTAAACGACAATCGAGACAAGCTTCTGACCGACGACCTGGTCAGTCAAATTAAACAGGATGCGGAGGACGCATTTAAGGCCTATTCGGCTTTGGAGACGGCGCCCGCGACCGCCGCACCGACAGCGGCGGCGCAGTAAAACGGCGGGTGCCACATTCGATAATCGCTCAAGATAACGGAGAGAGGCAATCATGTCCCTTGCTGATACGTCCTTAGCCCTAGCAAATGCTTGCGATCATCTGTCGGAATGGATTACCGGTCTTCGCAATGGTGCTAATTGGCAGGAAACGGATGATCAAGGCGCGAAGCTCGATCAAGTGCAGTCTTCACTTGGTGACGAAGCCGATGCCCTTAGAACTGCCGGCGTCTCGGCGCTCCTCGAAGGTTCGACGGCCGCGCTGAATCAGATTAATAGCGCCGTAACGCAAATTCAGACTCTCAATCAGCAGATTGCGCAATTCAACCAAATCGTCAGTCTTGTTACGACTGTCGTTGCGCTTGCCGGAAATGCCGCGAGCGGTAATCTGAGCGGGATTGTAAACGGAGCCGTGTCAGTTATTTCGCAGATACAGAAACTCTGAAGCCCCAGGATCGTAGAGTACTATCGGTCGGATCGGAAGATAGGGCGGTTCATGCGGCCTGATATTTATTCAAACATCACAGGGCGTTCCTAAACGTTTCTCGCTAAAGACGTTCGGCATATTATGAACGATTGCTATTACGGATGCGGTCACGTGGCTCGTGCCTGTTCAATGACTTAAGAAACTTAGCGTAACATAAAGAGTGTTGTGTTAGTGTTCTCTCGGCAACCATGCAGTGAGCGTAGACACCGGGTTAGCGCCTTAGCTTCGTTGCGGTTCACCCAGTTTAGCTGACTAAATCAACGTTACACCCGCTTCCTCAATGTGGAGGGATACCAGGATGGCAAGACATCCGTTGAAGGGTAGTTCGAAAGCCTTGCTGCCCGGCGCGCAAATCGTCGGCAGTGCCGATCCGAGCGAACGGCTCGAGGTCAGCGTCAGGCTGCGGCGCAGGGATCAGGCCGGCTTCGAAAGCCATCTGACGGCTGTGACCGGCGGTGGGCAGCCCATCTCGCGCGAAGAGTATGCCGAGCGATTCGGCGCTGACCCTGCGGACATCGCTGCGGTCGAAGACTTTGCCACTGTTCACGGTCTTCATGCTGTTCAGAAGGATCGCGGGCGCCGCACCGTCGTGCTCGCCGGGACAGTGGCGCAATTCAACGAAGCGTTCAGCGTCGACCTGAAGCGGGTCGAGCATGATGGGGGGACCTATCGCGGGCGGGAGGGTGAAATTTCGCTACCCGATTCGCTCGCCGACAAGGTGGAGGCAGTGCTAGGGCTGGATGACCGTCCGGTGGCGCGGCCGCATTTCCGCCGCCATCAGCCCTCGGGCAATGTTCTCTGGCAGGCCGCCAGCAAGACCGAATCGACATCCTTTCCGCCCAACCAGGTCGCGTCGGTCTATCAATTTCCGAGCGGCGACGGCGCAGGAGAGACGGTCGCCTTGATCGAGTTGGGCGGCGGCTACCGCACCGCCGACCTGACCGCGTATTTCAAATCGCTGGGCATCAAGAAGCCTACGGTGACCTCCGTCTCGGTCGACCATGGCAAGAACAGTCCTACCGGCGATGGCAACGGCCCGGACGGCGAAGTGATGTTGGACATAGAGGTCGTGGGGGCGGTCGCACCTGGCGCCCATATCGTTGTGTATTTCACGCCCAACACCGATGCGGGTTTTCTCGACGCGATCACCACCGCGCTGCATGACACGAAGCACAAGCCATCGGTGATTTCGATCAGTTGGGGCGGCCCGGAGTCGACCTGGACGCCGCAGTCGCTAACGTCCTACGATCAGGCTTTCCAGTCGGCGGCCGCACTCGGCGTCACGGTGATCGTTGCGTCTGGCGACAATGGGTCGAGCGACGGTGTCACCAGTGGTGGAAACCATGTCGACTTTCCGGCGTCGAGTCCGCACGTACTTGCCGCTGGTGGAACGCGCATCACTGTGGCGGACGGAAAACTCACCGCTGAAGCTGTGTGGAATGACGGCGCCAGCGGGGGCGCGGGCGGGGGCGGCGTCAGTGCGGTCTTCGCCTTGCCGAGTTGGCAGCAAGGGTTGCACGCGACCCCGACCGGCGGCGGCGCGACGGGGCTGGCCAAGCGTGGTGTACCGGATATTTCCGGGAACGCCGATCCCGAAAGCGGCTACATCGTGCGTGTCGACGGCAGCAATACCGTGATCGGCGGAACGAGCGCCGTCGCGCCGCTTTGGGCCGGACTGATCGCCATCATCAACGCGCAGAGCGGCAGGCCGGTCGGATTCATCAATCCGCGCCTTTACAAGAACCCGAGCGCGATGAACGACGTGACCCAGGGGAACAACGGCGCCTTCCAGGCCGCATCCGGCTGGGATGCTTGTACGGGCCTGGGCAGTCCAAATGGTGCTAAGCTCTTATCGTCGTTACCGGGAGATCCAGCATCGGAACCAGGCAACATCCCCCGGCCGCCTGGATACTATAGTTAAGTCTTCACGGTTGAATACGACTCTAGGCTAAGCGTCTCAGCATGCTTTCAACCATTCCGAAACTAGTCGACAAGAATTTTGTTATCGGCTTCATAATTCCGGTCCTACTCGGCGCGGGGGGCATCCTCGCGTTGCTACAGGACCTGAGTTCTGTCCCTCCCACCTACGAATCTCTGCTTGAAACTGCCGACTTTTCGAAGCTCACCATTATCGCCCTTTCGCTGTGGGTAGCCGCGATACTCCTGCTGATAATGAATCATCTTCTTTATCGATCTCTGGAAGGATATTTCGGCCCATTTAAGCGTAGTGCATGGCAAAATCTCTTGCGTAAGGAGTATTTGGCCGATCGGGCAAAGCTCTCGGCGACGTATGAGGTCATTACCAACCCCAACTTGCCTGCGCCGTCGGAACTTAAGCGGGGCTACTACAATGATGTACGGCGATTTCACGAATCCTGGCCATCACATCCGCACTTGGTGCTGCCGACGCGGTTCGGAAACGTAATTCGGGCTTTCGAAACTTACGCGAATGAGATCTATGGTGCAGACAGTATTCCGACTTGGCTCCGGCTGCAGGGCGTAATGCCAAAAGACGTTCGAATGTTGGTTGATGATGCCCGCACACAAGTCGATTTCTTCGTAAACGTCTGGTTTTTAACAGTTCTTTTCATTGTAATTGCAATGGTTCGTTTCGTTAGCGAGGCATATTCGGCGCTGCCGAATCCGAAACAGATGCTTTTTTGCTCCTGGGGTTTCGCCCTCAGCGCGGCCGGCGGCCTGTTAGTGTGCAAGCTTGCTTATGTGGGCGCGATTGAGAGGGCGCGAGCTTGGGGTGATCTGGTAAAAAGTGCATTCGATCTCTATTTGCCAGAGCTAGCAAGTAAGTTGGGCTACGAACTGCCGCCGAGCGCCTTCCAGCGGAAAAGATTCTGGGACGCAGTGACGAGCAGCTTCCTCTACCAGGAGCCGATAAGGCCAGAGGAGTGGCAGACAGCGAAGTCGGTCGATATCGCGGCGCCAGAGCCGAAGGTCAGTAACGCCGAGGAGAAAGACGCCCCCATTGAGGACGACAATAAGGACGGCGAAGGATCGTCCGGGTGATGGCTCTACGACCGTTAAACCGCCATTATGGAAAAAAATGATGAACCCGTGGCGCTGGCGGCCGGCGCGTTTCCCCAAGCTCCTTTAGGCCTCTCCGGGCCAGTGTCAGATTATCGGCAGGGGGAGGGGGCTGATCCCGGCGTCAGCGCTCTTGCAATCTCCATCTACCGGGCTATTGGATACTGTGGGTCTAAATCACAAGGAAGAAGGAGATAAAGATGCCTACCGATACAAGCTTCCACGAAGGCCTATAGAGGCAGCATTTCCGGCCCGCTTGGTGGCGGGTCGGAAACACTCGTCTCAGGCGGCGCAGATGTCGGCCGGCTGGATAGCCGAGAGTCGTCGCCAAACTGCGCCGGCCCGCTGTCAGTGAATTGAGTTGGAATAGTTCTGCAAGAACATCTGGTGACGTGCATCGTCCGACGCAGCCTGCTGTAGCAAAATCAGACCCACCAACAGACAGAGCACCACGGCGGTCGCCTTGACCTTGTAACCGGTCGTGACTCTTGAGATCGCGCCTCCGAACAGGGCCCGGCTGCGCACGTGCGTGGTCTGGTTCCATAGAACCGCAACGGCGATCGCGACGACCACCAGCGGGAATGCGCCCGGGGTGAAGAGCGCCACCAGCACCAACGTCTGGAAAAACCACCCCTGCTTCCAAAATGGGAGAGCGGCATACTCCGCGGCCAAAACATCCGTCGTCTGGTCCGTATTTGCATCGTTCATCTCAAATATCCTCGTCCTGTAGCCCGACAGGGAATCCGCCGGCGCCCGAGCATCTAAAGGCAACGATATCCCAGCCTCTGACGCTTCGTCGGCAGGCTTGGCCTGGATTGAGCCATCTCCCGCTACTGGATGACATCGTAGCAATGGTGGCCCGCTCTAAAGTTCCGGCATGGACAACGTAACGATTAGTTCATGAACGATTAGTTCGTAGACGAATAGTTTGCAACGGCCGTCTGTGGCCCGATGACCATCCGAAAAATCTTCGGCACGAATCTGCGTCGCCTGCGACTGCAAAAGGGAATGACTCAGGAGGCGCTAGAGCACGCCTCGGGGTTTGATCGGGTATACATCAGCGGAATTGAGCGCGGCGTTCGCAATCCGAGCATTACTGCGGTCGAAACGCTTGCCATTGCTCTGGAGGTCGAAGTGGCGGAGCTATTTAGGACACCCGACCAACCGGAATAATCTGCGCGACCCGTTCTCCGATTACGCAAAAACTCCCTGTGCTCATTACGGCGCCGGGGGGCATAGAATCCTCCCCATCGTCACTTTGGCGCCCAGGGAGGATGGGGAGGTTCGGCTCGAAGCAATGGCTGATGGGCCAAGCCATCGGTAAGCGTCGGCTGAACCACGTCTTGTCGTAGCGTTGCGGATCGGGATTCTGGCCATCTGGCAGGATGGTGATCTCGATGGAAGACGCGGTGGTGATCGGCAGCGAGGAGCTTCAGAGCACTCATACGAGGGCTCCGGAGTTTCGAGGTGAGGTTCTGTCAGGCCCGGAACGTCGGCGGCGCTGGAGCACTGAGGAGAAGCTGCGTGTTCTGGCGCAGAGCGTGGCGCCGGGATCGTCGCCGTCGTTGACGTGCCGGCTGCACGGGATCAGCAGCGGCCAGCTTTATACATGGCGTAAGCAATTTCGGACGGGCGAACTGACCGGCTTCATTCCCGTTGCGGTCGGGTCGGAGCCTTTGGCCCAACTCTCGCCGCCGGAGACAACTGTCGATACGCCGCAGGTCTCCTCGACCGCACCGCGTAGCGACGGCTTGATCGAGGTGGAGTTGCGGTCGGGCGTGAAGCTGCGATTGACCGGGGATGTCGACGAAGCGGCGTTGCGCCGGGTTCTGTCGGCGTTGTCGTGATCGGTGTTCCGGCGCGCGTTAACGTCTATCTGGCCTGCGGTACGACGGATATGAGGAAGGGATTCGACGGCTTGTCCGCCTTGGTGCAGACGATGCTGAAGTTGGACCCTCACGGTGGCGCGTTGTTCGTGTTCCGCGGCAAGCGTGGCGATCTGATCAAGGTCCTGTGGTGGGATGGCCAAGGTTTGTGCCTGTTCTCCAAGCGCCTGGAGCGTGGCCGGTTCATCTGGCCGCAGGCGAAGGACGGCTCGGCCTCGATCACGAATGCGCAGCTTTCGATGCTGCTAGAAGGGATCGATTGGCGCGCTCCGGTGCGAAGCTGGCGGCCGGAGACGGCTTGCTGATAAGGGCGTCATAGTGACTCGGAGGCTCCCTTTCGACGTGCCGGTGCAAGGGGCTTTTGGTAAACTCCGGACCCATGATCGATACCGCCCAGGAGATAGCGCAGCTTCGCACTTTGCTGGCCGAACGTGAGGCCGAACTGGCCTCGGCGCGCGCCGAACTGACCGGCGCCAAGCTCCTTATCGAACAGTACAAGGCACAACTCGCGAAGCTGCGGCGGATGCAGTTCGGCCAGTCGTCAGAGAAGCTCGACGCTCAGATCGATCAGCTCGAACTGATGCTCGAAGACCTTGAGGAAGGCGAAGCGGCCCGTACCGCACCCTCATTATCTGGCGCCGATGAACCAGGCCGGCGACCGCACGATCGACGTCAGCCGGTGCGGCGACCCTTGCCGGATCATCTGCCGCGGGAGGAGATCATTCATTCTCCGGGCGAGGTCTGCCCTGGCTGCGGTGGCACGCACTTCTCGAAGCTGGGTGAAGATGTGACGGAGGTGCTGGAGAAGATTCCAGCTCGGCTCAAGGTGATCCGCCATGTCCGGCCGAAGCTTTCCTGCCGGTCCTGCGAGACGATCATTCAGGCGCCGTCGCCTGACCTGCCGATCGAGAAGGGCCGCCCCGGTCCCGGCCTCATCGCCAATGTCGTGGTCGGCAAGTATCTCGACGGCCTGCCGCTCTATCGGCAATCGGCGATCCTGGAGCGCGAGGGCATCGAGATTGAGCGGGCCACTCTGGCCGACTGGGTCGGTCACGCCGCCTGGTGGGTCGCTCCGCTAGCGGAACTGATCGGCGCCCATGTGATGGCGGCGCCGGTGATCCATACCGACGATACGCCGATCGCGGTGCTGGCGCCGGGGAACGGCAAGACGAGAACCGGACGCATCTGGACCTATGTGCTGGATGAGCGACCTTGGCAGGGCGAGCGCGCGCCCGCTGCCTATTACCGCTTCAGCCCGGATCGCAAAGGCGAACGGCCGCAGGGCCACCTCGCCGGATTCCGTGGCGTCATCCAGGCGGACGCCTTCAGCGGGTACGAGAGCTTGGCGCGATCGGAAGCATCGACTGGCCAGGACCCACCACGGATTCTCCATGCAGCCTGCTGGGCGCACGCACGGCGCAAGTTCTTCGACGTGTTCGAGACGACCAAGTCACCGATCGCGGAAGAAGCGCTGCGCCGGATCGGCGAACTCTATCGGATTGAGGCTGAGATCAGCGGCCGGGCGGCCGGGGTGCGCCTATCAGCACGCCAAGAGCATGCCGTTCCGATCCTCATTCAACTTCGGACCTGGCTTGAGGAACAGCGCCGCCGGTTGTCATCGAAGACCGCGCTCGCCAAAGCGATCCAGTATGCGCTGACCCGGTGGGACGCGCTGGCGCGCTACGCCGGTGATGGCCGTCTCGCGATCGATAATAATCCGGCCGAGCGGAGCCTGCGCGGCATCGCCATCACCCGTAAAAATTTCCTATTCCTCGGTTCCCAAACCGGCGGTGAACGTGCCGCCACGCTCTACACCGTTCTGGAGACTACGAAGCTCAATGGGCTCGACCCGGAGGCCTATCTCGCCGAGATCATCGACCGTATGGCCAAGGGGCATCCGATCAACCGTCTGGCCGAGTTTCTCCCCTGGAACTGGAAAGCCGAGCCTGCCAGACTGGCAGCATGACGTGGCTATTGCCATGCCGCATGGAGGAAGCGCCATGGAGAACGAGAATAAATTCGAGGAGCTAAAGGCGTTTCTCGGCTACTTCTATGACAAATACCTGAATCAGGACAAAACCTTTTCCCCGGAAATAAATCCTCTGAACGTCCTGAAGGGCATGCCCCCGGCCAAAGCGCGTCGGGGGCTACGGATGGCAATCGACGACTGCATCGAGGCGACCTCGACGTGGCCGCCGGATGAAGTGAGCAAGTGCGATATCGCGCTTCGCGCACAGGGCATCATGAGCCTATCGGAACTTCGACAACGATACTCCAGTCGCGTCAGAAACGTCCTCAAAAGGGGACAAATCAAAACGGACGTCGAGTATTACATGCTGCGTGGAATCGTCACCGAGGAAGAGCTGGCCATATTCGATCTGCTGACCACACCAGAACCGAAACTAACTAAGGCAGAGGAGGCGGAGACAAAACGGATCGCCCGTCAGCTCTTGCACCGCCTGCATGAACTTGTCAGCGCGGTGGATTGGGTGCGCGGTCAAGAGACGCGGGGGGCAGTCCTTAGCGAAATCAGGGTGCGCCTCAATGAATTGCCCCAGGAGCCTTATCCCAAGGCACTCTGGCAGACCAAAGTGGACAGTGTCTGGCAGTTCGTCCTTAACCGATACGCTTGATCCATAGCCGTTCGACGAGACGCTCGCCACGAGAGTCGACCACGGCCGGCCGTGGTCGACTAGGGCGCAGCGATCGACCGTTTGTGGAAGGCGGACTCCGGCAATCTTTGGTGATTTGTGGGGATAGCGTGGGAAGCTGCGGATAGCCCGTGCGCTGCCGACAGCCTCATCGGCCGGGAAGCCTTACGCAGCAAGGGAAAATTTGGCGCGCCCGGAAGGACTCGAACCTCCAGCCTTCTGATTCGTAGTCTCTTGATATCATTGATATTATTGCCCGTTTTGACCGCTTTATGAAGCCGTTCAACCACTTTGGCCACGAAGGTCTGTCTTGGCGGCATCCCTTTCAGCCGTGATAGCCGCCGATGGCCCGCTATCGCCGTAGGGGAAGAGCGTGGGTAACGCCCTTGAGTGAAAATTCAGCAGGGTGACCCATCGTGTTCCTCTTGCTTACCGGCACCGTATCCGATCCATCCCCCCGCTCCGACCGCCACTACGCCGGGCCATCCTGCTGCAATTCCTCGATCACGCGAACGGTATCGAGCAGCTGTGCTTTTAGGGCCGCGAGCGAGGCTGTCACCACGAGGTCATGCCGACCGGCCAGCCTCAGCAGTACTTTCAGAACGGCGTCGGAATGCCGTAGCAAGCCGATTAGGTATTCTCCGTTGGGCCCGTTCTTCCCTTCGAACCAGTTTCGCGCCGCCCGCTCGTTCGCCTCGGTCAGCCGCGCCACGGTCTTGATCGCTGACGGGCCCGCACCGAACTCCTCCCTCAGCGCTACCGCAATCGCCCGGGCGAAACGCCCTTCATTGTATCCGGGATTGCCCGGAAAAGATTTTCCTTTTTTCGACTGAAACTTTCGGTCGTTTTTGTGAAAGGACATTCCATCTCGCTCCCCATACGATACCGAGCGACAAACGCGTCTTCTGGGGAATCAGCGGGTGGCGATTACGAATGCGCCAACTTCCAGCAATGGGACGACGGCTCGTGCGATCATCCGGGCCGCGCAATATGTGCGCATGTCAACCGAGCACCAGAAATACTCGACGGAAAACCAGGCCGACGTCATCGCACAATATGCGGAGCGACGCGGATTCGAGATCGTTCGCACTTACGAGGATTCGGGCAAGAGCGGCTTGAGCCTCGAAGGCCGCCGCTCCCTCCAGCAGCTGATCGCTGACGTTCAGAACCGCACTGCGGATTTCTCGGCCATCCTTGTCTATGACGTCAGCCGATGGGGACGGTTCCAGGACGCCGACGAAAGCGCCTACTACGAGTACATCTGCCGGGAGGCCGGCCTGACCGTCCACTATTGCGCCGAGCAGTTCGAAAACGACGGGAGCCTCAGTGCGACCGTCATCAAAAGCATGAAGCGCGCGATGGCGGGCGAGTACAGCCGGGAACTCTCGGTCAAAGTACACACCGGCCAATGCCGGCTCATCCGCCTCGGGTTTCGCCAGGGAGGCCCGGCGGGATACGGCCTGCGTCGCTATCTCGTCGATGAACATCGTGGGCCTAAGGCGGAATTGGCCCGCGGAGAGCACAAGAGCCTTCAGACGGACCGCGTCATCCTCACGCCCGGTCCGCCGGCAGAGGTCGAGGTTGTCCACCGGATCTACCGAATGTTCGTCCTGCAGCGTAGACCAGAACGCGAAATCGCAGGCACGCTGAATGCCGAAGGCACCATGAGCGATCTCGGCCGGCCGTGGACCCGCGCCTCGATCCATCAAATACTGACGAACGAGAAGTATGTCGGAAACAACGTCTACAACCGGATCTCGTTCAAGCTGAAGAAGAAGAGGATCGCCAATCCGCCGGACCAATGGGTTCGGGCGGACGGCGCTTTTGAAGCGATCGTCGATCGCGATTTTTACGAGGCGGCCCAACGCATCATCCAGGATCGCAGCCGCCGCTTCAGCGATCAGGAGTTGCTTGATCAGCTGTCCGCACTCCTGGCTGAAAAGGGTTGGTTGTCGGGTCTCGTCATCGACGAGATCGACGACATGCCATCCAGCTCGACCTTCCGGCATCGATTCGGCAGCCTGGTCCGCGCCTACCAACTGGTGGGCTATAGCCCCTCTCGCGACTACCGATACATCGAGACGAATCGAGCGTTGCGAGCCCTGCACCCCGATGTCGTCGCGCAGGTCCTCAGAGACATAGAGATTGCAGGCGGCGCGGTCACCCGAGACGCGATTACCGACCTCCTCCGCATCAACGATGAATTTTCTGCATCGGTCGTAATAGTGCGCTGCCACGAGACGCCGGCAGGCGGTCTGCGATGGAAAGTGCGTCTGGATACGGGGCTCAGACCGGACATCACGGTCGCGGTTCGGATGGATACCGACAACGCGACGGTTCGCGACTATTACTTGCTACCCTGGCTCGACCTTGGGACAGCCAATCAGGTGAGACTGGCGCCGGAGAACGGGATTCTTCTCGACACCTACAGGTTCGACACGCTCGAAGCATTCGTCGATCTCACGCGCCGAACTGCCGTACGGGCAGCCGCATGACCGCCGAGGCGTCCGAAATCCGCATGATCCCGGTGGACGCGATCACCATCCTGAATCCCCGCGTCCGCAACAAACGCGTCTTCCAGGAATTGGTTACGAGCATCGAGCATCTTGGCCTGAAGAAGCCGATTACCGTCAGCCAGCGGCCCGGAAAGCAACGCTACGATCTGGTCTGCGGTCAGGGGCGTCTCGAAGCGTTCGTCGCGCTCGGACAGTTGGCAATTCCGGCGATCATCATCGATGCGGCTGAAGAGGACTGCTTCGTGATGAGCCTGGTGGAGAACCTCGCACGACGTCAGCATACGCCGCTGGAACTCGTGCGTTCGATCGGGGCGCTGCGCGAGCGCGGATATTCGTATCAGGAGATCGCCGCGAAGGTCGACTTCAGCATCGAGTATGTGAACGCAATCTGCACCTTGCTGGAGAATGGGGAAGAAAAGCTGATCAATGCGGTTGAGCGGGGTGTCATTCCTCACACCATCGCAATGGAGATCGCGCGTGCCAAAGAAGGTGAGGTCCAACGGGCGCTTGCACAGGCATATGAAGAGAAAGCCATCAAGGGCAATCAGGTGCTCGCAATCCGAAAGATCATCGAGCAGCGAAACACGAGCGGCAAGGGATTGCATCGGACCAATCCTAAAGCCCTGTACGGCACCCGCCGCGTGACCTCCGAAACTCTGATCCGTGCTTATCAGAAGGAGACGGAACGTCAGAAACTGCTGGTAAAGCGCGCGTCGCTCGCCAGAAGCCGGCTGCTGTTCGTCACAAACGCGTTCCGGCACCTGCTGGCCGACGATCATTTCTTGACACTTCTGCGAGCCGAAGGGCTTGAAACTCTTCCTCGCGCATTGGCCGAGCGCATCGGCCCCAGGAAGGCGATCGACCATGGCTGAAGAGGTGAAGGTCGCGTTCGAGCGGCAGGTGGTGCTGCTCCGACTGGATGAGATTCTCCCTTCCCGGGTGACCAGCCAGGCAGTCAGGGAATCCGTCCGGTACAAGCGGATCACGACGTCGGTCGCACAGGTCGGGTTGATAGAACCGCTTGTCGTGGCACATCACCGGACCGGCTACTTGCTGCTCGACGGCCACGTTCGACTCAGCGCCCTGCGAGAACAGGGCGAAAGTCACGCCCGCTGCATCATTGCCGATGACGATGAGACATTCACTTACAATAAGCGCGTGAATCGCCTTGCCACGATCCAAGAGCATTACATGATCGTGCGTGCGCTGGAGCGCGGTGTTTCCCGGGAAAAGCTCGCCCGTGCGCTGAACGTCGATGTGAAGGTCATTCAACAGCGCCGCGCTCTCCTTGCGGGCATCGGCAACGAGGTGGTGGAGCTGTTGAAGGACCGGCCGGTCGGACATGGGACATTTCAGAAGCTGCGGAAGATGAAACCGATCCGCCAGCTTGAGGTCGCGGAATTGATGGTATCGGCCAACAATTACACCGTGAGCTATGCCCGCGCGCTGTTGGCGACTTCAAAACCATCCGACCTCCATCGGCCGGACGAGCTTAAGAAGGCCACTGGGCTGTCCGCCGAGCAGATGGCGCGCCTTGAACGGGAGATGGCTTCGGTAAGCGCGGACTATAAGGAACTGGAAATCTCATACGGAGACGATGTTCTCGTTCTTGTGGTTGCGGCGGGGTATCTGGAGCGGTTGGTTTCCAGGCCCGACGTCGAGCGCTTCCTTCAAACCCGATACCCCGAGTTTCTGGAGAATTTCCGTACGATCGCGGCGGCGACGTCGTTGGATCAGACGACAGCAGCGGCGGCCTGACTGAGCATCGGGGACCGGGACCCAATAAGCGCCGGGACCGCCGGAGACGTCGTCGTGTGGGGCGGATCGAGGGCGGTGGCAGGAATGGCGGCGAACCCGCTCGGAGCCTGCTAGGCCGGTCGTCATAGGGCCGGTCGAAATGCCCAAACGGCACTGAACTGCCGGAGCGCGCCGGCGCCAGGAAACTGACGCCCGGCGCGCTCCAATCCTATTGAGCGATTACGCGCAAGCTGCGACTACTAACACTTGGTAAGTTGGCCGCTGCGGAGCTTCGGGCGCAAGCGGAGGGCTGAGTATCCGATCGAGCCGGAATGAAAACGCCACATGGCTCACGATCTGTCGCAGTCGTCAGGCTGGTTGGGCCAGGCTCCATCCCCCGCTTACGGTTTCAGGATGCGCTCCTCAATGATCCGAGTGACCTCGTCCGCATGAAAACCGCCAGCAATGGACTCACGCGACGTGACGAGACTATCGGCGAAGCCGTTTGCCTCATACCAAGCCTTCTTCGCCTCCCATTTTCGCAAGTATGACGGCTTCTCGAGCATGCCGAGGTGCTCCCAGAACCAAGTGCGTCCGGCGTGCCGGATGGTGAAGTCCGGGATTCTAAAGTCCGTTGGTATGCCGGACTTCGCCCTGAGCGGTTCCTCATAGGTCCAGATAAGACCATGATGGGTCAGGAGATCGCCAACCACGATCTCGCTCTTGGAGCGCACGGCGACACCGGACGACGTGCGATGAATCAGATCTTCCGGCCGGTAAGGCGCGTATACATCCTCGCGCGCCTCCGATGGAAGCCCGGGGGCGAACCCGAACATCATGGTGGTTCTGCGCAGCGTGTCGGAAGCCTCGACAGATCGGTGTCGAAGAAGACTGTTCAAATCGGCTTGGACGAGGAGGACCAGCCGGCCAGTGAAACGGGTGAGGCCGGTATAGACGAGTTCGCGTGAGAGCGTCGCGGCGGCCTTGGGCACCACAAAGATGACCGTCTCGAAGTCACTTCCTTGAGCCTTGTGAACCGTCAACGCATAAGCGAGTTCGAGCTGGCCTTTGTCGTCAATGTCGCGTCGCGTGTAGTAATAGTTCGTCTCCGGCTGGGTAGAGAAGCGGCAGGTTATGTTGTCGGGCTTGTCGTCCCTCCCTTTGAAGGCCTTCAGCACCAATCCAATTTCCCCATTGGCGACAAAGCCCAGACCCTGGGAGTCCTTTGGAAGCCATTTCGGAGTGTTGATCGCCTGAAGCACTTTGTCGTGGAAGACGATCTCGCTGTCGCCGAAAGGCTTGGGCCAGACGCTCCTCCAGTCGCGGGCTTGTGAAAGGTCTCGGGCCCTGAACCGACCTTGTATGGCGCGATTGAGCCCGTCCGATCCGTGAGGGTGAATTCGAGTCGGCGAGAGAATTTGCCAGTTCTCCGCCTTTGCAGCCTCGTCCGTTTCCAGCCCTAGCGATGCATCAAACTCGGCCTGGGTCCCGACCGGCGCCGGCAGATCCTCAATCAGCGCCTTCCTTAACTCGGTGTCCAGTTCCTCTGGTGAAGACCACATCCGCAGCACGGCATCGCCTCGGCGAGCCTTCGCCGCAAGTTCGGAAAACACCGCATCGTCGCCCGGCAGCTTGTCGCCCCGGAACGCCGCCGCCAACTCAAGACCGAAGCTCGGCTCCTCGGTCCCATCATCCGAGGTGCGAACCCGCATGCTCGTTTGCAGGTCCGCGATCGCCTGCGGCCGATACTCACGTAGCCATCGGACGATATCGAAGAAGGGCCTGCCAGGACCAATCGGCGGGAGCTGGAAGGGGTCGCCAACCAGGACAAGCCGAAGGATCGACTTGGCCTCGACAGCCCGCAACAGCGCGGCGAAGAGTTCGACTGATAGCATCGAACATTCATCCACGACGACCGTGCGGTAGTTCATCGTGGATTTGGTCGGTTTCCTCAGAAGCCGATAATTCGGGCCGAGCATCCCGACAGCATGAAGGATTTGGTGGATCGTGCTGGCGGGCCGCCTAGTCTTGGTCTCCAGACGCACCCGCGCTTTGCCTGTGGGCGCAGCCAGAAGCAAGGTCTGGAAGCCTTCCGCCGCGAGCAGTCCCTCCAGGAGAACACGCACGACTGAGGTTTTCCCCGTTCCGGCGCCGCCGGTGAGCACAGAGACGCGCTCGCTCCAGAGGACTTCGAGCGCTTGCTCCTTTTCGACGAGGGCTTGTTGTCCGCGCTCCGACGTTGGCTTTTCGAATCCGCCCTTAGCGGGATTGCGCAGCAGCGACCCCCAAGTGGGAGATTTTGGAAGATCGCGTATAAGCGCAGCGGCGCGAACGGTCTGAGCGACTAAATCTTCGTCTGCCCGAACTCGCTTGAGGCCGACGACACGCAGCGGCGTCAACGACTCCGATCTACTCTCCAAGTCGCTCAGACCGTTCGCGCCGCTGCGCTTATACGCGATCTTCCAAAATCTCCCACTTGGGGGTCGCTGCTGCGCA
>Ga0206814_10133_pt2 | contig 15843 bp, 17 predicted proteins | sample Alteio_BWOrgCont_90_FD_152850 | JGI IMG/M metagenome (GOLD analysis project Ga0206814, IMG submission 152850) | Enriched cells from forest soil in Barre Woods Harvard Forest LTER site, Petersham, Massachusetts, United States -... | ecosystem: Environmental > Terrestrial > Soil > Temperate forest >...
GGCCGCTCTTCGCATTCTTCGCCCTTGCGTGGTCGGTACTCACCGGTAGTGCCCAAACCCCGAATAGAACAAGGGACGGCCGGAGTAATAGCCAATGGGGAGGCCGCCATTGCGCCGGAACATCCCGGCTTTGAACAGGTCCCAGAATTGAGCGAAGCGCGCGCCGCCGTGGGAATTCTGAGGCTTGAATGTGTATGCGGCTTGAACTCTTTTGTTGCGTGCCGCGCCTTGGGCTTTCGCCACTCCGATTGCGCCAATCACAAACACCATGAATAGTCCGAGCATCAGATCTCCTTCCGCCTCGCTCAGAGGCCAAGCTTTCCGGTGAGGTGCAGGCAGACGATGATGAGGGCACTACCGGTGAGTACCGACCACGCAAGGGCGAAGAATGCGAAGAGCGGCCATCTCACCGCCGGTTTCAGAAGCCAGGGCGTCGCCCGTGGCAACATCAGGAATGCGCAAACGATGTAGAGGATCACGACGAAGAGCACCGAACCGGCATTCAGGTGAATGTCGTTCACGGACGTCATCGTCCGCCATGGAATCTGCGGTGCGAGGATCAGGAAGCAGATAGAGAGGCAGTCAAAGTAGAGAGCCGCTTTGACGAGAAAGCCCGCCCAGCCGCTGCGACGAATTTCATCCCGAATGGACCAGTAAATGGCACCGCCGATTAGAAGGCACCAGACGAAGAAGGTGAGGTTTCCCATTACAGCCATCCTTTCTTTGTGAGAAAAGCGCGATCCGAGTCCGTCAATGTTGCGGACTGTAAGACCTGCTTGAGCATGGTGTTTAACTGAGGCGATTGCTCCGCGTGCCGGAGCAGCGCCTCGCCAATCACAGAAGCAGCGCGAGCATCTTCGCTTGCTTTCCGCTTCTGCTGCCTGACCAGTTCCGCAGCGATCGCCGCCTTCAGAGCGGCTTCCCGCTTGCGGAGGACTTCGAGTTTTTCGTTTGCAAGATTTGTATTCGCCATACGGCTCTTGAACGACCTCCTTTACTGCGGAAATCCGTCCGCTTGAATTCGTGGATCGGCGGCCTGGAAGCCACGATCGGGACTGGGTACAATCGAGATCCAGTCACGTTTGTCGAATTGAGATGGACGCGACGAACGCAGCAGATTTTGCGTTTTGCGCGGAGGTTTCGCGAGGGGTGAATGCATCGTTTGCCGCAGCCATGCAGCTAACGCTGCGGGATCGAAGCGCAAGGAATTGCCGATGCGGAAAGCGGGCATGAGGCGTTCGGCGGCAAGTCGATAAACGAGGCGCTCCGATACAGAGAGCAACTCCGCGACTTCGTTAACTCTCAGCGCCCTCGACTTCGCCCTGATGAGATCAACAAGTCCGGTGGAACGTTTTTCCAATAGCGCTCGGGTTTCCATCTCTAGACACCCTCGCTTTCGTTGCCCCGGCTAAATCCGATCCATAGATTTCCTCCATCATCGGCCCAACGGTCGTGGAGAAAGTCCGTCTCGCTCTCGTCGATTTCTGGGCGCAATTCACCGCTTGCCACAGAAGCCGGGTATTCACTGCACGGATCAACCAGTTGTTCTTGGAGGACTAAGGAACCCACAAGGCACACTCCTCGCTTCCCCCTTTTCGGGGGTGGATGGGCCGCGCTCAATTGTGGTTTTTGGGAGGAAGTCCTGCTATCGTGGAGATAGCGCGGGTGCAGGGCTTCACCCTTTCACACGCTCCTTGAATTCCTGGCCCTTAGCTCCCTTCTCGAAAAAGCGCTATGGGCCGGGAAATCCCTTATATCTTCAAGGGCTTCTGTTCGATCTCCGCACAACAGGCTTGAAATCTTCCCCTGAATTTCGTTGTCTGTGCGGATGCCGAACCCCGCACCCTATATCGACAGCGAAGGAAACCGCTTTTACAAGTTGAGTGACGCTGCGCGGATCGTCGAAGGCGTGACCGCGACGACGTTGTGGCGCTGGGCAAGCAAAGGCGTCACAAGCTTTGGATTTACGCTCGATATCAAACAGGAACCGCTGATCCATGACCCGCGTGGTATTAGCCCGGAAAGGCATACGCAAAAGGAAACCCGTATGCTCATCCCGGAAGCGCAGGTTTTGACCTTGAAGGAGATTTTGCACGAGGCAGGTTTGAGTCGGCCCGTGAAGTGGTGCCAGGCTGACCGGGACGCAGTTAGAGTGGCAGCGTTCCGTCAACTTCGCGCCCTGAAAGTTGCCTCGCAGGTTCATACACGCCCTCGTTAATTGAAATGGTACACCTAAAAAATAGATTAATGTAAAAAATCTGCGAAGATTTAGAATTAAGTACAAGTTTGTAGAGGCGGAGGATCAGTAGATGGTCGGGAAGCCTGGGCGTCCAGAAGAGCAGCCCGATACCGCGGAAATGCAGGAAGTGGCGCGGTTGTTCTACAGCGAGGACATCACTAGGCAGGAAATCTCCAAGCGCCTTCACATCGATCCACGCAAGGTGAGTTGGCTATTGGAACAAGCACGAGCGCTTGGTGTCGTTAGAATCGATATTCGTGCGCCCCTCGAAAATGATATTGCTGGTCGTCTACAGAGGAAGTTTCCGCGGCTAGAAAGAGTTTTCGTTGTTCGTGGCTCCCCGCTAGTGACAGGGGGACAGAGGCGGGAGTTTTTCCGGCGCGCTGGAACGGTTGCTGCGGACTATTTTGACGAACTGATTGCACAGGGCGGTCGAAGGCAGGTCATCAATATTGGAGTGAGCGGCGGGGAACCGACATTCCAATTCGCCAATGCCATTAGGCTGAGGGCTCGAGATGAGGTCAAAGTCCAGGTAACAGCCTTGATAGGACGAAATCGGCTACAAACCGAGAACGTTGATCCATGTACCGTAGCTACTGTCCTGTGGAATCAATGTGGAAGCATTCACCACCATTTTGATTACATGTCGGTTGAGCCGTACTGGTTTGAACTTCTCGATCGTGAAGATGATGTATCGCAGCAGCGCGCCCACATTGCGAGTGAACTTGGGCGTTTAGAGCGCCTACGGGATGTCCGAACCATTATCGAGCGCATGAATCATCTGCACGTCGTGTTCGGCGCGTTTGGGAGTGTTCGTGCTCGCCATCAGCACCCCGAAACAGAAATCGTGGAGACAATGAGTGAATTTATCAGCCCCGAGTTCGGCCATGCCCTAGCGGAAGAAGGTGTCATTGCTGATTTCTGTTATTGTCCGTTCGATAGCAATGGTCGGACTGACAAACGCTGGAAATTATTTTTGACTGCAGGTCATTATTCAGAGAATCGCGGAATTGATTTCTACAAGCATATGGTCGCTTCAGGAAAAAAGGTCGTGGGCTTTGGTGGCCCTGGCCTCTTCGGTGCAATCAACGCCGCCCTGAAAGCTGAAATCGTGAATGTACTGATCATAGATGAATTCACTGCTCGGCAAATTGCAGACGAAATTTAGCATCCGCGGCCCACGTTGGATCGAAAAGTCGCTTTCCAATTGTGAACCCCATCAAGGCTGAGGTGGCATGCTAGGCGAAGCGTGCAGGGAATTTCTGCTTCAAGCCCTTTCCCACCCTCGTAATCGCGGCACTATGAAGACGGAAGGCACGATGCTTTCGTCTCTATGCGCCATCAAAACATAATTCCGGATCAGCCCTCTTGGTCTCCGGGGTTTGTGTCTCCAATGCATCTCCTGTCTTTCGGTTCGATGGGCAGCAAGATCGCAACCTTTATCGATGCAAATCCTAGCGCGCCAGTCGTCCGTGTCCAAAGGTGGCTCGTCGAAATTTTGTTGCGTTCCGGGTCCCTGCCCAAAACGCAGACAAAATTTCCCCGATGCCGCGTAAACGCGCTTTGGACATGGCCGCCTGAAAAAGCGCGCTTTTGTCTTTGCATCGGTTGCAATCATGCAGCCCAAACACGAAAGGAAATACCATGTCCGACACAAAGAAACCCGCAGCCCGCATTAATCTCTATCCGGTATCCATTGCGATCTGGGCGAACAGAACCGAAAAGGGTGTCAACTACGCTGGCACAATCGATAGGCGCTATAAGGACGCGGACGGACAGTGGAAGAACTCAGACAACTTCAATGAGAACGAATTCCTTTTGGCCTCCAAAGCCTTTGACCTTGCACATACGGAAGTACTCAGGCTCCGCGAGATTGACCGCAAAGCCAGTAAGTCTGACGACGAAGGCGCATAACCACAGATCGGGGCAGGGCGCTTATCGCGCCTTGCCCCTTTTTTCTGTCACGCTTCACGGGGCTTCGGGCCCCGCGGAGCAATTTCACCATGTTCCATCAAGGCCCGCGCCGTCATGGAACACCAAGGCTTTCACGGCCCGGATTTTGAGCGCTATCGCGCTCTCCTGGCCGCCGTGCGCAAGATGTCCCCACCCGTTTCGCTTGCGACGGGTGGAAAGCGATCACGCGGCAGCCCAAAACAATTTGGCGTGGAAATTCTCACCCCTTTTGTGTATCTCGAAAAGGCGCCGTGCTTCGCACGGCATATCGCTTTTAGGGATGCATCGATGGACAAGAATCAGGAACCGCCGTCTTTCGCCAACAAGGAAGACATGGCGCTTGGCCGAGCCGCCCACACGCCTGAATGGGCCGTGGACGGAAATCACGTTTACCCGGTCAAGGATCTTCGCAAGCACTCGATTAAGGATTGCTGGTGCCGGCCAACCGAAGATGACGGGGTCGTGGTCCATAACAGCCTGGATGGCCGCGAGCATTACGAACGCGGCGATCGGAAGATTAGTTGATTTGTTTCCTGCGATGGAAGGTTCGGTTCCATACCTGTTCGCTGCTTCCGCAGCAAGAGGTGGGGGGCGCTGCCCCCTCGGATGTAAAGGACGACGCCCAAGAGGGTTTTGGCTCCCCCACTTTTTGCTGATAGGCGCAAAAAGCGGCGCCCCCAAAAAAGTTGCTAAAGCAACTTCGGAGTCCTTGACATCCTTACCCCCGTTCTCGGCGAAGGCCAAGGTTGCAGCAGCTGCTGCAACCCTAAACCAACGAGAAAGGAACACTAAAATGTCCAAGCGCAAGAACCCTCCGACAGAGCCATTTCGCCGCAGTCAGGTCGTCTCTCCGGTACCGTCCGACCGCAGGTTTGGCAAAGCGAAGGTCGTGAAGCAGACATTCGATATCTATGTCAGCGATATCGAAACCGGAGATGAAACCCTCGCGATTACGGTCTTTGCGCCGACACAGCGCGAGGCTATCCAGATGGCGAAGAAGCGGCTCCAGACCTCGCCCGTTCTTCGCAACATAACTCATGTCGCCTATACCGCCGTGAAAGTCGAGGAGTGACGAACGAGTTGCGCCTGCCGGAGCTTCGGTCCCGGCAGGCGGTTTCGCAAACATAAGGGAGAAACAGCCATGGATATGTACTACTGCCCGAAGGGATGTCAGAGATGCGTCGGAGTGCTTCTTACTGTTCTTTGCGGCCGGTGTCGCAGCGTCATGACGACGGATTCAACGAGCTATGACGCCGTTCACGAGGACCTTACCCAACAGCAGATCATCGAGATGGAAAAGCAGTCACGAAAATGACCGACCGGGGCAGGGCGCTTCAAACGCCTTGCCCTTTTCCGCGTTCTTCATTTTCGAGGATGAAAAAACGATTGGGTTCTTCAGCTCCACAGAATTACTTGTCAATTCTTCGTTGGGGAAAATACATGGTGAAGAGATCAAGAATGAATCGCAGTTGTCCGGCTGTCGCCATGCGAAGACGCATGGCTCAATTGAACAATTTCTCCCTCCGGGGCTTGACAGCGAAGAGTGCTGTCAAGCCCTCAAAAACTTTGCTGATAGGCGCAAAGTTTTTGACCCTAAAGGGCTCCGCGATAAATTCTTCAATTGTCACCCGGCCAACTGCGATTCCTTCTTGATCACGAGCTAACGGCGATCTTGCTTTAGCTGCAATCGGAGGAACCGAAATGAACACTTACTTCTGCCCCCGTGGATGCGATGTCTGTGACGAACGCGCTGTGCACGAAACCGGCCTCGCTTGTGGAGCTTGTGGAAGCACCATGACAACCGACAGCACCAACTATGACCGGGTTCATGAGCGGATCGAGGCCGAAGCAATCGCGACCTTCGAGCGCGAGCAGATGGGCGTCGATCTAGCGTCAATCTCATTAGCACTTCAGGAACTAAGTTCGTTCGAGACGACATCCAATCCCCATCACAAATTTGCGTCCACAGCTTTGGCCGCCTTGGCTCGTGTCAAAAGGCGGCTCGGAGAGTTAGGAGAGTTACCTGCAGACTAAGGGCCAATCAGCGTCACCGGGAGAGACACGGCATCCAATGAGGTCGTGTCTCTTCTGGACGGGCAGCGTGGAGGGTCAAAGCAGAGCCAGGCTTGGAACTGCCGGAGCTTCCTCGCGACGCCGTGCTCAAGGGCTTTCAGCCTACGGGCGATTTTTTCGTGCCGTTTGTCTTGACAGCCTTTCGCTGCGCTACAGTCTGTCAAGACCAAGCCCTTCGGGAAACGGTCCGAAAAAATCGCCCTACCGCGTCAAGATGACGCGGCTTGAGCCCGTCGGACTCCCACCGCTACCGGCGGGATGCATCGTCGTGAGCTTTGGCAATGATGAAGGCAGCAAGCATACCGATCATGCCGCCTCGCTCGTTCGAACGGCGTTGCATTCGATCGTATGCTGTCATCGTTTTATTTTTTCTTTCCTACTGCCCCGCGCGAAGTTGAGAGCCGCAGCGCCAGGCGTTTCGTCTCGCTTTTTGTCGTGTTGCACTACCGGATTATTCCGGTGGTGCAACACAAATGTTGTTGCCCGGCTTCTGATTCTTCGATTCATTCCCGGCATGGTTCCTGCGATTAAGGCCGCTAGCAAGTTGTGCGCGTGGAACACGCGCCACGCACCCGATAATTTCCTTTCGGAAATTTCGGTCGCTCAACTTGGCAAGGGGAAGGGCTTCAGCCCTCCCCGTTGCATCCCCACCCGTGTGCCGCGCGCGGCCGTGGAAACCGTGCCCGTTTCCACACCATTCGGCCTTATCGGTGCCCCATCGTTTCGCCCATGGGCGGTGCGCCCATGACGGCGATCGCTGGGACACCCGAGCCGCCGTCCGGCAAGCGGAGCGGCAGCCAGAAGCGCAAGCGCGAGCAGAAAATCCCCGTCGCCTGTAACGACGAGGAATTTCTGGCGATCGACGATCGTGCCCGCGCTGTCGGCCTGAGCCGTCCGAGTTTTCTGAGAGCTTGTGCCCTGGGAACGCCCGGTCCCCGCGCGCGGCGAAGTCCTCCGGTCAATGCGGAGGCCCTCGGCCGTGCAACAGCCGCGCTCAACAAGGTCGGCAGCAATTTGAACCAGATGGCTCATGTCCTGAACGCGGGAGGTGCAAGCTTCACCGCGCAAGAATGTATCGCAGCATTAGCGGAAACCCGCGCAGCGGCAGCCGCTATTCGCGAGATCGTGGGGGCGCAAAGACAGGGAATGATCCTAAAGGCCAATACACACAATAACGGGGCAAAGCTTGCCGACTACATGACTAAAGCCAAAAAGGGGGAGCGCGTGGAGATAGAGCCGCTCCGGGGCTTTGAGGCGACGAATATCAAGGACGCCTTCCGCGATGTCGAGATCATGGCCGGAGCCACTAAATGCGAGCAGCCCCTATTTCATGTTCAGGTCCGCAACCGTGAAGGGGAGACCCTGACAAAGCAGCAATGGGAACAGACCGCGGATCGAATCGAACGCATGCTGGGCCTCTCCGGCCAACCGCGTGCCATCACGTTTCATACCTATGAGCACAACAATGACAAGCACATGCATGTCGCGTGGAGCCGGATCGACCAGGAGACGCTGAAGGCGAAGCCGCTTCCCTTTTTCAAGGAACGCCTCAAGAAACTCGGCCGCGAGCTTGAATTGCATTTTGGGCTGGAGCCAGTGATAAGCCGCCGCGAAGGAAATATCCGGTTTGCGCCGACCCGCGCCGAGGATGAGCAGGCAAGACGGCTCGGACTCGATCCCCACGAAGTCCGGAACGCGATTCGTGCTTGCTGGGATCAATCCGATTGCGGCAGCAGCTTTCAGGCGGCGCTTGAGCATGAAGGCCTGATCCTCGCCAAAGGCGAGCAGAGGGATTACATCGTCGTCGACCAGGCGGGCGGCCTGCATGCGCTCGGCAAACGCATCCTCGATATGTCGGCATCCAGGGTCCGCGAACGGCTCTCCGATATTTCCCGTGCGGAACTGCCCACGGTCGAAATCGCGCGCGCCTTTGTGGAAATGCCGGCGAAGGAGCAGGGGCAAACGAAGGAAAAGCAGGCGCCGGCATGGGACCGTGACGGGGAGGACAATCTCTGGCAGGCGGCCGTCATCAATGCGGCAATCGATAAGGAAAAAGTCGAACGGAATTTTGTCGAACCCGGTGACCGTGAGAGGGAGAACCGCCAGCGCGGCGCAGGGCCGGACAGTAGGGAAAGAGAATTGGGGCGGACGGCGGGTGAGATCCGTCTTGCCTATAGCCTGACATCAACCGGCCAGGAATTTGCGGGCGCTCTCGAAGACCGGGGCCTGATCCTCGCCTGCATGACCGAAGCCGATGCCGAGCGTATGAACCGGTGGGACAAGCAGCAGCGCCGGGAAGAAAAGGAGGCGGCGGCCCCGGCGCCGGATTCCACGCTTAAAGCAAACTCCAAGCGGCGGCAGGAAAAGGAAAAAGACAGGTACAGTGCCGGCGAGCTCATCGTCGTCAATGAATTCGGGAGCACCTTCCAGCTCTCCTATGCGAATACCGGCGATGGAAAGAAGGCTAGGGAAGAACATCTGAATGACATCGATGTTGCCTCGTTGCTCACGGTGTCCTCCGCTCAAAACGTAATGAGGGAAGTGCAAAAAGAGCGGCGCGAAGAAGGCCGCGAACTAAAACGAGATACATGGCGGCAGACCGTCAACGAACGCCATGCTCCCGTCCAGCCGGAGATCCAAGAACAACGATCGAATTTCAGAGATGCAGCGGATAGGACCACAAGCGACAGCCGCGTTGAAGTTCTCCATGGGCCAGTTGCACAGCTCTGGGCGGCGTGGTGCCGGAGCGATGATGAGAAGGCGAGAGCAGCGTGGCTGTCGGGTAAGACCGCTTCCGTTCCGGTGAAGTCGAAGGAAGATTTTGCGGCGGCACTCGATGAGAAGGGTCTTTCCTTCGCCGTGGTCACGAAGGACGAGGCCTATCGCAGTCACCGCGAATCTGAATTCGCGCGTGAGGCCGGCCGCTACGCGCCACGGTTCAAGGAAGGTGAGATCGTTCTGATATCCGAGCCGAGGCTGGAGTACCGGCGAGAAGGGGAGATCGTTGAACCAAATCGAGTACTGAGACTGGACCAGACGCTCGCCGAAAAATTCGTCGGACATCTCGGCATTCACCGCGAATTGAAGAGCATCGAAACCACGCTTCAATCCTCGAATCTCCGCGCCGAGCTGCGTTCGACAGAACGGGAAGCGGAACGCATGGAGAAGGCAACCGACATCAAGGTCTTCTCGCGTGATGGCGGAAAGCTGCAGAGTCCCTCGGCCATTCTGAGGAAAGCCGGCTTCGGAATCGGCAGCAGCGTCAACGCCATTGCCGACGGTATCTCCTCACTCTTTACGCCGACCCTTACGCCCGAACAAATGAGGGATGCTGAAAAGGCCCGGCACCGGCGCGTCGCGGAAGCGGATCACGCCATCGACTATTCGCGCTTCACATCCGAACAGGCCCAGATGCGGCAGCAACAGGAGGATGAGCGCGAAGCGTCGCGACAGCGGGAGCGCGGGCGAGACCGATGAGAGCCGAGGGAATCGGGAACCCCTCGGCGAGAACCAAAATCCCCCAGCACCGCCTCGGAAGAATTCCGGCTTCGGCCAGACGATCAAGGCGCTTTTCCGGCAGGCGAAAACAGCGCTCACAAATCGCAGCTCCGGCCCGCAGCCGGGCAAGCGGCGCCGCAAGGAGGAGTCGGGACGCGCCGTATTCACAATGGCGGCCGTCAAGATCATACGCAGGACGGCAAGGTGGCCTGAGAATTCAGTTGCGGTCGAAGACGCATTTGATAATCTCGCCTGGCTTCACCTCTGGCAGGGGTCCGCCCTGGATACCTTCGCCGACTTCCATCACGCCGATCATTATCAGGATCATTCCCTGCACCTCTGAGCTTGCTTGAGGATTTCCATGACCGACAAGAAGCCGCGCACCCACAATGCCTATGTCGAGAAACGCGAAGGACGCGAAGTTTCTCGCTTGATCGAAATCGGCACCGCGCGGATTGAAAAGGATGGTGTTGGAGGTCATGACGTTTATTTGGACCGGCTTCCCATTGGCGGCTTTTCAGGACACATTCACCTGTTGCCCATTGGCGTGAAGCCCCCCGATCCGCAATCTCAGGCGAAGCGTCCGGGTCAGGTCTCCGATGAAGTAGATTCCTAGCCATCCATCGCTAGGGAAAGCAGTAAGGCGATCCGCACCTTTGAACCGCCAATTCAAAGCAAGTTATTACCTTCAGTGTCCGGCCGAAAAATCAGTTTGTCAGGCGCACGCTTGGGTGGTATGCGTTGACCCGTCGCCCAATAGTGCAGCCGTTCTCTTGATTTGATTTTTGTGGAGCCGGTCAATGCCCGTAATGAGAACCCCGGCGAGAATTCCGAGCTCAGCTTGTGCTAAATCCGACTTTCTTGGAATATTTTTCAGGTCTCGTATACTTCTTGCCATTCTGCTCGCATGCATTTTGCAGCCCCGCCTTTCCTTCGCGGCAGATACTGTCGCAGCCGAAGCCTCCAGTGCCAGCACCCCACCATCGACGGTCTCTCAAGCCCAGCACATTCCTCAAGAAATCAAACGGCTGACCGTCGCAAAATACATCAACGCCGTCGCATGGACCGCCGATGGCTCACGGCTGGCGGCGGTAAGCGGCTTCGGCGGAGACATCACAGTCTGGGACACAAAGACCTGGGCCGTAGTGAAGGAATTCCATAATTATGGCTCGATGTATGCATTTAACTCACTTTCCTTTTTGCCGGATGGAAGTCTGCTAACCACGCCAACCATAGGACCGTCTCCAGATCCGAAATATGAAACTCTCAAGCACTTCGCGCTTGTTCAATGGAATCCGAATACGGCGACCCCCATTCGTTATCTTCCGAATGTTCCTGATCCGACGAAAGACTTGCCGATCAAAGTCGGTCCGACGGATACGTATGCTGTTTCACGCGACGGTACGTGGATCGCGGGGACAGGTGGTAAGGGTGTTTTGCTATTTGACTCCAAGAAGGGATCACTGTCACGAGTCATTGATATTCCCGACGCGTATGGCCATCCAGATTTAGCTCGATCAATCGCGTTTTCACCTGATGGCAAGGAACTGGGCGTATGCACAGCGTTCGGAATGGCCCATATTTTCAAACTACAAGACGGTTCGGCGCGCCTTTCGTTCAAGGCCTACCCAAACGAGCGATTTTCGTGCGGGGCTATGGCTTATAGTCCGGATGGAAAATATATCGCGACGGGAAGACATCACTCATTCAATTTCACCGACATAAACGAGGTAGCGGTCGATATTTGGCATGTAAATGATGGCTCGCGGGTCACGTCACTTCCGGGTTCAACAAATGGAACGGTATTAAAAGGTGAAGTGGCCCCGGTTCGAACTCTTTCCTGGAGCGCAAACGACAATGTCTTTGCTGTCGGCGACGATTTGTCGCTCCGGCTATGGCGCGTTACGGAAACAAGCCAGACGTTGCTCTTCGACAAAAGCATTTCTCATGGTGCTTTCAATGTTTCCTTTTCGCCGCAGGGCGTACTCGCCGCCACAGACAACAATCAAGTGGTCATCTATCAATAACCCTCATCAGCGGAGCCGCGCATGCCCACCACTCCGAATACCTCTGACTACCTCAATTTGAGCAACGCTGTATATACGGACTTTGGTAGCACGCCAGTTGCACCGGCAGGATGGACGCTTCTGACACATTCTGATGGATCGCCGTTGGTTGAGGTAGATTTTAATAGCGGCCTGCAAGCGGCAGCCTTTCAGAACAACACGACAGGGCAAATCGTTATCGCCTATGAGGGAACGAACCTCGGTCTCGCGACCCCCTACCCTTCAGGCGGCCAGAGTTTTCTTAATGGTGAATTGGAAGCGGACGCGGATATTGGGCAGGGGATTATTCCACAAGCTGATATTGATGCGCTCGGATTTGCTCAAGAGGTCGCGTCGCAATTTGGGAGCAGCCAGATCTTCGTTACCGGGCATTCTCTCGGAGGCGAAGAGGCTGAATACGTTGTAGGCCAAGCCCCAGCGAACGCCCTGACTATCAGCGGAGGAATGACTTTCGCCGCGCCTGGCGTTCCTGATTTCTTGGCGACGAGCGGCAACAATCCCGGTCTGACGGATTATGTCGATTATGGTGACGCAATTGGAAACTTTGTGCCCAGCAATGGGGGACATGTCGGTGACGTTGTATACACCGGGGGCCTGCTCGATTACGTGGAAGAAAAGTTTCTTGCCGCGAACTTTGGCGCGGCCGCCGATGCAATTACTATTGGTGACCATTTATTAGCTAACTATGCAAACGATCTCGGTGTGACCTTAGCGTCCACCTCTCAAAATCAGGCCGATCTTGGATCTCCCGACATCGCGACGGGAGGAAACTCCCTCGAATTGGCATCTTTCGGCAGCGGCTCGCCAACGTATGAAAGCAACAGCGTCGCTCTCAATGGGAATACATTGACCGCGGGTACCGGGTTCGACTCTGTTGCGTTAAGCAATGGTGATGTGGCGGTAGATCTGACCACTGAAGGCAACGCGGTTTTGCTGTTTCAGCAAGACACCAATGGAGCTGGTACCCTGCAACTTGCCGATAACACTGTTCTCAATGTCGGTGGCACAGCCGATCTGGAGTTGACCGATATCGACGGCGGGACTCAATCAGATATTCAGGATCTTCTCGATTATCTGTCCGATATCGGCGATCCACTAACAGCTACGCAATTGGGTAATGATGATTTCGTTTATCAAAATCCAACTGGGACGGCATTCACGATCAATCCAACATTTGAACAACCCGGTGGCCCAGGTCCGGGAGGGGCGTCAGCGGCATGGGTGGAATTCATTCCCCAAAACTACGCACCCGGTGCAGTAATCACCGGGCCAACCAGCGTTACTATAAGTGGCACAACCTACACATCCGTTTTCAATGAGTTGATCGGCCCAGGAAGTGACATCAGCGAAGATACGATCAGCAACATCCAAGAGCTTGAAATTTCAACCCCCGTGACAATGACGGCAGCTCAATTCAATAGCTTTCCTGAAATCGTTGGACAGGACCCGCAGGAGATCGACATTTCGACCGCAGGCACAGTTTCGCTCAACAATTCAAACATTACCAACATACTGGAACTGACGGCTGAAAGCTGGGGCGGAACGACTTTGATCGCCGGGAATGCAGCGAATGAAATCTTGAACGCAAGTCTCTATGGAAACGACACACTAATTGCGGGGACGGGCGGAGACGAACTTTTCGCCGGTTCGGGTACTGACACGCTTGAAGGAGGAACAGGAAACGATAGCTTCTACGTCACAGACGATATAGCGGGTAGTGACATAACAGGCGGGGGAGGCTCCGATACGCTTTATGCCGATGGCGATGGCATTGCGAATATCAGTGTGAGCGGTGTTTCGACACTGAACGTTGCAAGCAGTTCGCTTGATCTTACATCGAGCCAGTTCAGTGGCTTCTCGACCCTCGTCAACAGCACGAGTAATCCAGTGGTGCTCGACATCTCCGACGCCTCGGGCTCCTACAGCTTCTCCAGCAAAACGGTGACGGGCAATATCAGCCTAAGCGTGGCGGGCTCGACGGGAACCGTCACGCTCACAGCCAGCAATGCGGCGGGTCAGACCCTCCAGGCCGGTGCCGGCACTGATACTCTCGATGCCGGAAGCGGTGGCGATACGCTGATCGACGGTTCTGGCACGGACACCCTAAACGGTGGCAGCGGTGCGGATACGTTCGATATCCTCTTCGGCACTTCTGGCACGACGGTAAGCGGCGGCAGCACAGACACGGTCTATGCGGCCTCCTCCATCGCGGGTGTCAGTTTCTCAGGAGTATCCAAGCTCTCCATTGCGACCGGTGACCTTGGTATGACCTCCAGCCAATTCAGCAGTTTTACAACGTTGACCAACGCGTTTGGCACTGCCGTGATGATGGACATCACCAATGCCTCCGGAACCTACAGCCTTTCGGGCAAAACGGTGACGGGCAATGTGGGACTCAGTGCGCTGGGCTCGACCGCCACCGTGACGCTTGACGCCAGCAACGCGGCGGGTGAGGAGCTGCAGGCGGGGGCCGGAACAGATACGCTCAATGCCGGCACGGGTGGTGACATTCTCATCGCCGGGACGGGCGCGGATACGCTCACTGGCAGCAGCGGGAATGACACTTTCCAGATTGCCAATAATCTCGCCTCCGGTACAACGATCAACGGCAGCACCGGAACGAACGTAGTGGATTTTGTCACGACGGCAAATATCGGAAGTGCCACAATCAGCAACGCGCCGACGCTTCAGATCGATAACGGCGCGACGCCCGAAATGACATCGAGCCAATTCAGCGCATTTACGACTCTCGATAATACCGCCTCAGCTGGCGCAATGATCGACATCACCAACGCTTCAGGTACCTACAACCTCTCGGGCAAGACGGTGACAGGCAGTGTCGGACTCAGTGCGCTGGGCTCGTCCTCGACCGTGACGCTCGATGCCAGTAACACGGCAGGCGAAGAGTTGCAGGCTGGTTCGGGCACCGACGCGCTTGTTGCCGGGACGGGAGGAGACCTTTTGATTGCCGGAACCGGCGTGGATACGCTGACAGGCGGTTCAGGCAATGACACTTTCCAGATCGCCAATAATCTGGCCTCGGGCACGTCCATAAACGGCAGCACCGGCACGAATGAGGTGGACGTTATTGCCAATGCCAGCATTGCAAACGCGTCCATCAGCAATGCTTCGACACTTGAGGTCGACGGCGGCGCGACAGCCACCCTGACCTCGGGCCAGTTCGGCGCGTTTACCAGCTTTACGAACCCGGATTCCGCGCCGGTGGTTCTCGATATTGAGAACGCCTCCGGCACCTACAACTTCTCGGGGAAGACTGTCACGGGCGATGTTGGGCTTAGCGCCGTCGGCTCATCCTCCACAGTCACGCTCGACGCGAGCAATACCGTAGGCGAGGAACTCGAAGCAGGGTCCGGCACCGATACGCTCGTTGCGGGCACGGGCGGGGACAGTCTTTATGACGGCACGGGTGTTGATACGCTCACAGGTGGTACGGGCAATGACACCTTCTATACCGACAACGCCACAACCGGCACAACGGTTACGGGCGGCGGCGGCAGCGACACGCTTGTCGCCCAGGCGGCCGATATCGGCGGGTTGAGCATCAGCGGTGTTCAGACATTAGACGCCGGCTATTACCTCAGCCTGACTGCCAGCCAGTTGTCCGGCTTCTCCAACATCGATGCCGTGAACGGCTCGACAGCGTTGGCCGCAGATACGGGTGGTACTTATAACCTGAACAGCCTGACGGCCACGGGCACATTCAGCCTGAGTGCTACATATGCATCGGGCAGTGTCACACTGATCGGAAATAACCAGGCGAGCCAGGATTTAACCGGCGGTTCCTATACCGATACCCTTGAAGCCGGGAACGGCAACGGGGATATTCTTTATGCGGGCAACGGGACGGAAACCCTCGACGGTGGTACAGGCAACGATATTTTTGATCTCGGAAGCGGTTCGGATATCGTTCAAGATGGTACCGGCTACAACTGGATCGAAGCGAACGGTGTGAACCTGGCGTCCGGGGATACGATTAACGGCGGCACGAGCGGC
>Ga0206814_10221_pt1 | contig 15774 bp, 17 predicted proteins | sample Alteio_BWOrgCont_90_FD_152850 | JGI IMG/M metagenome (GOLD analysis project Ga0206814, IMG submission 152850) | Enriched cells from forest soil in Barre Woods Harvard Forest LTER site, Petersham, Massachusetts, United States -... | ecosystem: Environmental > Terrestrial > Soil > Temperate forest >...
AGGCGGTTCCCGACATCATCAACAAGAACAACGAAAACGTCTTCCCGCGCTTCCGCACCTATCGCCAGAACATCGAAAAGGGTTACTGGTTTCCGGTTTACACCCGCGCCGACGATTATCTGCACTTCCGCTCAGGCGACATCCACATTCGCATGACCATCCGCTACTCCAACTACAAACGTTACGGAAGCACCGTCAAGATAGGAGCGGCCACGGAGATCAAAGAGCCTCACTAGTTCGTTCGTCGCGGTATCGACAATTTTTTGGCAACCCGCGGCGCAGGCCGCGACTCTAATTTCAAAGTCTAAGGTGCTTGCACGCTGCCCGAGGCTGAGAGTCACCTACCTGTCCTCTCAGCCAGTTACACCCTGGGAAAATTCTTTTACCCACCGAGCCAACTCTTTGGCCACTCACGGCACACTAATCAAAGAGTAGCTATCTTATTGAATGTGGTGTTGGGGAATGATGAGCTTGTCGGTAAACGTATTTTGGAATCACCCTCGATCGTCCCGCTGCGGCGTTCCGCGGATTCGACTCATGGCAGTGACCCTGTTGTGTTCGATGATGGCCCTGGTGTCCCCGCGCCCCGCCCGCTCCAATTGCGAAAATATTCCCCCTGGCAAATCGTTCTGGGTTCGTTTGCTCGATCCCGTTGCCTCCTACAGTTCCAAGCCCGGCACGTTCGTTCGCGCCATCCTCATCCAATCCCCCGATTGCGACGGTGCGCCGGTTTTTCCCGCGGGACTTGAAGTCGATGGCCGCGTGCTCTCCGCCCGCAAGGTTGGTCTTGGCTTCGTCCACGACACCGCTTCCCTCGAGATCCAATTCGACAGGATCATCACGGCTGATGGCAATGTGCTTCCCTTCTCCGCGCAGGTAGCGGAAGTCGACAACGCCCGTGAAAAGGTTCGCAATGGCAAGATCCGGGGCATTCTCGCCACGGACACGCCCCAGGGCCGCATCACCAGCCGGCTTGGCCACCTGCCCACATACGATCCCTATAGCGACATGGTCTTGATCGTCTACCGCCTGTTCACTATTCTTCCCGAGCCCGAAATTTATTTTCCCCCCGGCACCGACCTGCGCCTCCAATTAAATGTCTCGCTCTTTGTCGGCGACCAGCCCGAACTGCCTCGTCCGTCGTTTGAAATGGACGAGTATGAACGCGGCGATGTGGAAGCGCTTTTGAACAACGTCTCCTCTCGAACAACCACCCGCAAGGGCAAGGACGCGGATGTGGTCAACATGCTTTTCGTCGGCTCCCGCGAGCAGGTTGATTCCGCGTTTCGTGCCGCGGATTGGCAGAACAGTGACCACACTTCCACGCGCAGTTTCTTTCGCGAGTTCGGCGCCTTCCTCACTTTATCCAACTATCCGACGGCGCCCGTCTCCACGCAGTTTTTGGATGGCCGGCGCCAGGACGTTACCTGGCAGAAGAGTTTCAACAGCTACGGCAAGCGCGACCACGTGCGCCTGTGGGAGGAGCAGGCCGATACGGTGAATGGCCAGGAGGCCTGGCTCAGCGCCTACACGCGGGAAACCAGCGCCGCTCTCTCCATCGCTAACCGCAAGTTCATTCACCACATCGACCCCGATCTCGATGACGGGGTGAACATGCTGGTTCGCGACTTGACTCTTGCGGGCTGCGTGAAATCCGTCCGCCTTTTGTCCAGGCCCGAACTGCGCAAGACCGTCACCAACGCCACCGGCGACGAAATGCACACTGACGGCGCTCTCACCGTCGTGGAACTTAACGACTGCGATTACCTGCCGGCAAACTACGCTCACGCGGCTCCCCTGATTCCCGCTCGTCCGCGTTCCAGGTTCGTGCGCTATCTGCGCACCCAGGTGCTGGTCTACAAGAGCGACGTTGTTCGCGGAAACATTATTTACGGCGGATTTGATCTTGCGCGCATGAGCATTCATGCGTTCCGCTATCGCCACCGGCACGGGCAAATCGACGATTCCGATGACGGCATGCCGCTAAGCCCGGTTTCTCCTGACACACTTTTCCCACAGATCACCTTCGGTGGAGGCTCTGGCCAGGCGATGTAATTCGCTTCAAATTTATCCAGCTGCGCATTTGACGGAAGATTACCCGTGCGGGCGTCCTCCATCTTGCGCAATCGTTGGGTAAACCTGCGGACTTCCTCATTGCAGCGACTCAATGTGAAGATACGCCGCTTTGCATGGATCAACTCCCTTTCCTGCCAAACCCTGAGCGAGTTCCGCCATTGAGCCTCAATGCCTTCCCGCATCGCGTGTGCTAAAGTTTTAGCCGGGAAGTGCCGCATCGCAGTTTCCCATACTCTTCGTTTTCTGGCGAAATGGATTATCCCTCGCGAAATGTGGAATAAATTGCAGACGCCGCCGATCCAATGACTTCCCCTCCACCGTCCTGGCCGCTTTCCTGGATAGCCCGCAGTCACCGGGCCCTGGTCTTTGGACGCCGCGCGCGCGTGCTTGCCGATGCCCTGACCCCACTTATTCCATCGGACGCACACACCGTCCTCGATATTGGTTGTGGAGATGGCACCATCGCCAGCCTGCTCGCGCAGTGCCGGCCTGGTGTCGCCATCGAGGGCGTGGAAGTGATTCCGCGGCCGAGTTGCCAGGTGCCGTGCCGCGCGTTCGATGGCTCGCAACTCCCTTTTCCGGATCAATCGTTCGATGTTTGCCTCTTCGTTGATGTGCTCCACCACACCACGGACGTGACGCAACTCCTGCGCGAAGCCGCTCGCGTCGCGCGTTCCTGCGTCATCCTGAAAGACCACTTGAGCGAGAGTTCGTTCGACCACGCGACGCTGCGTGCTATGGACTGGGTCGGCAACCGCCCCCATGGCGTCACGCTCACATACAACTATCAGTCTCGCAGCCAGTGGGAACGCCATTTCACTTTATGCGGACTGCAAGTCAAGCAGATCTCCACTGCTCTCCCGCTGTATCCGTTCCCTTTCTCTCAACTTTTCGGCCGCAAACTCCACTTCGTCGCCCAACTCACGAAACGTTAGATCGCCGCCTGTAGCTCAGGCCTTCAAGCCTGAGGGTTTTCATAGCTATATGCACGGTGATAAACGGGGGGGAAGGAATGTCGCATGGATTGGACTGATTGCCGGGCTGGGGAAATCCTCACCCCTAAAGGGGTGAGCTACATGCCTGCGACTTCACTTCCCACACGCCCGGAATTGCTCTCGCGCATTTCGGACAGCTACTGTGCCTGATGCGGTTCTCCAGCACGTCGTGCCACGACCGCCGGATAAGCAACTCCCCGCACCCCGGGCAAAACGTATTCGCCGCGTTGCTGTAAATGTTTCCCTCGTATACAAAATGCAGCCCGGCTTTCAGCGCGATCTCCCGCGCCCGGTGCAGGGTCTCCGGCGGCGTTGCCGGCTTGTCCCGCAGCTTGAAATCCGGGTGAAACGCCGTGAAGTGCAAGGGCACGTCTGGTCCGAGATGGTTCAACACCCACTCCGCCAGTTTCTGCGTCTCCGCTGGATCGTCATTCAGAGTCGGGATCATCAGATTTGTAATTTCGAACCAGACGTTCGTTTCGTTTTTCAACCACTCCAGGGTCTTCAGCACCGGTTCCAGGTGCGTCAGGGTAATCTTCCCGTAAAATCCCTCGGTGAACGCCTTCAAGTCCACATTCGCTGCGTCCACATGATCGTAGATGTCGTGAAACGCTTCGCGCGTGATGTAGCCGTTCGTCACCATCACCGTCTTCAGGCCGTACCCCTTCGCCGCGCGGCAAATATCAATCACATACTCGCCCCAGATCGTGGGCTCGTTATACGTAAACGCGATCGAGTCGCATCCGTATTTCAGTGCGAGCAACGGCACCTCCTCCGGCGGCACGTGCTGCGACCTGACCTGATCCTGATGCGATTTCGAGATGTCCCAGTTCTGGCAGAAGAAGCAGCCCATGTTGCAGCCCGCCGTGCCCATGCTGAACACACGCGTCCCCGGCAGGAAATGATTCAGCGGTTTTTTCTCGATGGGGTCGATCTGCAGCGCGGCCGGAGCTCCATACCCGAGGTTGTAGAGCTTCCCGTCTTGATTGACGCGGATAAAACAGAATCCTGATTGCCCGGAGTGGATATGGCAGTGCCTGGGGCACAAGAAACAATGCACCCGCCCGCCGGCCTCAGGCTCCCACCAGCGCGCCTCGTGCAGCGCTTCCGTCTTCTGGAGGACCTTCAGATCGCTCATGATCCTCCTCCTGCAAGCAGTATACGCCTGGCAAGCGCAGAGGAACCGTAGTGGCCGACCTTCAGGTCGGCCACCTCGCAGCTAAATGGAAAGCACATCCCTCACCGGCGAAAAACCCGGCTTCGGAATGCCTCATTGTCGGTATTTTCTCTGCTGAAGTTCAGGCGTGCCGCCGCTGCACGCGACGCCGCTCGGCGGACCAGTCCGCAAACCGCTGCAACTGGTCGCGGTACTTCCAAGTCAGTTGAAAAAATTTGGCCGCGGTCATGTGCGCCGCTTCTTTGCCAAGAAACGTCTCAAACCGCCATTGTAGATACGGGCTGTTCCACGGCCGCAACCGGTAGCCCCGGGCTGCAATCCAGTAAAGTTGAAGTGTCTTCCACATCGGTCTTGCCTTTCTTAAATGAGCAATTACCCGCCGAGCGGGGCGGACAGGTGCTCATGCACCAATAGCCAGGTTTTCCCCTTTTTTTCCCAGATTCCCGTGTATCGCACAGGAGTATCGATCGTCTTGCCATCCTTCATTTTCGCGGAGAGGTGCATCGGCACAGTGGTCCAGGCGACGTTTCCGCGCCGAGTCACCTTCAAGTCTTTTCCCGCTGTCAACGAGCCGGTCTGCATCTGATCCAGCAGTTCCTTCCGTACCCCGGCGTCATACTCTTTCCAGCTTCCGTAGGAAAACGGCGTCACGTCGTAAAAGATCAGCCCGTCCTCTTTCGCATAATATTTCGCCACGTTGTTCGGATCGCCTGTGCTCCACGCCGCGCAGTACCCGTCAATCAATTTGCGGAACGTCGCATCGTCGGTGGCTCTCTGTTGAGCGCGCGCGCCGGCAAACGTCAGCAGTCCGCCGATGAAGGCAATCAGGACGTACAGCATCCAGTGATTCCCCGGCTTGCTCGTGCGTGCTCCCAAATTTGGAGTTCCCGGCATCCAAACCTCACTAGGTTAAGTTTTCGCGGCCAAACGGAGCCTGGTTAAGCAGAGTGGGAGTACCTTAGACACATTGGCAGAACAATTCAAGAGGAAATTGCGATATGGAAAAAATTACGCGGCCACGCGCTTAACCCAGATGCGGGTGGTTGCCGGTTTGCCTAAGTGCATCGTGTGCCCGCCCGCGCGCACGGTCATCGTCTCGTCATATTCGCGCTTCAGCACTTCCACCTTCGTCGCCGGCAGTAATCGCAAGCCTTCCAGAAATTCCAGGAATCCTTCGTCCTTTTCATATACGCAGAGGATTTCCGCGCTCTCTTTGGCCTTCAGCTCGGAAAGCAGCACGCCTCCCTGCTTGCGGAGTTGCGCGATTCCCCCGTTCATCGGCACGCCATGGGGGCAGGTCTTCCTTGCCGCAAACCGCTTCAGCAGCAGCGCCTCCACTTCCGGGGAAATCGCGTGCTCCATCCGCTCCGCCTCGGCGTGCGCCTTGGACCACGACAATCCAATCACTTCCGTCAGCAGCATCTCAGCCAACTGGTGCCGCAGCATCAGGTGCTGCGCGTTCTTCCGGCCTTTTTCCGTAAGGTGGATTCGCCCGCCGCGCTCGATTTTCACGTGGCCGTCGCGGGTCATGCGTTTCAGCGCCGCCGTCACCGCAGGCGGCGTCACGTTTAATTCTTCCGCGAGCCGCGCGCTGATCGGCACCTGGTTCTCCTCCAGCATCTCCCAGAGCGCCTTCAGGTAATCTTCCTGCGATACACTCGTCTGCTCGCGTCGCACCAAGTCTCCTAGTAGCGGTCCCGACCGTGTCGGGGCCAATCACAAAGCACCGCCAACCCAAATCCTTCTCCGCCGCCCTGCGTTACCTCGCCGCGCGCTGCTCTTCTCGCAAACGTTGCGCCAAATCCCTCACCCGACCCCGGATCTCCTCCAAAATTCTCTGATAAGTGGCCGCGTCTTCGCCATAGGGATCCCCGACATCCCAATCTTGCACCTTTTCATATTCCTCGAACTCCAGTTCGCGCAGCCTGCCGCTCAGGTTGATCACCAGGTCAGCTCGCTTCCACGCATCCGGAGCTATGTGTTTCGACGCCAATCCCTCTGCGGAATACCCGTTCTGCTGCAACGCTTCCCGCGTGTGCTGGGGGATTTCACCGAGCGGATACAGTCCCGCGCTAGCCGCTTCGATCACATCGGCGGCTTCGCTTCTGGCTATGGCCTCCGCCATCGGGCTGCGGCAGGCATTCCCAAAGCACACAAACAGAACATGGGTTTTCTTTTGTTCCATCAGAATTTCAATTTATAAGGAATCTCGGCCAGAGGCAAATCAACGCGTATGCGCGCCCTCAGCCGCGTGGGCCGCCGCCATTTCCAGAAAGTGCGCGTGGACGGTTGTGTCGTCGGTCAACTCCGGATGAAACGTCGCCGCCAGCACATTCCCCTTCTCCACCAGGGCTGCTTTCCCTTCATGCCGTGCCAGCACCGTGATGTCCTTCCCTACTTCCTCAATGATCGGCCCGCGGATGAACACCATCTCCAGCGGCTCTGGTTTCAGCGTGCTGGGCCCAAAAAACACGTCGCTCGCCAACTGCCGTCCATATCCGTTCCGCAGAACCGTCATGTCCAGCAAACCAAGGGATTCCTGCGGCGGATTGCTCACCTTCGTCGCCAGCAGAATCGCTCCGGCGCAAGTCCCGAAAATTGCTCCGCCCGCTCGCGAAAACTTACGGATGGCGTCAAAGAGTCCCTCTTCCTTAAGAAATTGCAATTGCGTGGTGGATTCGCCGCCCGGCAGCACGATTCCGTCGCAACCCTCCAAATCCTGCACCGTGCGGACTTCTACCGTCTCCGCGCCCAACTCCCGAAGCATCGCCGCATGCGCCGCAAAATCTCCTTGTATCGCCACGATTCCGATCTTCACGGGTCCCTTCTTCTTTCTTTCCTCGTTCGAATGCCGCGGCCGGGCGCGCACGCCTTTCGCCGCACTCCGCCCGGCCGCCTTCTTCCTCGAATCAATCTTCTTCAACCTTTGGCGCGACCCTTCAAAGCCCACCTTACCAGCCGCGCGTTGAGAGCATGTCTTTCTCTTCCAGTTGCCGCACGTCGATTCCCGGCATCGCTTCGCCAAGCTCCTCGCAGGCTTCGAGAATCGCTTTCGGGTCCTCAAAGTGCGTGGTCGCCTTCACAATGGCCTTCGCTCGCGCGTCGGGGTCGCTACTCTTGAAGATGCCAGAGCCGACGAACACCGCCTCCGCCCCCAGTTGCCGCACCAGTGCCGCGTCCGCCGGAGTCGCAATGCCACCCGCCGAAAAATTCGGCACCGGCAGCTTTCCGGTTTTCGCGATCTCGCGGAGCAGGTCCAGCGGCGCGCCGATTTCCTTCGCCGTGCGCATCAACTCGTCGTCGCGCAGCGTGGTCAGCCTCTTCATCTCGGAAACGATCGTGCGCATGTGCCGCACCGCTTCCACCACGTTGCCGGAGCCGGCCTCGCCCTTCGTCCGGATCATCGCCGCGCCTTCGGCAATCCGGCGCACCGCTTCGCCCAGGTTCCGCGCGCCGCAAACAAACGGCACCCGGTAGTCATGCTTCCAGATGTGATTCTCTTCGTCGGCCGGCGTCAGCACTTCGCTCTCGTCAATGAAGTCCACTTCCAGCGCCTGCAGCACTTCCGCTTCCGAAAAATGTCCGATGCGCACCTTGGCCATCACCGGAATTGTCACGGTCTTCATGATTTCGCGGATCACCTTGATCGACGCCATCCGCGCCACGCCGCCTTCCTTGCGGATATCCGAAGGCACGCGCTCCAGCGCCATCACCGCGCAAGCGCCCGCCTTTTCCGCAATGCGCGCCTGCTCCGCGTTCGTGACGTCCATGATCACGCCGCCCTTCAACATCTCCGCCAGGCCAACCTTCACCCGCCATTCATTCGAACCCTTGGCCTTGCCGCCATGACCGTTGCCGCTTCCGTTTGGTTTCTTTGCTTGCATGTTCCTTCTCCTCTGAAAAATTTGGGAATCCTCAAAATCCTTTACTGTGCAGCGCGAACGCGCTCAAAGTGTTCTTTATCGATTGCCACAAACCGCGCCGTGCCGCGCGCCAGCAGGTTGCCCTCGGCGTCGCGAATCTCCCCCACGCGAAAACGGTTTCGGCCCTTTTCCGCTTCCTGCCAGCCTTCCACCACGATTTCCCGGTCCACGGGCACCGGCTTCCGGTACACCACGTTCAATTCCGCGGTCACGGCCTTTTCTTCCGTCAATTTCGAAATCTTTCCCATCGCTTCGTCCAGCACCACTGCAATGATCCCACCGTGCGCGAAGCCCGCACCTCCCGCGTAGTTCGCTCCCAACACAAATCGTCCCCGGATCCGTTTGGCGTCGAAGTCCAGCTCGAACACCAGCCGCATGCCCGCTTCGTTGTCTCCGCCGCACCCAAAGCACCGGTTCGCTTCCTGCGTTTCGAGTTTCAGGATTTTCGCCATCCTTACACCAGCGCCACGTGCGCGCGTTCCGCCCGTCGCGTGCCCCGTTGCCGCTTGCGCATTTCGCTTTTCAATAGTTCCGCCAGCGTCGCCACGCCCCGCGCCAGCTCTTTTTCGTTCAGGCTCGCGAAACCCAGCCGCAACGTATTAGGCATGGGCGATTGCACGTAAAAATATCTTCCCGGCGCGAAGAGCACGCCGCGCTCGCGCGCATGGATCATCAGTTCGCTCGCGTCGAATCCCGGCGGCAGTTCCAGCCACAGGCACATCCCGCCTTCCGGCTTTGTCCACCGAACGCCCTCCGGCATTTGCCGGCGCAGCGCCTCATCCACCGCCCGCAACCGGTCCGCATACACTTTCCTCATCTTCGTCAGATGCTTCTGGAACAGCCCGCGCTTCAGGAACTCCGCTAGCGTCGCCTGCGCCAGCTGGTCCGTGTGGAGGTCCGTCATCTGCTTCACCAGGCGCAACCGCCCGATCGCTGCCGCGGGGGCCACGATCCAGCCCACGCGCAATCCAGGGAATGCCACTTTCGCAAAACTGTCGATGTGGATCACCAGGTTCCCGCGGTCCAATTGCTTCAGCGAAGGAATCCGCTCTTCCTGGGCGTTCAGCCGCGCGTAAATGTGATCCTCCACCACAGGCACCTGGTAACGCCCAGCCATTTCGAGCACCCGGCGGCGCGACGCCAGCGGCATCGAACTTCCCGTCGGATTCTGGAAGTCGGGCGTCAGCACCAGCAACTTCACCCGATTCGCCGCCAGCGTGGCTTCCAGCGCTTCCAGGTCAATCCCCAGCGCGCTCCCCGGTTCCGCGTGCGTCCGCACCGGCACGCCCAGGCACCGCGCTCGCACACCATGAAATACCGCCGAAGCCCCTGGATAAGTCGGATTTTCCATCACCACCGTGTCGCCGGGCCGGACAAAAGCCTTGGCGATTAAATCCAGCGCCTGTTGGCAGCCATCGGTTACCAACAGCGTTTCATCCTTCGCGGGAATTCCATCCTGCCGCAATAGCTCCAGCAACGCCTCTTTCAACGGGGCGTACCCGTCCGACGCGCCGAGATTCAGGATGTCCTGCCCTTCGCGCCGCAACGCGGCTTGCGAGCACGATTGCAATTCTTCCACGGGGAAAAATTCCGGGTCGGGCCGTGCCATCACGAAGGAAAGTGAATTCACGGGCGCCGAAGCCGTCAGCCGGCTCAAAATCTCTTCGCTGCGTTCATCCGCAAAAAGCAGTTCCCAGCGCAGACCGTCGCCATTCGACAAATTCGCCGGCGCGGGCGGCGTGATCTTCAGTCCATTTCCATTGTTGCGAATGAACGTGCCACGGCCCACGTGTCCCTGGATCAATCCTTCCGATTCCAGTTCGGCGTAAGCGTTCGCCACCGTTGTGCGATGCACGCCCAGCATCTGCGCCAGTTCGCGGCTGGCGGGTATGCGGTCACCGGGGCGCAAATCGCCCGCGTGCACCAGGGAGCGCAATTGGTCGCGCAGTTGAATGTAGAGGGGAATGTGGCTTTCGGGCTGAAGGTGTAATGGCAGCATTGTCTCTCACCCTAACCCAATTCTACCAGAAATTGGCCTGACAAAAGAGCCAATTTGTCTTCCACAGAATGGCTCGGTGGCACGGCCATTCCTGCCTGCCCTGAGCGTAGTCGAAGGGGCCGTGCTCCTGGGTTTTCTTATTGTTCTCCACTGCCCTAAACAGCACTCACTTCGGCCGTATCCCGCCGGCCCCGTTCTTCTCCCCCGCCTTCAAATCCCGGATGCACAATTTCGTCAGGTCGTTCGCGTCGCACTGGTAAATCTCCTTCAGCGGCAAATCCTCGTCCTCCACGTCGTACGACCCGAACTGCATGTCCTCGCTGTCGTCCGCCGAAGCCGCCGCCACCGGGCTTCCCTCACTGACCCGCAAACGAAACTGCTTGGTTGCCGCCTCGTAATTTGAATACAGGAAACAATGCCCCACGCACGCCCGATCCACCACGTGCAGTGTCACCATACGGTAATCCGGCGGCTCAAAAATCGTCGCCAGCACGCGCGTCCCCGGCCGCAATTCCCGCGTGATCTTCTCCGCGTTTTCCTCCATCCGGCCCACCAGTCGAGTATCCCGATAAATAAACGTGAAATACACCGCCGCGCACGCCGCCAGCGCAAGAAAATGCCATCGCCGGGGTCGCAGCGTCCCAAACCAGCAGAAAATGAAGATCGCGCTGATCAGCGTGAGCCGTGTTACCAGCAGCCCAATCCAACCCGCGTTCTGGTCCGGCCGCAAATTTTCCGGCAGCAGCGACGTCAAGCAGAACGCCACGGCAAAAAATTCCGGAAACAATCTCCGCTCTTTCCCGTTTGCATTTCCACTTCGCCACGCAGGCAAATCCAACAATGTTGCCGCTGCGCCAAACGCAAGCATCGCCAGCGACACGTACAAAGTCGCCGGACGGAATACCCAGAACTGGTCCGCGCCGTTCCACCGGAAAAACGGCGGGTCCGGCCAGTCGGGCTGGTATTCCGGATGCCGCGCCAGCATCCACCGCACTGCCAGCCCAATCCCAATCGCCGCCGCCGGAGGAATCCACTCCTCCCAACCTTTCATGCGCGGCCATAACAACCGGTAGGCGCCGGCCGCCACCAGCCACAAGAATCCCAACGGGTGCGCAAGCAATGCCAGCGGAGCAATCAGCACCGCCGCCAATATCCCTCGTCGCTCGCCGTGCCACAGCGCCGCCAATCCGAAACACGCCAGCCCCAGCGACAAGTAGTAGTTCATGAAGCCCATATAAAACACATACCCGTACGCCAGCATCGCCAATCCCGGCGTCAGCAACCACGGGCGCTTCCGTGTGGCCACGCTGATCAGCGCGAACACGCCCCAGAAAAACACCAGCACGCACGTCGAAACCGCAATTTTCTCCGCCACGCCGAATCCAAAGAGTTTTCCCAGATTCAGCAGCAGCAAATCAAACAGAACATTCTTCCACTGCCAGACCGTGTACACTCCGGGCGCTTTCCCGGCTTCAACCATTTGAGCGAGCCACGCGTTGTACACATGGCTCGCCAAATCGCCTGCCTGAATATGCCGCTGCCAGAAGCACGGGATCAAAAGCGCCGCTGAAACCAGCACCGCCAGTCCCCATTCGCTTTTTCGCTGAATTTTGGAAGGAGGAATTTCTTCCGCCACGCGCAATGCTTCACCCGGAAGCTCGCGCGTCACCACCGCATCCGTTCCCATGCCCCGTATTGTATCGTTTCCCGCTGCCCTGCCAAAAACCCGCGCATGCAGTGGCAGGTCTTAAGACCGGCCACTACAAAGGCGAAGAAAAAGCAGGTCCCTCACCCGCAAAAAACGCGGATGCGGGACGACAATTTCGTGGGTGTATTTCTCGAGGAATGGTCTTGCCTGCGGCGAGGCGGGCCAATCGCTACCGCATAGGCTGCGCTTCGCCCAGCTTCTTCAGCCGGTCGCGCAATTTCCGCTGCAACGGGTTCGGCGTGTTCGGATTAAACGCCACCAGGTACCACAATGGTTGCGTCTTGTCTTTGCTCAGATAGGTCAGCGTATTCGCGTCGGCGTTTGGGTGCCGCGCCACGTTTTCCCGAATCGCGCCATAGGGGTGCTTCGCCAGCTTATTCAAAGTCTTCGCGTTCGTCCGCGGATGCTCGCTGATCAGCCGCAGCATGTAATAGTCTTCTTCCGGAGCCTGCTTCACCAGCTTCTCCAGCATCTCCGGCTTCGCTTCCGCGCTCAACACCAGCCCGATCTTCTCGTCCCAGGCCGTGTTGATCTGGTTCAATTCCCGCGTCCGGGCGTGGATCAACTCTTCCAGGTTGCGCCGCTCCTGCTGCATCCGCGCGATGGGCAGAGAGGTGCCCTCCAGCGAATCCAGCACCCGCAAAAGGTGTTGGCGCTCCCCGAACACGATCTGCGAAGTCCGATCGATCCGCCCGTTTTCCTTTTCTTTGTGCTGTACAAGGTCCGAACGTCGCATGTTTGGATGCTCCCAATTTCCACCGGGCCGGTCGCCAAATGGAACAAATTCTTTGCCGGTTTGCTTCTGAAGACTCATAGATGTGGCGCTGCTTTCTGGGTCGGGCGGTGGCTCAATTGGATTATGTTCTGGCCATGCGGTAGGGTAAAGATTCGCGCCTCGGGCCTGTGCCCGAAGTGCAACGCCCGGAAATTTGCAGGAATTGGGCCAATTGTGGCAGGGGAAAGCAGGGGCAATTATGTCGGCATTCAAGGAACATCACGACGAACTCGAGCACTCCGAACAGCGCTTCGGGCGTGACCGCGGCCGCCTGGCCGTCTCGCTCGACCGCATCACCAACGCCCTCGTCCTCGTAGGCCAGCACGGCGTTTACTGCACCAGCCAGCGCAATCCCGCCGTCCCCGCAATGGACCTCCGCATGGTCACCACGGAACTCACTCACGCCAAAGAGCTAATCCAATCCGTGATGGAAGAACTCCGCAAACTCCGCGAAGCCAACTGATGCCCTTTTTGGGTGCCGCACCCTGCGGTTTTCAGGGTGCGGGTTCTCTCGACATATGTAGGGCCCGCCTTCTAAAGTGCGCATTTCGCATCCCGGATGGTTTTACGGGGTGGGCCGGGTCTTACCGTTTCTCGACCGGTATCACAAACTTCAGCGCCGTATGCGTCGGGCTGAATCCCACCACCTTTACATCCTTCAAGCCCGCTTTGCGGCCCACGCCGATGACATCGATCTCGGTGATGTGCTTTTGCCCCTTCGGATAAACCACCCAGAGCGCCGCGCTCCCCTTCATCTTCGCCGCAATCTTTGTTACTTCTTTCAATTCCTCGCACGTCTCAGCGCTTAAGAAAATCCAGCTCACTCCATTCAAGATCTTCCTTTGCGCCACTTCCGACTTCCGCGCCTTCAATTTCTTCAAAAACTCGCCGTCCAGCTGGCCAAACACCGCTACCGGCTGCCCCGCCTTCACTCCCAGTTTCTCCACTACCGATTTCGGGTTCGCAATCTTCTCCCGCCACTTCTCTGCCCGCTCGCCCAACTCAAAAACCACAATTTCTTCATCCGTCTTCAGCCGCAATTCACCGTCCTTCGCTTCTATTCCGCGAATCGTCGAAAACGGAATTTTCCTCCGCTCTTCCCCCCGAAAAATTATCTCCGCCGTCTCCAGCAGCGCCTTTCCACGCACACTTTTCCCGCCCCAGCGCGCTGTGCAAACCACTTCTTGCCCCATCGCCGGCCCTCCTTGCTAAATTGTCCGTGGATTCAATCGGTGCAGTTCCGACCAACCGTTACCGCGCGCCTATTTCAAAAACGGATTCATTTCCTTTTCCAGGCCGATCGTTGTTGAGCCCCCGTGGCCGGGATGCACCAGAGTGTCATCCGGCAACTGCATCAACTTCTCCCGTAACGACTCCATAATCTGTTCCATCGAACCGCCCCACAAATCCGTGCGCCCGATGCTCCCCGCAAAAAGCGTGTCTCCGGCAAACAGTTGCGGCTGCGCCAGCTTCACGCTCCCGCAATCCTTGGGCATATAGAGCGACACGCTCCCCGGCGTGTGCCCCGGCGTATGAATCACGCTGGCGTGGAAACCTCCCCACGGCAGCGTATCGCCATCCTTCAGCAAGTGATCCACTTGCGTCAGTTCCGGGGACGCGATCCCGATGAACGCCGCCTGCTCTTCCATCCCGTGATACAGCGGCAAATCCTCGCCGTGCATCATCACCGGCGCGCCGGTGTAAAGGTGCAGCTTCGCCAGGCCGCCAACGTGATCAATGTGCGCATGCGTGCTGATGATCGCCTTCACGCTCAGCTTGTAGCGTCCCAGCATGCTCAGGATGCGCTCCACTTCGTCGCCCGGGTCGATCACAATCGCTTCCAGCGTCTTCGGGTCCCCGATGATCTGGCAGTTGCACTGCAGCATTCCCACCGGAATCCTCACGTAGATCATGTCCGGGTGAGCCGCGTCCGACGTCGGCGCCATTTTGTGAGTTGCGTCCATGGAAAGCAGTATATCCATTTTTGTAAGATTTTCCTCTGGTACCTGTTTGGAGTGCGGCAGCTCAGCTGCCACTTTTACGGTGTCGGCCAGGGCACCGCCTGCAGTCATTTCCACCCTTTACCGCTCAAAAGCGGAGGCTGAGCCTCCGCACTCCAAGAGTCCTTGCTACACTGAACATGTAATGAGCACTCCTACCAATTCGCCAACTACAGCGCTTCCCACACCCCTCGCAGCGCTTCACGCCCAATCCGGCGCGCAACTCGGCACGTGGTTCGGCTGTTCCCTTCCCGACCACTTTGGCGACTGGCTCGCCGAATACCGCCACCTTCACGACAGCGTCGCCCTGCTCGACAAAAACTACCGCGCCTATCTCGATTTCACGGGACCCGACCGCGTCCGCTACCTAAACGCCATCCTCACCAACAACATCAAGGACCTGCGCGAAAATCACGGCATCATTTCGCTCTTTCTCAACCCGCAAGGCCGCGTCCTCGCCGAAATCGAAACCTACGATTTTCCCGACAAACTCTTCTGCGTCTCTTACGCCCTCATCCGCGAACCGCTCATCGCCGCGCTGGACAAATACATCATCATGGACGACGTCACCCTCACCGACCGCACCGCCGATTTCGCGTCGCTCGCTCTGGAAGGTCCCAAGGCCGCACTCCTAGCCGAAGAACTCAGCGGCGTCGATCCCGCCGATCTCGCGGAACTTGAAACCCGCCTCGTCTCCGTCGAGCGCATTCCCTGCCGCCTCGGCAAGCGCTCTCCCGGCGGCGCCTCCAGTGCCGAATTTCTCGTCGACCGCGTCCATGCCGAATCGCTCTGGAAGATCCTTCTCGAAGCCGCGCAAAAACACGGTGGCGGCCCTGCCGGCTATCAGGCGCTCAGCGCCACGCGCCTGGAGCAAGGCATTCCCTGGTACAGCTACGATTTCGGCGAGAAGCAAATTCCCCACGAAGCGGGCCTGCAGGATTCCCACATCAGCTATACCAAGGGCTGCTACACCGGCCAAGAAATCGTCGAGCGCGTCCGCTCCCGCGGCCAAGTCAATCGCGTCCGCGTCACGCTGAAGTACGACCTATCCGGCCCCGGTGGCACGGGCACCCTTGCCTGTGCTCTTCCAGTCCCCGGCACACCCCTGCTATCCGAAGGCA
>Ga0206814_10169_pt2 | contig 15742 bp, 10 predicted proteins | sample Alteio_BWOrgCont_90_FD_152850 | JGI IMG/M metagenome (GOLD analysis project Ga0206814, IMG submission 152850) | Enriched cells from forest soil in Barre Woods Harvard Forest LTER site, Petersham, Massachusetts, United States -... | ecosystem: Environmental > Terrestrial > Soil > Temperate forest >...
AGAAGTCTCGCGAGTCCGATGAGGTGCTCGGCATGTTCCACGGCATCGACACCACGAATCTTACGAGCCGAGGCGCGTCAGAGACTCCAAGGCAGTGAGAGCCGGCGGCCGCAGTCCGAAATCGCAGAACTTCCTGAGGCCATTCTCTAGTTCGGGCAGCCTTGGCAAAGAGCTGTTGCTACGCAGAACGGCTATCGGCAGGGTAAGATGGTGAACCCTGACTGAGATTATAGGAATGAGCTGGGCTGAATTGAATTTGAGTTGATAGGACAACCGAGATGACTACGGAAGCCAACGAACGGATGCAGAGGCCGCTGGAAGCGGTGGACCCGGCGATAGCGGAATTGTTGCAGGAAGAGGCGCAGCGGCAGGCTACCGGACTGGAGTTGATTCCATCGGAGAACCTGGTTTCGGAGGCGGTGCTGGAGGCGATGGGATCGATCTTTACGAACAAGTATGCCGAGGGGTATCCGGGGAAGCGGTATTACGGCGGGTGCGAGTACGCGGATAAAGTGGAGCAGTTGGCGATTGACAGAGCCAAGGAACTGTTTGGAGCGGAGCACGCCAATGTTCAGGCACACTCGGGAACTTCGGCGAATGTCGCGGTCTATATGTCTACCTTGCAGAAGGATGACGTGGTTTTGGGGATGAACCTTTCACATGGCGGACATTTGACGCACGGGCATCCTCTGAATTTTTCGGGACGGATGTACAAGTTTATTGCGTACGGCGTGAAGAAAGAGGATGAGCGGATTGATTACGAGGAGATCGACAGGCTGGCTTTGGAGCACAAGCCGAAGATGATTGTGGCGGGGGCCAGTGCTTATTCGCGGATTATTGATTTTGAGCGGATTGCCAGGGCCGCGAAATCCGCGGGGGCTCTGTTTTTTGTGGATATGGCGCACATCGCGGGGTTGGTGGCGGCAGGAGTGCATCCTAGCCCGGTGCCGCATGCGGATATCGTTTCGACGACCACGCACAAGACTTTGCGCGGGCCGCGCGGCGGGCTGGTGCTTTGCAAAGCCGCGTTCGGGAAGGAGTTGGATAAGCTGACTTTTCCCGGGACGCAGGGCGGACCCCTAGTGCATACCATTGCGGCAAAAGCGGTGTGCCTGAAGGAAGCGATGGAACCGAGTTTCAAGGAATACCAGAGGCAGGTGGTGGCGAACGCGAAGGCTTTGGCGGCGGCCGTTGCAAAGAGCGGGTTCCGGATTGTGACGGGCGGGACGGAAAATCACCTCTTCTTGATCGAGGTGCATTCGCGCGGGATAACCGGAAGCGATGCGGAAAAGGCGCTGGATCGCGCGGGGATCACGGTGAACAAGAATTCTATTCCGTTCGATCCGCTGCCGCCCATGAAGGGCGGCGGAATCCGGCTGGGAAGTCCCTCGGTGACGACACGCGGAATGCGCGAATCGGAGATGGAGCAGATCGGCGCGTGGATTGGAGAAGTTCTTTCACACCTGGGCGACCGGGAGACCGAGCAGAGGGTGCGGAAGCAGGTTGCCGATTTCGCGGCGCGTTTTCCCATCTACGAATCGCGTGTGCGCGGGACTTCTCGCGCAGAACACGCGAGCGTGTAAAGCCCAGATGAAGCAAGGAATCATTGAAGCAACGCGGGAATTCGAGACCTGGCTGAGCGCGCAGCTTCCCATTATCAAGCAGGATCTGCGCCTCAAGCATCGTTTGATGGCGGAAGCGGCTTTCCCTTTCTTCCGTGCGACCTTTTACAGGTGGTTGCAGCTCTGGCCGGAAGTCTGTGGCGAGCTTGCCAAAGCTCCCAAAGTCCTGGCCGTGGGAGACTTGCATGTCGAGAATTTTGGAACCTGGCGGGATCTGGAGGGGCGGCTCATCTGGGGCGTAAATGATCTAGATGAGGTCTACCCATCGTCGTACGCGATTGACCTGGTGCGGCTCACGACGAGCGCGTACCTGGCGATCCTTGGAGAGCATCTGCGCATGCCGAGACGCGAGGCTTCAGAAGCCGTCGAGGAAGGCTACCGCGACGCTCTGGCAGCCGGGGGGAGACCGTTCATACTGGCGGAAGATCACCAGTGGCTGAGGCTGATGGCCCTGAGCAAGCTGCGCGACCCCGTTCATTTTTGGGAGAAGCTGACGCACCTGCCGCCATTCACCGCAAAAGCTCCGGACGAAGTTCGGGAATTGCTCGAGGAATCGCTGCCGCTCAAAAGTGTGTATCAGTTGAGAAAGCGAATCGCGGGCCTCGGGAGTCTGGGCCACCCGCGGATAGTGGCACTTTCTTCCTCGGGCGGCGCATACATTGCGCGCGAGGCGAAAGCGATCAGGCCGTCGGCATCTGCATGGAACAGTAAGACGTCGTCGGCGGTGGTCTACGGACCCAGACTCGTCACGCGCTGTTTGCGCGTATTAGATCCTTTCGTTCGCTTTCACAACAGATGGGTGGTGCGCCGGCTGGCGCCAGACTGCTCCAGAATCGAGCTGGTTTCCCTGACGGCGGACCGGGATGAAGCGCGCCTGCTTTATTCGATGGGATGGGAAACGGGCAACATGCACTTCGGTACTCCGCAGGCCATTCCGCAGGTCAAGCGCGATCTGGCGCAGAGAAAAGGCCGTTGGCTGCACAAAGCGGCCAAAGCGATGTGCAAAGCCACACTCAAGGATTGGGAAGACTGGCGGAAGGGCTGGAAGAAGCTGACGAAGTAATGCATGCACTCGGGAATCCGGTGGACGTCCGGCAGGCTTGGCTCCTTCGAAAAAGCAAAACGTGAAAAAGCGGCTAGATATGCGGAGATTTTACATACTGTCCTCTCCAAGCCCGCTACTACTTCAGTGCGGCTGAACCAAGACTGTCCCACCGGTCAGTAGATTCCTGAACAAAGTGCGCGTAGGTTCAAGAAGGACTGGGATGGGAAACCGAAAACGCGACACTGCTCTCCGCTGTACCGAACACCAACTGGGTGAATGCAACATTTTTATGGGTAACTGCCAGGCGGTCGGCTTCTTGGGTAACCGCCAAGCGGTTACCTCAGCCAAGCCCGGCACCCGGGCGGTTAGTGTCCTCTTTTTGCAGTGCGCGGCAAGTTTCCAGCTTCCCGGGGAGTCCTAATCCTAGCCCGTCCTGAAAAGGATGGGGGCCACGAGGTGAATCCATGATGGACACGGAAGCGTTCCGCGAATTCAAGACCGGGTTGACGCTGCTGCGAGATAACTATGCTGTAAAGGCGTTACCGCATATGAAGCGGGCGGTGGACTTGGATAGAAATAATCCGTACTACATGTCGTACCTGGGAGTGGTACTGGCGCGCTCCGAGCAGAAGTGGGGCGAAGCTGAGCGGTTGTGCGACACGGCGGTGCGGATGAAGCGGAACCAGGCGCAGCTTTACCTAAATCTTGCGGAAGTGTACGCGACAGCGGGACGGCGAGATGAAGCGGTCGAAGCACTGCAGTCGGGACTGAAGTTCGCGCGGCGGGACGTGCGATTGACGATTGCGATGAACAGGCTCGTCGAGCGGCGCCCTCCGGTACTGACCTTTCTGACGCGGCAGCACCCGATCAACCGGCAACTGGGAATTATCCGGCACAAGACGTTGCGAATGTTCGGACAGGATTAGTATCGAGTTCTCTCCAACCCCCAAACGACAAGAAAGGGCGGATGGCCCCAAGCCACCCGCCCTTTCTTGTTTCTAGAATGAGTTGAGTTGCGGCGGGGCGAGGCTACCGACGCGTTGACCAGATGTCCGTTACCGTGGGCTGTTGCATGCCCATTTCCATGAGGATTTTCAGGCCGACGCCGAACATGCCGGTGGAGAGAGGATCCCTGCGCACAACTTCGGCGAGGTATTCGCGATTCATCGACATGGGATCCTGCGAATAAGGAAGAGTGAGAAATAGACGCATGCCGATTTCGTAAGCCGGCTCGCTGGTCTGGAAATAAACGCCGCTGCGAGAAACGCTGAGTGTTCCGCGCATGTCGTCGAAATGATCCTTTTCAGGATCGGAAGGACGGATGCGCATAAGCTGAGTGATTCTGCAGCGACGACTGCCGCGGCGTTCCGTAGTTTTGGGTTTTGAAGCGGTGGTAATGGTGGTGCTGGGTGTCTTGCCCATAATGCTCTGCTGGGTCTCCATGAATGCCTTGCCTCTCACCGATGGGATGTTTCTAGAGAGAGTGTAAGGCTTAGAAAATACAAAACCTATAGCTGAGACGTACCCGAAAACAGTAGGACGCTCTGAAGGAATGATAGTACGGAAGTACTGCGAAAGGAAGGGACGGAGGGCGAGTATTTTCGGTAAGAGGAAGAATAAGAAGGATTTAATGAGTGAGTTCCGAAGTGAAGCCGCAGAGGGGGATTGGTACCGATGTGGGACTCGGCAAAAATACGGTCCCCACGAAGTCCGGCCCTAAGAGATAGGTACGATGGGAGATATTTGGGGATGCGGGATGGAAGGCCATAAGGGAGTGCGGCTTTGAAATTGCAGAAGTGGGTTGCTGCCCGCAAATGCGAGTTCGCTGAAAGAAATGCAAGCGCAGGACGGTAGCAGAGATCGCAGGAGAAAAACCCACCATGAATACAGCGGCGCGCCGAAGCTCACTTGCCTCAGGAACTGGCCAGCGGAACGAACTCTTCCGGGGAGAGCGGCGGGGTAACACCCCGGTGGAGGGAGATGCACCGCGGATGCGTGCCAATGGTGGTGCAGAGGCGCGGGCGCGTGTGTACGTTGCGGCCGAGAACCGGTTGTTGCGCGAAGCGCTCTCGCGGATGCTAACGCGGCAGGGTGACATCGATGTGGTGGGATTGAACGCCGCCGGGCCTTTCCGGGTGGAAGGAATGCTCGAAGAGAGAGCCGATATCTTGCTGCTGACGTCACGCGGGAGCCTAGCGGAAGATATTTACGTAATTCGCCAGGTGCGGCTTACGGCGCCGGCGGTGCGAATCCTGCTCGTGGGCATGACGGAAGACGAGACCGAGTTTTTTCAATACGTGCGTGCCGGGATCAGAGGGTACCTGCCGAGGGATGCTTCGGCGGAAGACGTTTTGGAAGCGATGCACGCAGTGCAAGCGGGCGAGGCGGTGTGCCCGGGGGCGCTTTGCGCATTGCTGTTCCGGTTTTTTGAGCGCGAGGCTACGTCGGTGCACTCGGCGACCGTTCATCCCAGGCTGGGGCTGACACGGCGCGAGCAGCAAATCGTGCCGCTGATCGCGCAGGGACTGACGAACAAGGAAATTGCGAACCAATTCTGCTTGTCGGAGCAGACGGTGAAAAATCATCTGTACCGCATGAAGCATAAGGTCGGAGCGGGAGATCGATTTGGGATTGTGCATCTTTGCCGTACGCAGGGGTTTTTGGTTTAGCCGGTAGGTCGAGAGCCCACAGCCAAGAGTGGCTGTGCTACCGGGCATTTCCCACCTGTAGGTGACTTCTTTCCACCGTTTGTGCGATTCTCTTCCTCGATAAAACTCGAGGAAGTGCCGATGCTCAAGAAATTCAAGGAATTATCAGAAAAAGAAATTCTGGCCCTGGCGATCTCCTCGGAAGAGGAAGACAGCCGCATCTTTGGCGAGTTTGCGGATGCTTTGCGGGAGACGTATCCGGCCACGGCGCAGATGTTTGAGGAGATGCGCGCGGAAGAAGTGGTGCACCGGGACCGGCTGCTGGCGATGTTTCGCCAGCGCTTTGGCGATCACATCCCGCTGATCCGGCGCGAAAACGTGAAGGGTTTCCTGCAACGCAGGCCAACGTGGCTGGTGCGGCCGCTGGGCGTAAACGTGGCCAGGAAGCAAGCCAAGGTGATGGAGATGGAGGCGGCGCGATTTTATTCGCGAGCCGTAAGCCGCATTGCGGATGCCCCGACGCGGGAGCTGTTGAATAAACTGGCGGATGAAGAGCGCAAACACGAGGCAACGGCAGACGGCCTCGAAGAGAAGCATTTGACCGAGCCCGCCCGCGCGCAGGAAGACGAGTCGCATCGCAAGCTGATCCTGCTGCAAATCGTACAGCCAGGACTTGCGGGATTGATGGATGGATCCGTATCGACGCTGGCGCCGCTCTTTGCGGCGGCCTTCGCCACGCACCAAAGCTGGGACGCATTTCGAGTGGGACTGGCGGCATCGATTGGGGCGGGGATCTCGATGGCCTTTTCGGAGGGGCTCTCCGATGATGGATCGTTAACAGGGCGGGGATCGCCTTGGCTGCGCGGCACGGTGACCGGGGCGATGACAACAGCGGGGGGAATCGGGCACACGCTTCCCTTTTTGATTTCCAATTTTCACCTCGCGACGATTGTCGCGGTCATTGTGGTTTGCGTTGAGTTGGGGATCATCAGTTACATCCGGCACCGGTATATGGATACCCCGTTTTTGCAGGCGGCGTTCCAGGTAATTGTCGGCGGCCTGCTGGTTTTCTTCACGGGCTATCTGATCGGCAGCTCCTAGCCCGAAATTCTCATTCTAAATTGAAAAAGGCTGTTGCTTCATGGCATAACTCTTTTGTCTAGAAAGAAATCCTGCCAAGGAGGAGCAACAGCCTTATGAGCACAGAGTGTACCCAGTTTGTCTTCGGATTTCATCCCCAAAAGCGACGCGAGATCCGCGCGCAGTTCGACGGTGGAGCGATCAGCGGCGATGGTGGTGGTTTGCTGCTGCGGGAGATCGAGAAGCGCATTGGGATCCTCCGCCGGTTTGCCGCCTGCTTCACCGATTATCGGAATCCCGATCTGATTGAACATTCGGTGAAGGAGTTGGTGGCCCAGAGAGTCTATGGGCTGGCCCTGGGATATGAAGATCTGAATGATCACGACGAGTTGCGGAACGATCCTTTGCTGGCGGTGCTGGTTGAGAGGGAGAATCCCGATAAGGAAGCGTTAGCCGGAAAGAGCACCTTAAACCGGCTGGAACTGACCAAAGAGACGGCCAGTCGGAAGGAGCGCTACAAAAAGATCGTGCTGGATCATGGAGCCGTGGACCACCTGTTGGTGGAGACCTTTCTTCAGGCCCACCAGGAGGCCCCGGAGGAAATCATTTTGGATTTGGACGCCACCGACGATCCGCTGCACGGGCAGCAGGAAGGGCGTTTCTTCCATGGCTACTACGGACACTACTGCTACCTACCGTTGTACATTTTCTGTGGAGAGTTTCTGCTGTGTGCGCGGTTGCGCTCGTCGAACATCGATGCCTCAGCAGGAAGTGTAGAGGAGCTGCAGCGCATCGTAGGGCAGATTCGTTCCGCGTGGCCATTGGTGCGCATCGTGGTGCGTGGGGATTCCGGATTTTGCCGCGAGGAGTTGATGACTTGGTGTGAAGCGAACCGCGTAGAGTACTTGCTGGGACTAGCGAAAAATGAACGCCTGAAAGCGGAGATCGCCGGGGAGATGGCGGAGGCGAAAGCGCAGTACCAACAGAGCGGATGCGCGACTCGGCTGTTCAAAGAGTTCTTCTATCAGACGCTGAAAAGCTGGAGTCGAGTGCGACGGGTGGTGGCCAAGGCCGAGCATCTGCAAAAAGGAGAGAACCCGCGATTCGTAGTGACCTCGCTGAGCAGAGAAGCATGGCCGGCACAGGCCTTGTATGAGGAGCACTACTGCGGCCGGGGTGACATGGAGAATCGCATAAAAGAACAACTGATGCTTTTCAGCGACCGCACCAGCACGCACTACCTGCGCAGCAATCAACTGCGCTTGTACTTTTCTTCGATCGCCTATGTATTGTTGCAGATGCTGCGGCGACTGGGACTGACGGGAACGGAGTTGGCCCAGGCCCAGTGCAACACCATTCGGCTCAAGTTACTGAAGATTGGCGCGCTGATCCGCATCACGGTGCGCAAGGTGTGGATCTCCCTGGCAGGTGGGTACCCCTATGTCGCACTGTTCCAGCAAGTCCATGAAAAGCTGTGCGCCGTGCCCGTAAAGTATTGAAACAGAAAGACTCCGACCACTTTTATTTTGGCATCCGTCAACCGGTGGTATGGTGTGCGCCGAAACAGGCTAAGAAAGTAAAAAACTCTCACGCAAAACGAAAAACGGGTCCGCTACACAACAACACCCCGCGAAAATAACCCACAACTCCCAGTTCGAACACACTTCATTCCTCTTATGGCAGGCTGTGAGAGACGTGGGCTAGCAGCGGGGCGTGCCGGAACCGCTCGAGGCACGCGATAATTCGAGCCGAATCCAGAATAGAAAACGGCGGATCGAGGGATCAGTCCGTTTCTGCGGGGAGCGGCGCGTGTGCGTGTCCGTGCTTGCGGACGCCTTGCAGCCAGGTCTGCAGGCGATCCATGTAGATGTAGACGATGGGCGTGGTGAAAAGAGTGAGCATTTGGCTGACGATGAGGCCGCCGATGATGGTGATGCCGAGAGGGCGGCGAAGTTCGGAGCCGACGCCCGTCCCAAGGGCTAGAGGCAGCGCGCCGAAGAGCGCGGCCATGGTGGTCATCAGGATAGGCCGGAAGCGCAACAAGCAAGCCTTGTAAATCGCTTCGAGCGGCGAGATTTTCTCCTCGCGCTCGACCTGCACGGCAAAATCAATCATGAGAATGGCGTTTTTCTTGACGATACCGATCAGCAGGATGATGCCGATGAGGGCGATCATGTTCAGATCGGTTCCGGCAAACTTTATGGCCAGAATCGCGCCGATGCCGGCGGAGGGAATGGTGGAAAGAATAGTGATGGGGTGGATGAAACTCTCGTAGAGGATGCCGAGGACGATGTAAACGGCGACGAGAGCGGTGATGACCAGCAAAAGCTGCGAGGAGCGTGAATCCTGAAAGGCCTGCGCATTGCCCTGGAAGGTGGCGTGGACCGTGGGTGGAACGCCAATTTCACGAGTGGCGGCTTCGATATCCAGAACGGCAGGGCCGAGAGAAGCTCCTGGAACAAGATTGAAAGAGATGGTGATAGCGGGAAAAATGCCCTGGTGATTGACGGAAAGAGCGGTATTGGAGGGTTCGTAGCGTGAGAAGGCGCTGAGGGGAACGAGCTTGCCGCCCGCGGCGGGCACATAGATGGACTTGAGGGCGGCCGGATCCTGCTGAGCGCTGGGCATGACTTCCAAAACGACGTAGTACTGATTGAGGCCCTTGTAGATGGTCGAGACTTCGCGCTGGCCGAAAGCGTCGCTCAGAGTGTTGTCAATTGCCTCCATGGAAACGCCGAGGCGGCTGGCGGTATCGCGATCAACGACCAGGGAGCTCTCGAGCCCGTGCATCTGCTGGTCGGAGTTGACATCGCGAAGCTCGGGGATCTTGGCGAGCCTGGCCTGAAGGATCGGAGCCCAATGGTTGAGGTCATCGAGACTGTCGGCTTGCAGAGTGTACTGATATTGAGCGGCCCCGAAACGGGCCCCCACGCTGAGGTCCTGCACGGCCTGAAGAAAGAGAACGGCACCCGGAACATTTGCCGTTGCATCGCGAATACGTGCGATGACCTCATCGGCGCTGATCTTTCGTTCGCTCAGGGGCTTTAGCTGCGCAAATACCCGGGCGGTGCTGCCACCGCTGCCGCCACCCGTGAAGGAAGTGACCGTATCAATGGCGGGATCCTTCATTACAATATCCGTGAACTCGCGCATCTTCTGCGACATGGCCGCAAAGGACAGATCCTGGTCACCCTGGATGGCGCCGTTGATGCGGCCGGTATCCTGCTGAGGGAAAAAGCCCGAATTGACGTGAGCGGCCAGATACACGCAGAGCCCTGCGGTGAGGAAGGTCATGCCCAGGATAAGCAACTGGCGGCGAAGCACCCACCGGAGCGAGACATCGTAGAGATGAAGGAGGCCGTTGAAAGCATTTTCAAACAAATTGTAGATCCAGTTGTGTTTGCCACTTTCGTGCTTCAGGAAAAGCGCGCACATCATGGGAGTGGTGGTGAGGGAAACGAAGAGCGACACCACGATGGCCACGCTGAGGACCACGGCAAATTCCCGGAAGAGGCGGCCGACAATGCCCGGCATCATCAAAATGGGAATGAAAACGGCTATGAGGGAAGTGCTCATGGAAAGCACGGTGAAACCAATTTCGCTGGCTCCTTTCATGGCAGCTGGAAATGGCTTCATGCCGTTCTCGATGTGACGCGTGATGTTTTCAATGACGACGATAGCGTCGTCGACGACGAAACCGGTGCAAATGGTGAGGGCCATGAGCGAGAGGTTGTCCAGGCTGTAGCCGCAAAGGTACATGATTCCGAACGTGCCGACGAGAGAGAGAGGAACGGCGACGCTCGGGATGATGGTTGCCCAGGTGCTGCGCAGAAAAGCGAATACGACCAGGATCACGAGAATGATGGAAATAATCAGCGTGATTTCGACGTCGTGAACGGAAGCCCGAATGGTGACGCTGCGGTCGATCGAGACGGTTAGATGGAGCGAGGGAGAGATCGAGGCGCGCAGGACGGGCAGTATGGCATTGATGCGATCGACGGTGTCGATCATATTGGCGGCGGGCTGGCGGAAGATGGCCAGGAGCACGGAACGCTTTCCGCCGAAAAGACCCAGGTTGCGGCTGTCCGCAACGGAATCGACGACCTCGCCGATGTCCCGAAGCCGGACGGGAGCGCCGGTGTGGCCAGCGACGATGAGAGGCATGTATTCGTAGGCTTTGAAGAGTTGGTCTGTATCGCCGACATTCCAAGTTTTGTGCGCGTCCGAAAGAGAGCCTTTGGCCAGATTGGCGTTGGCGGATTGCAGGGAACCACGAATGGTCTCCAGGCTGATGCCGTAGCTATTCAGCTGGTAAGGATTGGCTTCGATTCGAACGGCGGGGCTCGCGCTTCCCCAAACGAAAACCTGGCCGACGCCTTCAACCTGCGCGAGCTTTTGCGCGAGGATGGAATCGGCGGCGTCATAGATCTGGGCCGGGGGAAAATTTTCCGAAGTCAGGGCCAGAATCATGATGGGAGCATCGGCGGGATTGACCTTGCGGTAGGTAGGCTGGCCGGGAAGATCCGCAGGGAGCTGATTGCGCGCGGCGTTGATGGCAGCTTGTACGTCGCGAGCAGCGGCGTTGATATCGCGGTTGAGATCGAATTGCAGCGTGATGCCCGTGGAGCCGAGACCGCTCGAGGAGGTCATTTGGGTGACGCCAGCGATACGGCCGAACTGCCTTTCGAGCGGGGTGGCCACGGCAGAGGCCATTGTTTCCGGGCTGGCGCCGGGCAGGTTGGCACCCACAGAAATCGTTGGGAAATCAACTTGCGGCAGGGGTGCCACGGGAAGGAAACGAAATGCCACCGCACCGGAGAGGAAGATCGCAATGGTAATGAGCGTAGTGGCGACCGGACGACGGATGAAAGGAGCGGAGAAATTGGTCGAGGAAGTCATTGGCTAGTCGCCGTGAGCCGGCTCCTCGATGGAGTTGCCGATTTGGAATGCGAACCGGTGGGCCAGCCAATCGAAAGCGAGATAGACCACCGGCGTGGTGTAAAGCGTCAGCAGCTGGCTGAGGATAAGTCCGCCAACGATGGTGATGCCCAGAGGACGGCGCAATTCCGAACCGACTCCGGTGCCGAGCGCGAGAGGCAAAGCGCCGAGAAGAGCGGCCATGGTGGTCATCATAATGGGGCGGAAACGCAGTAGGCAGGCTTCGTAGATCGCATCGAGCGGCGTCTTGCCTTCCTTGCGCTCGGCCTCGAGGGCAAAATCGATCATCATGATGGCGTTTTTCTGGACGATCCCAATTAGAAGAATGACGCCGATGAGCGAAATGACGCTGAACTCCATGCCAAAAAGGAGAAGAGCAAGGATGGCGCCGACGCCCGCGGAAGGGAGCGTCGAGAGAATAGTGATGGGGTGAATGAAGCTCTCGTACAGGACGCCGAGAACAATATAGACGGTGATGAGAGCGGCAAGGATTAGCACGGGTTCGTTGGCGAGCGATTTGAGGAAGGCCGCCGCAGTGCCCTGAAACGTCGCTTGGACGCTGACAGGCATATTCAATTCAGACTTGGCCTTGTTGATGGCGTCAACGGCATCGCCGAGGGCTGCGCCGGGCGCGAGGTTAAAGGAGATGGTGACGACTGGAAACTGCCCTTGATGGTTGATAGCCAGGGCCGTTGCGCCGGGCTCAAAGCGGGTGAAGGCGCTCAGCGGAACTTGCGGGCTGGCCGCCGCGGTAAGGTTGGCCTGCCCATTCGTTGAAATATTGGCCGTGGATCCGGAGGAAGTCTGGGGGGCTCCCGAAGATTTCACATAAATGCTTTTGAGAGAGTCTGGGTTCTGGTGGAATGCGGGATCGACTTCCAGGACGACGCGATACTGGTTGAGCTGGGTATAGATGGTGGAGACCTGGCGCTGGCCGAAAGCGTCGTAGAGCGTGTTATCAATATCAGCGGGAAGAACCCCGAGGCGAGAGGCGGTATCGCGATCGATGACGAGTGTAGCCAGCAGGCCATTGTTCAGCTCGTCGCTGGCGACGTCGCGCACGACGGGGATGGCCTTCAGCTTGTCCATAAAGAGAGGCGTCCAGTGGGCCAACTCTTTAGGATCAACGTCTTCGAGGCTGTACTGGAATTCCGTGCGGCTGACGCGGTCTTCAACAGTGAGATCTTGCACCGGTTGCATGAAGAGGGAGATGCCATCGACTTTTGCGAGCTGCGGCTGGAGACGTCGGATGACGTCGGAAGCGCTGATTTTGCGCTGCTCGAGCGGCCTGAGATTGATCTGAATGCGGCCGGTGTTGAGAGTGGTGTTGGTTCCGTCGACGCCGATGAAGGAGGAAAGGTTTTCAACCGCCGGGTCTTTCAGAATGACGTCGGCGAGAGCTTGCTGGTGCTGAGACATAGCGGCGAAGGAGATATTTTGCGCGGCTTCGGAGACGCCTAGAATGAGGCCGGTATCCTGCACGGGGAAAAAACCTTTGGGAACGTAAATGTAGAGAAGAATGGTGCCAACCAGCGTGCCGACGGTGACGAGGAGCGTGACGGTGCGGAACTGAAGCACAAATTTCAGCGTGCGCCCGTAGAAGGCGATGATGGAATTAAAGGCCAATTCGGACTTGTGATAGAACCACGTCTGGTCTTCTTCTTTCGTATAGCGAAGAAGTTTGGCGCACATCATCGGTGTGAGAGTGAGCGAGACAAAAGCGGAAATAAGAATGGTGATGGCGAGGGTGATAGCGAACTCGCGGAAGAGGCGGCCGATGATATCGCCCATGAATAGCAGAGGAATGAGCACGGCGATGAGAGAAACAGTCAGAGAAATGATCGTGAAGCCGATCTGTTCGGAGCCTTTGAGGGCGGCGTTGAGCGGCGTATCGCCCTGTTCGATATACCGGCTGATGTTTTCGATCATGACGATGGCGTCGTCGACGACGAAACCGGTGGAGATGGTGAGTGCCATGAGCGAGAGATTGTTGAGCGTGTAGCCGCAGAGATACATCACGCCAAAGGTGCCTACGATCGAGAGAGGTACGGCCAAAGCGGGGATGACCGTAGCGCGCAGGCTGCGCAAGAAAAGGAAGATGACCATAACGACCAGCCCAATGGTGAGCATCAACGTGAATTGCACGTCTTCCACCGAGGCGCGGATGGTGGTGGTACGGTCGGTGAGGATTTGAATCTTCACGGAGGCGGGAAGCGCACCCGAAAGTTGTGGAAGGAGCTTTTTCACGCGATCCACGACGGAAATAATATTGGCACCGGGCTGGCGCTGGATGTTTAGAATGACGGCGGGATTTTTGTCGGCCCACGCGGCTTGATTGACATTTTCCGTGCCATCAAAGACGGTGGCGACATCCGCGAGGCGCACGGGAGCGCCGTTACGGTAGGCCACGATGAGCGGGCGATAGCTGTCGCTCGTGATGAGCTGGTCGTTCGCGCCGATCGTGTAAGCCTGATGAGCGCCATCGAAAGTACCTTTGGCTTGATCGACGTTGGCAGCGCCGAGGACGGTACGTAAATCTTCCAAACTCAGACCGTAGGAAGCGAGCGCCGTCGGATTTGCCTGGACGCGCACGGCAGGACGCTGGCCGCCGCTGATGCTGACAAGCCCTACGCCCGTGAGCTGGGAAATTTTCTGCGCCAGAGTGGTGTCGGTAAGGTCTTCGACTTTCGAAAGAGGCATCGAATCGGAAGTAAGTGCAAGAGTGAGGATAGGCGCGTCGGCGGGATTAATTTTGTTGTAGATGGGAGGATTTGGAAGGCCTTGAGGGAGAAGATTGGAGGCGCCGTTGATGGCGGCCTGGACCTCCTGTTCGGCGACATCGATGTTCAGATCGAGATTGAATTGCAGCGTGACGATGGAACTGCCGAAGGAACTTGTGGAAGTCATTTGGCTCAGGCCGGGGATTTGACCGAACTGGCGCTCGAGCGGCGCGGTGACGGAAGAGACCATGACGTCGGGGCTTGCGCCGGGATAGAAGGTCTGGACTTGAATCGTGGGATAGTCGACCTGAGGAAGCGCGGATACAGGAAGCTGCCGATAGGCGACGAAGCCTACCAGCAGAACGCCCAGCATTAGCAGAGTGGTCGCGACTGGCCGCAAAATGAACGGCCGTGACGGACTCATCGAGACTTGCCTCGGGACTCGGGACTGGCAGAATTGACGGGTTTCCGGTTGGTTTGATCTGCGCTTTGAGCCGGGGGCTGCGAAGAGGCTCCCGAGGCCGAACCGCTGGCCGGAGCGGTGCTGGTAATGACCTCGCTCTTATCCTGAAGCTTGTCTTGGCCGTCAATCACAACCACATCGCCGGGGTTGAGTCCGGAACTTATACCGACGTTGTTGCCGGTGGTCTGTGCGACGGCGACCGCACGAATGTTGACAGTCCTGTCTCCTGAGACGACGTAGACATATGTGCCTTGCGGACCGCGTTGAATAGCCGCAGCGGGAACAATGACCACATTTCGCTTGGTGTCGACAAGCATGTGCACGTTGACGAACTGATTCGGGAAGAGGACGTTGTTCTCGTTCGAGAAGATGGCTTTGAGCTTGTAGGTGCCCGTGGTGGGGTCAATTTGGTTGTCGATGGTGGCCAGTTTGCCGTCGGCAATCTTGGTGGTGTCGTCGCGGTCGAAGGCCTGGACAGGGAGCTGGCCGCCGCCGCGGAGCTTCACGAGGACCTGCTGAAGCTGATCCTGCGGCAGGGTGAAAATGACGGAAATCGGCTGAAGCTGGGTGATGACGAGAAGTCCTGTGGTATCAGTGGCATGCACGATGTTTCCGATATCCACAAGGCGCAACCCAACGCGGCCGCTGATGGGCGCCGTAATGCGGGCATAAACGAGCTGCAATTTGGCGTTATCAATAGTGGCCTGGTCGGCTTTAATCGAGCCTTGAAACTGACCGACCTGCGCTTGCTGCGTGTCGACTTGCTGCTTCGGGATCACGCCTTCATTGTAGAGAAGCGTGTAACGCTCGAAATCGACTTGCACATCGTGGAGCTGCGCTTGGTCTTTGGCGAGCTGGCCTTCGGCCTGTTCGAGCATGACCTGGTAGGGGCGAGGATCGATTTCGATCAGGGCATCCCCTTCGTGGACAAACTGGCCTTCGGTAAAGTTGACTTTGACGATTTGGCCGTCCACGCGGCTGCGAACGGTTACGGTGTTAAAGGCTGCGGCGGAGCCAAGACCGATGAGATAGACCGGAAGATCGCCTTTTTGGGCCGTGGTTACGACGACCGGCGCGGGCCCAGTCATGAAAAAGCCTGGGCCACCTTTTCCAGCGCCGCCGGGAGGGACGTTGGCTCCAGCCTCGCTCGTCGCATGAGTTCCGCGGTAATACCATATGCCGACCACGACAAGGCCGAGAATTACAACCCAAAGCCACCAACGGCT
>Ga0206814_10215_pt1 | contig 15613 bp, 17 predicted proteins | sample Alteio_BWOrgCont_90_FD_152850 | JGI IMG/M metagenome (GOLD analysis project Ga0206814, IMG submission 152850) | Enriched cells from forest soil in Barre Woods Harvard Forest LTER site, Petersham, Massachusetts, United States -... | ecosystem: Environmental > Terrestrial > Soil > Temperate forest >...
GCCAGAGGTAAAAACGAAATCGCGATGGATGACGTTCTGGCGGTTGTGCAGGATGCTGGCGCCGCCGAAATCGACGATCTCATTTACGCGGTCGGTTCCGGCGAAGCGAAACGCGCCGAAATTCTGCTCGACCGGCTTTTTGCCGAACAGACATCGCCGGTCGCCATTCTGCGCGCGGCGCAACGCCATTTCCTTCGTCTGCAATGGGCGCGCGGCCAGATGGATAACGGTGCCAGTGCCGACGAGGCCGTGAAGAAATTGCAGCCGCCGGTTTTCTGGAAATACGCCTCACAGATGAGCGCCCAGGTACGGCGCTGGCCGCAGCCACGTATTATGACGGCGCTTGCGAAACTTTATGAAGCCGAGGCCGCCGTCAAACGCACCGGCACGCCGGACGTTGCTCTCTGCGGGCAATTGCTGCTTGGCATGGCGGCGTAAGTTTCAGGCGCGCAGGCGTTTGATCAGATCGTCGAGTTGCTCGAGATTTTGATAATGCAGAGTGACGCTTCCCGCTTTACCTTGCGCATGGATATTCACCTTAAGTCCGGTCGCCTGGCTTAGGTCTTTTTCGAGCGCCACGGTATTTGCGTCGGCCGCAACCGTCGCGTTCTTCTTTTTATGAATCTGCGGATTCTCGGCTTCCTGTTTCGCCAGCGCTTCGGCCTGCCGCACATTCATGCCTTCGCGGATGATGCGTTCGGCGAGTTCCAGCGGATTCTTAGCCGTGACCAGCGCGCGCGCATGGCCGGCGGAAAGTTCGCCCTTTTCGATCAGCTGCTTGACGGCGGCGGGCAGATTTAAAAGCCGCATCATATTGGCAATATGACTGCGGCTCTTGCCGACGATCTTGGCCAGGTCTTCCTGCGTGTGACGGAATTCGTCGAGCAGCCGGCGATAACCTTCGGCTTCTTCGAGTGGCGAAAGATCTTGCCGCTGCACGTTTTCGATGAGGCCGAATTCGAGCGCTTCGCGATCCGATATCTCCCGCACCACGACCGGCACCTCGTGCACGCCCGCTAACTGCGCCGCGCGCCAGCGGCGTTCGCCGGCGATGATCTCGAACAGATCCTTGGACCCGGCGAGTGGGCGCACCAGGAGGGGTTGAAGAATCCCGCGCTCGCGGATCGAGGCCGCGAGTTCGTCGATCGTATCTTTGTCGAACACATGCCGCGGCTGATAGGCGCCGGGCTGCAGCTGGCCGATCGGCAATGTTTTCGGCGGTTGGTTTTTATCGGCGGCGAACGCTGAGGCTTGTGGGACTGCGGCCTTATAGGACGTGTCCGCGTCGCCGAAGAGGGCCGAGAGGCCGCGGCCGAGGGGAGCGGATTTGGCGGTTTGACTCATAGGATTTTATTCCTTTTTTGGTTACGACGCTTGCAGGATGTCGGCAGGGTTTTCCTCGTCGTCGGAATCGGGAACGAGAATGTCGCATTTCTCGCGCTTCAGAACTTCGCTGGCGAGACGCATGTAAGCTTGCGCGCCGGGACATTTGAGATCGTAAAGCAGAACCGGCTTGCCGTGCGACGGCGCTTCTGAAATGCGCACGTTGCGCGGGATCACAGTTTCGTAAACGCGATCGCCGAAATAGGCACGAACATCATTCGCCACCGCATCGGACAGACCGTTGCGTTTGTCGTACATTGTCAGAACGACGCCCTGGATTTCGAGCTTGGGATTGAAACGTCCGCGCACGGCTTCGACCGTCTGCAAAAGATTGCTCAAACCTTCGAGCGCGTAAAATTCAACCTGTAACGGAACCAGCAAGGCATCGGCAGCGACGAGTGCGTTGAGTGTGATGAGGTTGAGCGAGGGCGGACAATCGATAAGAATAAAATCATATTCGTGACGGCTGCGCTCGAACGCTTCCCGCATGCGGTATTCGCGGCGCTCGGACGTCACCAGCTGAATTTCAGCGCCGGCGAGATCGGCGGACGATGTGATGATGAATAAATTCGGAACGATGGTCGGTCGCACAATGTCTTCGACGGCTCTGCCATCGAACATCAGCTCATAACAACCTTTGGTACGGTCGGCGCGCGGAATGCCGAAACCGGTCGATGCGTTGCCTTGCGGATCAGCATCGACGACCAGAACCTTATGACCGACGGCGGCGATCGCGGTCGCCAGATTGACGGCGGTCGTGGTTTTGCCGACGCCGCCTTTCTGATTGACGATGCAGATGATGCGGCCCCGCGGAAGGGCAGACGGCGGTTGTCCCGAGGTTTCGGACATTTGGTCTCACACGTGATTGGAATTTAGGTGGCTTACTTGATATTGCGAATTTTTAGTACGCGGCCGGAACTATCACTCAGGCTTTGAAAGGTCTCGCAGTCGAATTTCCAATATTTGCCGGCCTCTGTCAATTCAACATCGACCTGTTGGCCCTTGAGAAAGAGACACAAAGATTCTTTTTTCATCAATGGCTTGGCATATTTTAAAAGTTGAGGTAGCGGTTTCAGGGCCCGTGCCGTGATTACATCGAATTTTATGCCGTGCAGGCTCTCAACACGCACCTGATGAACATCGGCGGCGATCTTTAAATCCTCAACGACGGCACGCAGGAAGGTGGCTTTCTTTCCTATGCTTTCGATAAGATGTGTTTTGGGAAACCCAAGAATGCTGATGACCATGCCGGGAAATCCGGCACCGCTGCCGAGATCGGCGAGAGTCTCGGCTTCACGAGGCATATATTTCATCATCTGCGCGCTGTCGAGAAAATGGCGGCGCCAAATTTGCGGGAATGTGCTGTCGGCGATGAGGTTGAACTTCGCATTCCATTCGCGGAGCAACTCGACATAACGGTCGAGCTTCAGTGCGGTTTCATGTGAAACAGGAAAATGCCGGAGAAATTCCTCGCGGCCTGAAGTATCGACCTCAAGCACACTGCTTCTCTTTGGCCGAATTCTTCTTGACGTAGCGAAGAAGCGAAATAAGTGCAGCAGGCGTCATGCCGGGAATGCGCGCGGCGGCGCCGAGACTTTCCGGTTTGATGCGGCTCAGCTTCTGACGGATTTCGGCCGACAGGCTGCCGATTGCATCGACATCGAGATCGGCGGGCAGGCTGAGATTTTCATCTTTACGGAAGGCACGGATGTCGATGTCCTGCCGTTCCATATAGCCGGAATATTTGCCTTCGGTTTCCAACTGCTCGACGATCTCAGGTGCAATCCCGTTCAGCTCGGGCCAAACGGTTTTAAGCTGATCGAAGTTCAGATTGGGATAAGACAACAATTCCAAAGCTGAGCGGCGCACGCCGTCATTATTGATCTTGAGCCCATATTCATTGAGCTTATTGGGTGTGAGGCTGAGGCTTTGGGTCAGGTTGTGCGCATGATCAAGCGCCTGGATTTTATCGGAAAAAGCTTCGGCCCGGTCGGAACCAACACAGCCTAAATCAATACCCATTTGCGTCAGACGCTGATCGGCATTGTCGGCACGAAGCGTCAGACGATATTCGGCGCGCGAGGTGAACATGCGATATGGCTCATTAGTCCCACGCGTGATCAGATCGTCGATCATCACGCCGATATAGGCCTGCGAGCGGTCGAGGGTGAAAGCTGTTCCACATGAAACCTTGAGGGCGGCATTGAGCCCGGCAATGATGCCCTGAGCGGCGGCTTCTTCATAGCCGGTGGTTCCGTTGATCTGTCCGGCGAAAAAGAGACCCGAAACGCGCTTGGTTTCAAGTGTCTGCTTAAGCTCCCTTGGATCGCAGAAATCATACTCAATGGCATAGCCGGGACGGATGAATTCGACCTTTTCCAGCCCGACGATTGAATGGACCAGGTCCAGCTGAACATCGAGTGGCAGGGAGGTCGAAATGCCATTCGGATAGATTGTGTGGTCATCAAGCCCTTCTGGCTCAAGGAAAATTTGGTGTCGCGATTTCTCGGCAAAGCGCACCACTTTGTCCTCGATTGACGGGCAATAGCGGGGACCGACACCTTCAATCTGGCCCGAATAAATAGGGGCGCGATGGAGATTGGCGCGGATAATTTCATGTGTCCGTTCGGTTGTATAGGCGACCCCGCATTCGACCTGGCGGTTGGGTATGGTTTTGGTCAGGGTCGAAAACGGCACCGGCGGTTCATCGCCTGGCTGCATTTCGAGACCCCGCCAATCGATAGTGCGTTCATCGAGGCGGGGAGGGGTCCCGGTTTTCAGACGGCCCAGCGGGAAGCCAACTTTTGCAAATGTCTCCGACAGGCCGAGCGATGGTTTTTCATTTACCCGCCCAGCCGGGGTTTTTTCCAGGCCGATATGGATGAGGCCGCGCAGGAAGGTGCCGGTCGTAATAACGACGGCGCCCGCTCGTATCTCTTCGCCTTCCGACGTAATGATACCAATCACTTCCTTATCGACGCCGAAGATTAGGTCTTCAACGGCAATGGCGTGGATCGTCAAATTAGGCTGATTTTGCAGGGTTTCCTGCATGGCCTGGCGATATAATTTACGGTCGGCCTGCGCGCGCGGCCCCCTGACGGCCGGCCCTTTGCTGCGGTTTAGCAGGCGAAACTGGATACCGGCGGCATCGGCCACCCGGCCCATGACGCCGTCGAGAGCGTCGATTTCCCTTACCAGATGGCCTTTTCCGAGGCCTCCGATGGCAGGATTGCACGACATTTCACCGATCGTATCGATCTTATGTGTCGCCAATAACGTACTTGCGCCGAGACGCGCCGAGGCCGCTGCAGCCTCACAGCCAGCATGTCCGCCCCCAACAACAATAACGTCAAATTTCGACATGCCGATTAATATAATGAAATCAATCTATTAAAGCAAAAAATTTCGCGTTCTACCCGTTCCGTTTCGTTAACAAAATAGACACATTGTTTTGTTAACATTTTTAACTGTGGAAATAGGGGTCAAATTTGGCCCGGAATACCGGTTTCACATGAAACCGGACGGATGGAAAAGGATTTTCCTAGAGCGGCCTGGAAAGGGCCACATGCGATGAGCAAGAGTATCAATCTCGAACAGCTCCGCGAGCATCTCAGCAATGCGAAAGACAAGCTTTCGCGCGAAAAAATTCACATTCTCGATTTATTTCCGCTGAAAGAAGGCTTCAATCGCGAAGAATACGCGTTCGCCTATGTGCGCGCCGAACGGCTCGGCATGCGGGCGATCAACCGCCGCCTGTCAGAAATCGACTGGCTCCCTATGCAGCTGGATACAAGGTCTGAAATAGCGACCGAAAGCCGGTCTTCGATGAAACGCTGGCTGACGGCGTCCTTCATCGGCAAACCCGACGCCGACCAATTCGGAAACGACTTCATGCATTCGCTGGCACGCTGCGGCCTAGCGCTTGGCTGGGACAACGCGGAATTCATAAAACTGGCTTCGCGCATTGCGAATCTGTTTCGCGATCTCTCATGCCTGATCGGCATCGTTTATTACTGCACCTGGCTCGCTGAAAATCATGTTGACGATCTCAAGCTCAGCAATCCGGACGATCTCGGCAAGACCGCCGAAGAAATCGCGACGCTCATGCAATCGCCGGAGATTTATAAATATATTCGAGCCCCTGAACAGAACGACGATGACGGACGCACACGCAGCAAGACGCGCAAAAGCGGCGGCCATGCTGAGGCGCCGAAAAAGAAAAAACCGGCGCTGCATGTGATCAAGAACGAACAGTATATCGATCCGTTCGCGCCGGAACCGGCACCGGCCATCTGATTTAGAATTATTCTAAATTCATTTCCCGATGCAGAAATCGCGAAAAATGACGTCGAGTAAATCCTCGACATCGACGCGTCCCGTAATGCGTCCGAGCGCGCGCACCGACAACCTTATATCTTCGGCTCTCAATTCACCCGCCGGCGCATTCAGCGCACGCTGAAGATGCGATGTGCATTCTTCAAGCGCCGCGCGATGACGCGCGCGCGTCAAGGGCGGAGCGATATGATTCGAAAAATCCGCGCCAATTCTTTCGATCAGGCGATCCAGCAATTCTGGAATGCCTTTGCCGGTTCTGGCGGAAATGAAAATCTGTCCGTCATTCGTTTTTTGTGGATTGCCGACGACATCCGCCTTGTTGATCACGATCAGCGCATTTTTATCCACGAGCTTTTTCGTCGCTTCATCCAGCGCCGGCCATTTTTCGCCGTCGAAAACCAGCATTTTGAGATCGGCTTTTTCCGCTCGCGCCAGCGCGCGCTTGACGCCTTCGCTTTCGATAACATCGGCCGTCTCGCGTAAACCGGCGGTATCGGCGAGACTGACGGGATAGCCGCCAAGATCGAGATGCGCCTCGACGATATCGCGCGTCGTGCCCGCAATAGACGACACAATCGCCGCTTCGCGCTGCGCCAGCGTATTCAATAAACTCGATTTCCCTGCATTGGGCGGGCCCAGAATGGCAATTTCGAAACCCTCGCGCAGACGTTCGCCGCGTCGATGATCGTTGAGATGTGTGTTGATCTCGTTAGCCAGAAGCCGGATGGCCGAGGTTTCTTTGTCCTCTATATCCTTCGGCAGATCTTCCTCGGAAAAATCGATCGAAGCTTCGAGATAAGCGAGAATGCGCGTCAGCCGGGCGCGCCAGTCTTCGTAAATGCGACCCAATTCGCCATCGAATTGCCGCATGGCCTGACGACGCTGCGCTTCGGTTTCGGCATCAACCAGATCGGCGACGGCTTCGGCTTCCGTCAGATCAAGCTTGCCGTTTTCAAACGCACGCCGCGTAAACTCGCCGGGTTCGGCCAGCCGGAAACGCAGATGCTCCCGCAATAAACGCGTGACGGCGTTGATAATCGCGCGTCCGCCATGGAGATGAAATTCGACGGTGTTTTCTCCGGTAAAACTGTGTGGCGCCTCGAACCACAAGACCAAGGCGCGGTCGATCGGTTGCCTGTTCTCATCGCGCAGGTCGCGCAAAACCGCTTTCCGCGGCTTCGGCACCTGGCCGGGTTCGCAAAGAGCGAATGCACGCGCAGCGTCGGGTCCCGAAATACGCATGACGGCGACACCGGCGCGGCCGGGCGCGGATGCCAAGGCAAAAATGGTATCGATCGATGCCACGTCAGGCAGCGGGTTTTTGATCGAGCGTCAACATCAGACGTTCGACCCGCCCACGATTTTTCAAATGCGTCGTGAGAATTTCGTCGATATCCGCTTCGTTCTTCGGCGCATACCACACGCCTTCCGGATAAATGACGATGCAAGGACCCAGCTCGCAGCGGTCGAGGCAGCCGGCCGTATTGATGCGCGTACCGGCTATGCCGAGTTCTTTGGCGCGTTTCTTCATGTAATTGCGCAAACGTTCGGCGCCTTTGTCAAAACAGCAACCGCGCTCATGCCCCGGCGCCCGCTTATTGGTGCAGCAGAAAACGTGGGTTTGATAAAAAAGCGGCGGATCGGACGTCATAAATTACGGGCCGTGAATAACCGCAAACCCCAGAGCAGAAAAATCAGGCCGGGCACCGTGTAAATAATCGAATAAAACCACATCGACGTCATGCTGTTCAAAGCCGCCTGTCCAGGCTGTAGGATATTATAAATGACCGGCACGTGCTGACCGACATTGTATTTCGGCATCACGACATTCTGGTCGAAAGCAACCATTTCGTTCGTCGGCAGCAGAAATTCGATATGGAGCGTGAGATTATGATTGCTGAGAGATTTGACGGTTCCATCGACTGTCGAAAGAGTCGTCAGATGCGTGAATTTATATGTGTTCATCGATGCAAACAGGGCTTTGTTGAGTAAGCCGAAACCGGCGAGAATCAACAGCATTTCGATGATGATGCCGCCTTTGACGAGTCGCTTATTCATCGCGCCGCTCCTTACTTTTTATTTATTACCGGTTTTGCGATCGGCGAGATTCGCCATGCCGCTAGTCGCCGTCGCGGCCGCCGACATGGTCTGCTGAACCTGCGCCCAGAACATTTTCTGCATCTGATCGGCGCCCTGCATGCTTGCCGGCAGCCAGGTCTTCATGATGGTCTGCGGGTCCATCGCCTTGATGTTGGCGCTGAGACGGTTCTGCAGTTCCTGCATCAGGGCATCCTGCATCGGCTGCACATCCGGCAGACCAAGAAAGCTTCGCGCCTCTTCCGGCGAGCAATCGACTTCGACTTTGACCTTCATGACTCAACTCCCGCTTGGCTCTTTAGCACAGTTTTGGGGGTAACCGGTACATGGGATCGCACGTCTCGGGGCCCCCTTGACCTTGACGCGCGCTTGTGGGACGGGGTTAGCTATTGTAGCCTCTCGCAAATTTCTTGTCTTGGGCCATGAATTCACCCTTGCTGCCAAAGCCGGTTCTGACCCTTTCGGTCGTGGTGCCCTGCCATAATGAGGCGGCCTCGCTGCCGCTTCTTTTGCCGAGGCTTTTCAATGCGTGCCGGACGGCGGCCGGAAAAAACTTTGAAATCATACTCGTCAATGACGGTTCGGACGATAATAGCTGGGCCATGATCGAAAAGGCGGCGGGGGCCGACCTGCCGGTCGTCGGCGTCAATCTCGCCCGCCGCTATGGCCAGCAGATCGCCCTGACCGCCGGCATTTCGATCGCCCGCGGCGAGCGCATCTTCATCGTCGATGCCGACCTGCAGGACCCACCCGAACTGCTCAGCGACATGATGCGCGTTATGGATGAAGGCGCCGACGTGGTTTACGGCCAGCGCCGCAAGCGCTCCGGCGAAAGCGTATTCAAAAAATTATCGGCCGCGCTTTATTACCGCCTCATGCAGAAAATCGGCGATCACGCGATGCCGGTCGATACCGGCGATTTCCGTCTTTTCAACCGGCGCGTCTGGGACGTGCTGCAAAGAATGCCCGAACGCCAGCGCTATCTACGCGGCATGATCGCCTGGATGGGCCTGAAACAGGTTCCGCTGCTCTATGACCGCGACGCCCGTCAGCAAGGCGTTACCAATTATTCGCTGCGGCGGATGATCATGTTCGCCTTCGACGGCATCACCGGATTTTCGGTCATGCCGTTGCGCATGAGTTTATGGTTGAGCGTTTTCTGCGGCATCCTCGCCTTTGTTCTGCTCATTTATGTCGGGCTTTCCTGGATGGTTCTCGGCACGGTCCCCGGCTGGACCAGTCTTGCGGCCATGATGCTGTTTTTCTTCGGTCTGCAGTTCTTCTGCATCGGTATGATCGGCGAATATGTGGGACGCATCTATCTTGAAAGTAAACAGCGTCCGCTCTTCGTCATCGACCGTATCACCAGTAGCAATTTCGAATGAAAAAAACGCCGGTACTTCCGTTTCCGGCGGCCCTCTTCGCTCTCATCGCCGCCCAGGCCGTTTTCGCCACCGCTTATGTCGGCCACGAACGCACGATCTATTTCTGGGATCACGCCATGTATTTCGGCATGGCGAAAAGTTTTTACGAAACCTGGACGCAGGATGCCGGGGCCGCCTGGACGGCGCTGCAGAATTCGTTCGGCGAAAATTACAATTATATATTTACGCTGCCGGCACTGCTGACCTTTTCCGTTTTTGGCGTCTCGCGTTCGGTTTTCATCCTGACGAATTTCTTCGTGTTTTTCGTGGCTTATGAGTGCGCGCTGGGACTTTTTCTAGCGCGTGCGATCGGCATCCCCAAACAAACAGCTTTTATCCTTAGTTTTGTTACATCGTCCCTGATCCCGCCCTTGTGGCTGCCGTTGCTGGAAGGTTATCCGGACAACGGCGCCGCTGCCTGCATAACGCTTGCCGCTGCGCTTGGTTGGGCGGGGCCGTTTGCCGATAAATTCGTCAAGCGGGCGATCGGCGTGGGCCTGTCGCTCGCTGGCGCCGTCATTTTGCGCCGTCATTTTGCTTACCCGGCCGAAGCGCTTCTGCTCACTCTGGGATGTCTCACCCTGTGGGATATTATCCGCACAACGGAAAATCGCTGGCGGCTTTTCCTGCGCGCGACGGTTTATTACGGCATTTGCGGGATTGCGCTTGCGGGATTGCTGGGAATTATAGCACCCGCTTTTATCATGAACGCGTTGACCATCGATTATAACGCGCTTTATCAATCCTATCGCCGGCCGCCGGAATTGTTTCTCGCTTTCATATTGGGCGGTTTCGGTTCCGGGCTTTTACTGGCCGCATGCGGCGGTTTTGTTTTCCTGGCTCGATTGAAAGAAACCGGAAAACGCGCAGGTATTTTCGTTTCTCTGTTCCTGCTGTTCTGGTTTCTGCTCTGGAGCATCGGGCCGGATCAGATGGGGCATCATTACATGCTCCATTGCTTACCGCTTGCGATTTCAGCCGGTCTTGCGGGCTGGTATGTGTTTTATACGAACAGGCCGGACCCGGTGAAAAACGGCGTTTCTGTGGGTCTTTTGCTGTTACTAACCGCGAACAGCGCCTGGGCTTTGTGGCTATCACCGACCGGCGTATGGCCGAATGATAATGGTCAGCCGGGGCTGATGTCTGCCGCGCGGCCGCCGGTTGTGCGCAGCGATCTCGATCAATGGGCAAAACTGACCGATTATCTCGCGCGCACGACGAAACCGGACGACCGCATCATGGTGGTGGGCTCGTCCTTTGTGTTCAATCAGGACATATTTCACACTCTTTATATGGATAACCCGGCCAGCGCCGGAATGATGTTCCGTTTTCCGAAATCACCGGAAATCGACCATGAAGAGCCGGCGCCGCTCGATGTGTTCGCGTCATCCACGGTCTATATCGTCCCGACGCCAACCCAATATCATCTCGATCCGTCCGGCCAGCGCGTCGTTACCGCCGCTGCTAAAGAATTCCCGCCGCCACCGGAACGTGAAAACCTGTTCACGCTCGATGATACGGTGTTTCATCTGGAGAACGGCACGGTGGCAAAAATCTGGCGGCGCAAGGTCTGGACACCGGCCAGCCTGCGGCCCGCACTTGCGCAGATCCGATGGGATGCCGCGGCCGATCCGCAATTCAATCAGGACTGGGTTGCCATCGGCATGCCTCTGCGCACACAGATTTTCTCGACGCCCGAAAAAGTCAGTTTTGTAAGCGGTCTGTTCGATCCGATGCATCCTGCCATGAAGCTTTTTTTTGACCGGCCGCTGGCCTCGGGCGATGGGCGCCTTGCCTTCGTCGTAACTGGAAACTGCCCCGAGCCGAAATTCCACCTTTCGATTGTCACCGCCGATGGTCATGAAGAATCTTCCAAAAAATTTGCCCCGGTGGTGGTCCCGGGCGAATTGTTCCAGCCCTTCAGCGTAGCGGACATGCCTGACGGGGATCATTTCCTCGAACTCTCCGTCGCCGTGCCCGCCGCGGCTTTCTGTCATGCCGAATTGCGCGACTTGCGGGTCGAGAAAAACTGAATTTCTGCGCGATTTTAAGGCGTTGCCAACGCCGGGCGATGCGCTTAAATAGGGTTTCTGCACGTATTTCTTCGCTTTTATTCCAGGAACGCGCTTCATGCCCGACATCAAGATCAAATCACTCGACGACCGCGAATTCGGCGGCTATTTCGCGTCTCCGCCGAGCCGTCACGGTCCCGGCATCGTGGTTATTCAGGAAATCTTCGGTGTCAATGCCGGCATGCGCCAACTGTGCGATGAATACGCCGCCAAAGGTTATCTTGCGGTATGTCCCGATCTTTTCTGGCGCCAGCAGCCCGGCGTTCAGCTCTCGGACAAAACACCTGCCGAATGGGAACGCGCCTTCGAACTTTATAAAGGCTTCGATGTCGAAGCCGGTGTGCGCGATCTGCTCAGCGCGCTCGCCCATGTGCGCAGCATGCCGGGTTGCAGCGGTAAGGTCGGTGCCATCGGTTATTGCCTCGGCGGCAAGCTCGCTTATCTGATGGCGTCACGCAGCGACGTCGATGCGGCGGTCAGTTATTACGGCGTCGGACTCGAAGAACTGACCGATGAAATCCACGATATCCGCATGCCGTTCATGATGCACATCGCGGGAGCCGACAAATTTTCGACGCCGCAGACGCGCCAGAAAGTTCTGAATGCTGCTAAGAAAAATCCTTCGATTACGACCTATATTTATGAAAACATGAACCACGCCTTCGCGCGGCCCGGCGGGCAGGATTACAACGCGCAGGCAGCCGAGCTTGCCAATAAACGCTCAATCGACTTTTTCGCCGAGCATCTGCAGACCTGATCTCAGGTCCGTTTCCAGATGGGGTCCTTGATCTGGGCCAGAAAAGCTTCGTGCGCCAGCAGCTCTTCGTCCGATGGCGCATGTGCGCGCGGCGTCATATATTCCCGGACCCGCTCTTCGACCACGACATTCTCAGCGACCGGGGCGGTTTCCGCTTCCATTTGCAGCCCCGGCTGACGGCCGCCGCGAAGTTCGAGATAAACCTCGGCCAGAAGCTGCGCGTCGAGAAGCGCGCCGTGCACTTTGCGGCCTGAAAGATCGACGCCAAAACGCTTGCAAAGCGCATCGAGCGAGGCCGGTGCTCCGGGAAATCTGCGCCGTGCCATCGCGACCGTATCGATTGCCCGGTCCTTCGCTAAAGCCTTATAGCCATGCCGGGTAAGTTCGGCATTGATAAAACCCATGTCGAAACTGGCGTTATGCGCGATGATCGGTGAATCGCCGATGAATTCGAGAAACCCGTCGGCGATCGAAGCGAACAAGGGCTGGTTGACGAGAAACTCGTCCTTCAGCCCGTGCACGATGGAGGCCTCCACCGGCATGTCGCGCTCGGGATTAAGATAGCTGTGCCAGGTGCGGCCGGTGGCGACGAGGTTCATTAACTCAACGCAGCCGATTTCGACCACCCGATGTCCCTGCAGCGGGTCGAGGCCCGTGGTTTCCGTATCGAAGACAATTTCACGCATGTTCGGATTTTAGCATCTCTGTCAAGGCCCGACGTAGTTGTTTTTCGGTCGCGGCGCGTGTTCCGCCGGTGTCTATGACGAAATCGGCACGTTTCCGTTTTTTCGCATCCGGCATCTGGCGGGCCAGAATGGCCTTCAGTTTGGCCGGCGTCATGCCGGGTCGTTGCATCACGCGGGCCGTTTGCACTTTAAGGGGTGCTGTCACGCATAGCACATAATCGCAACGTTTCTGGCCGCCCGTTTCGAACAAGAGGGGTATGTCGAGAATAGCGGCGACAGCTTTGCGCTTACCGGCTTTTGCCAGAAACTCGTTTTCTTCATCGCGCACCAAAGGATGAAGAATTTTCTCGAGCTTCTTAAGCAAGGTCGGTTTGCCGAAAACCATATGTCCCAGAATCGTGCGATCGACGGCGCCACGCCGCAGGCTGCCCGGAAAAGATGTCGCAATCAGTTTCACAGCCTTGCCGCCTTTGCGCATAAGTTTATGCACCGCCTGATCGGCGTCATGCACGGGGTAACCTTCCGCACGCAGCAACTCGGCAACCGTGCTTTTGCCCATGCCGATGCCGCCGGTAAGACCGATGATCCACATATGATGCAGTTTATGCTTCATTTTCCCTCAAGCACATAGCTGCGCAACTGTTCGGTGACTTCCGGATCCTTGCCGAAAAAAGCCTGAAAGGCCGGGCGCGCCTGGTGCAACAGCATGCCAAGACCATCCACGGTCGTATGACCGCGTCGATGTGCGCTGCGTAATAAATCGGTTTCCAGCGGCGCATAAACAAGATCCGCAACGGCGGCTTCGAGCGGCAAACCGTCAATTCGAAATTCCAAAGGCGGCTGTCCCTGCATGCCGAGCGACGTCGTATTGACCAGCAAGCCGCTGTCTTTCACAGACGCTTCGCCTCGTTCCCATGGCAACACTTCGATGGCGCCGCCCAGAATATCACGTAATTGTTCGGCCCGTTCCTGCGTGCGGTTCAGCAGATAGATTTTACCGGCGCCCATATTGTGTAAAGCGACAATCACCGCCCGCGCGGCGCCGCCGGCGCCGAGAACGGTAACGGGCTTATCTTTGATTTTGACGCCGCGCGCCATAAGATTCTGCGTAAATCCATAAGCATCCGTATTGCGGCCTTCCAGCTTTCCATCCACGCCGACAATGACGGTATTAACGGCGCCGATACGCTTGGCCACATCATCGATCCGGTCGACAATTTTCATCGCCGCTTCTTTATGCGGTATCGTCAGATTGACGCCGCAAAAACCCTGGCTCGGCATTTCACGCAGCGCCCATTGAAGCTTGTTCGGCTCGACGGCCAAAGCCTCATAGGTACCTTCGATGCCGTATTTATTCAGCCAATATCCATGCAGGCGCGGCGAACGCGAATGGCCGATGGGCCAGCCCATAACGCCTGCTTTTGTCGTATAGCGGTCGTTCATACCGGTTCCGAAGCCTTGCTCTTTATGCTGTTTTCCAGCGCACGGCGGTTAAGCAACATGATGATCTCGGCCGACGTTTCCTCGATCGAACGCCGCGTCACGTCGATGACCGGACAGCCAATACGGGCAAAGAAACGCCGTGCAGCGAGCACTTCTTCGCGCACCGTTTCGGGATCCGTGTAGCTGGTTTGCGTTTCCTCATGAAGTAATTTGAGTCGATTGCGGCGAATTTCAACCAGACTGTCGGGATCTTTGGTCAAGCCGACCAGAAGCGGCTTTTCCAGTTTTTCCACATCCGGAAAAGGCTGGTTCGGAATGATCGGTATATTGGCGGCCTTGATCCCGCGATTGGCGAGATAAACGCATGTGGGTGTTTTCGACGTACGCGAGACACCCAAGATAAGAACATCCGCATCCGCCAGTTTGGTTTCGCCATGTCCGTCATCGAGCGCCAGGGCAAAATCCATCGCATCGATACGGGCGAAATAATCGGCGTCAAGAACGTGCTGGCGTCCCGGTTCCTGTGTCCAGTTCACGCCGAAATAACCCGCCATCGCGGTGAGTACCGGATCGAGAACCGAAATGCAGACGATATTTTGCGCGCGGCAATAATCCTGCAAAATACGGCGCAGTTCCTCGTCGACGAAAGTATATAGGACCATCCCCGGCCATTGACGCAAACCTTCCAGAACCAGATCAAGTTGACGCGGCGTGCGGATCAGATTCCAGAAATGTTCCTGTGCATCGACATTTTCGAATTGAACGAGACAGGCGCGCGCGATGCTGTTGATCGTCTCGCCGGTCGCGTCGGAAACAAGATGGATATGAAAACCGTTCACCATTCGATGCACACAGGATCGTGAAAAGCGGGGATAACTGGGCCTTTCAACGCAGCTTGCCATTCTTGTGCATGCAACGCCATATCCGATACCGAAAATAAATCATGGGGACATTCTTTGTCCCTCGCGGGAAAAGCTGTGGAAAAAACTTATACCGTTTTTGTCCCGGATATTCACAAACCGCCTGAAATCGCGTTTTAATGAGGAATTCCGGGGTTAATCAGCGAACCATGCACGACAAACGGGTTTACAAACGATCCACATAAACTCCTGTAAAAAAGCCGCGGAACCGTCCATAAATTTAATCCACGTTATACCGGTCTCCTACTAACTACCTCCATTTAATAAAAACTTTTTATATGATTGGTAAAAACAGGTGAGCAAATGGACAAGGCGTTTCTCAAAGTTATCAGAGGAGAAAAAAGCAATCATATGCCGGTCTGGCTTATGCGCCAGGCGGGACGCTATCTACCTGAGTATCGCGAGCTGAGAGCCAAGGCCGGAAACTTTCTCGATTTATGTCTTACGTCGGATTGGGCTGCCGAAATCACCTTGCAACCGATCAACCGTTTCGATC
>Ga0206814_10219_pt2 | contig 15561 bp, 14 predicted proteins | sample Alteio_BWOrgCont_90_FD_152850 | JGI IMG/M metagenome (GOLD analysis project Ga0206814, IMG submission 152850) | Enriched cells from forest soil in Barre Woods Harvard Forest LTER site, Petersham, Massachusetts, United States -... | ecosystem: Environmental > Terrestrial > Soil > Temperate forest >...
CCCGATCGCCGGATCAGGGTTTCAATTTCAACGTGTAAGTCCAAGGCCGGACGGTACCCCGCCGGACGCAGCATATGACGAGCGACAAGATCGTCCGACGTCGTCCCTCCGCGTTCCGCTGCGATCCACTGCGTTTCCGCTGCGTGAAGACCTGACAACCAAAATGCCTCAACATCTGCAAGACAGCATTCACGCAGCGGGAACGCGGCGGATCGCGGAGGACGCGGTGGGGAAAAGGAGTCGCAGGAGATTGTATAAAGCAAACGCGATGAATAGCAGCGACGTCGTGTCGTTGTTGTGACTGCGAATTGAGCCGGAGCCGCTTGGACCGAACAGGTATTGATAGTCCGTGAACGGGAACGCACTGCGGCTGATGTAGCTCCACAGCACGTACGCCCCGCACGCGGTGAGTAAGGCGAAAGCCCATTTCTTACCGCCGAACGTGCCCCACCACGTTGCCCCGAAAAGGAGGATGAGGGCCATCGATACTGCCGATGGAACCGGATAGTGCCACATCGGACCAGGTCCCCTGCCCGGCGAATTCAGGAATTGCCGGAGAAGAATAATCATGCACACGCTCGGCATCAAAGCGTCGAGCGCCTTAAGCCAAAGAGGGCGGCTGTCGGAAGGTCTCCTGCCTGCTAGGTCGAGATAGCGAAGAACGTGCCCCATCAACCGATTCGATTGCGCAAATTGATTATTCATTTGACTACAAAGATCTCCCTATTTGGTATCTCCTTCGCTCAATACCCAATCGACCCCCGTGGTCGGCGTCTCCGTGGCGCCGCGCCCAGCCACGGAGTTTGTGAGCCGTTTGGTGGCCATATGGACGAGGGCTGGCTCTTTCCATTCTGCTGCCGATACGTGGCCACGGAGACCACGGCGTCTACGGGGGCACCTGTGACCTCCATTTACATGGTAACTCAATAAAATAAGTGCCAAGCGACGCTTATCGCGTTCAAAAAATCTGTAAACGGCAAACCTTCACCCTTTTACTGCGCCAAAGGCGGTGCCCTTAACCAGATACTTTTGCCCGATTAGGAACAGCAATATCGGCGGAAGCAGGCTCATTAGACTGGCCGCCATGAGAAGATTCGTCTGCTGGCCGTAGTTGCCGTCGAAGTACATAATCCCGATCGGGAGAGTTCTAAGGCTTTCCGATTTGACGAGGATTAAGGGCCAGTAGAACGAGCCGTAGTTACCAAGAAACGTGAAAATCGCCAAGGCGATCAGGCCAGGGCGCGCCAAGGGTAGGACAACGTCGATGAACACCGACCAATGGCCGGCGCCATCGATGGTGGCCGCTTCGTCGAGAGCCTTTGGAATGGTCAGCATAAACTGGCGAAGTAAGAACGTGCCAAAAGCGCCAAATGCGGACGGGATAATCAGCCCTGTGTATGAGTCGAGCATGTGCAGCTTGACCATCAGCGTGTAGTTGGGAATCATGGTCACTACGCCCGGGATCATCATCGTGGCCAGATACAGCCTGAAAAGCGCATCACGTCCTTTCCATTCCAGGCGTGCAAACGCGTACGCCGCCATTGCGCTGGTCATGCAGGTTAGAAAGGTGACCCATGCCGCTACAAAAACGCTGTTCATGTAGTAGCGCGCGAACGGGACCTGCTTGAAGACTTCGCCATAGTTGTCGTGCCGCCAAACTTTCGGAAGGATGCTTCCGCTCTCCACTTCCTGGAGCGGCTTGAAGCTGGTGAACACCATCCACACCAATGGAGCCACCGTCGATAGCGCGAAGGTCGTCAAAATGGCGATCACCACGACGTTTTTGGCCAGATCAGATTTCGTTCGCGGCACGGTTTCCGAACCTCCAATTGATGAGTGTTGCAACGAACACGAAGGCGAACAAAACCCATGCGACGGCTGAGGCGTAGCCGATCCGAAACTGCTCGAACGCCAGGCTATAGATGTAGTACGCCAACGTCGTGGTGGTCCCGGCGGGCCCTCCGCTGGTCATGATTCGCGCCTGCTCGAACCCGCCCTGTAGTCCGCCGATGATCGACATCACAAGGATAAAGAACGTCGTCGGCGCCAGTTGTGGCCAAGTGACGCTCCAGAAACAGCGCGACGGGCTGGCGCCGTCCAGCTGCGCCGCTTCCAAAAGCTCCTCCGGCACGTTGGTAAGCGCCGCCAAGTAGAGCAGCATATTGTTTCCGCCTATGGCAGTCCAAACGCCCATCAGTATCAGCGCATCGCGCGCGCCGATGCCAAACTGCTTCGGCGCGATGCCGACCTTTTCGACGTCGAGCGCGGCCAAGCTATGCGTCGATTGGAGCCATTGAGGGCTGTCCGCATGGAGATGCAGCAACGCCAAGCTGTGGCGGAGCGCTTCGTTGATTGGGCCGAAATCCGGATTGTAAAGAGACTTCCAAAGGATCATCAGTGCCACGCCGCTCGCAAAACTGGGCAGATAAAGAAGCGTCCGATAGGCGCCGAGACCCCTGATTTTGCGGTTCAGCATGACGGCGAGCCAGAGCGCCCCGAAGATAGCGAACGGCATGCCGAGCATCATGTAAAGCGTGTTGACGAAATAGAGCCAGAACGATTGGTCGGCCAAAAGCTCTTTAAGGTTCGAGACCCCGTTGAATCGGAGCGGCACGGTCTGCTGGAGATTCGAGTTGGTAAAGCTCGCGCCCAGAGAGAAGATTACCGGTCCGGCGGTAAAGAGCAAGAAACCAGCGAAATTCGGCGCCAAGAAGGCCATCGCCGCACGGAATTGGCCGTGCCTGTTCTTCAATTGGGCGTCCCCTTCAGCGCCAATCGGTACTTTTCTGCGATCGACGGATCTTCGGCTACCGCCTTTTCGATGGCAGCATTGACGTTCTCGGCAGCAGATTTCATCGCCGCCGAGGGCGATTTCTGTCCGTTTTGAACGAGGTCGAGTTGGACCTGAATCAATCTCGTCACCGTGCTCGAATCGACGAATGGGCTTATGTCGTCTCCTACTCCCATTTTCAATATCTGAAGCCAAACGGCGTTGTCGCGTTCGTTCGGGTACTTCGGGTTGAAAAAGTAGCTCGGCTTCTCGTCGGCTTTAATGAAGGCGGCGCAGGCGTCGGCTTGGTCGTTAATCAAGTCGCAATACGCGTCGCTGGCCAAGAACCTTTGAAGTTCAAGCGCTTCCTTCAGATGGTTTGAATGCTGATTTACGAGCATCCCGCGACCGTCGGTGTGAGATTCCCGGAGGGTGCCGTACGGCGATTCGATGACCCCCAGCTGCAAACCCTTCGTTTGCCGAAGCTGTTCAAGCCACCAGCGACCGCCCACCGCCATCGCGCCTCGCTTGGCGGCCAGCAAAGTTATGTAACCTGAGCCAAATCCGCCTTCGGCCGCCATCGACGTCTCCTCGACTGGAGTCGGCGAGACGTGGTACTTGTACACCAAGTCGTACATCGTCTGAATCGCCGCCACGGCATTTGGGCTATCGATGATGCATCGGGTTCCGCTCGCGTTGAACACGTTTGCGCCATATCCGCAGAAGAAATGACGCCAATTCCACCATTCGAACATGAAGCCGTATTGCGTGATTCGACCTTCTGAATCGCGCTTTGTGAGCTTCTGGGCAATTGGGATGAATTGATCCCACTTCCAGGGGCCTTTCGGAAGAGTGACGCCGGCTTGCCTCAAAAGGTCGGCATGGTACCAGATACCATCGGCGCCTACGTTCGTAGGAACTCCATAGGTGCGCCCGTCGAGGACACACATCGGAAGAACGCCAGAAAACACCTGCGATTTCAAGTCGATGCCGTGTTGCCTCAACTCGTTGGTCACATCCATGGCGACGCCCGATTTCACGTAGGCCGATAGTTGAAACCCGTTGTAGGCGTCGTATACATCCGGTCCAACGCCGGCGATGCATTGGACGATAACCTTCTCGACGCCGTTGTTGTCCGGATCGATATTGACCTTGATGTTCGGGTGCAGCTTCTCAAATAGGGCCGCTTGAGCTTTGCGAGCAGGGTTATCATCGCTGACCCAAGTAAGCACGATCTTCCCATCCTCCGTTTGGGGAGGCTGCAGCTTCCAGACTACAAATGAAGCCACCGATAATGAGGCGATACTAAGAAGAAGGAACGTCCGCACTGATGATCCGACTCATCATACATGTAGATGGCAATGGCGACCATAACTGGTCGATAGTTGGCAGATTCTTACCTGCTTCTGAAAATTATTTACTCGTAAGGCCAACCTAGAGTGTTAACAAACCCGTCTAACGAGACAGAACGGGTTGATTGCTGCAGCGATTTATCTTGTCGCTCCCGGTACTTTCACAGATGGCTGTTACTATTCGCGACGTCGCAAAGTTGGCTGGAACCTCGGTCACGGCTGTTTCCGCGACCTTGAACGGGTCCACGGGCGGCACAATTCGCGTTAGCCAGGCCACGAAGGAACGAATTTACGCTTCGGCCGCGCAACTTGGTTACGTTTCCAACCCGATAGCAAAGAGCTTGGCAACCGGTAAGACCAAGGTGCTTGGTTTGATGTTGCCGTACGCAGACGCGTTTGTTGACCAGAACCCGTTCTGCAACCAGGTCATGTCTGGAATCATGCGCGAGGTTGTGCACCAGCACTATAACCTCATGTTGTACACGGCGACGAGTGGAGCCTACCAAGACCGTGCCGCTATGTTGGTGGATTCGAGGATTGAGGGTCTATTGCTGGTTATGCCGCCGGATGACAGCCCCGTGTTTGCGAAGTGTAAGAAGCGGGGAATTCCGTACGTATCGATCCTGCAGAGCCCTCGTACAGATGCTTGGACGGTTAACTCCGACGACTACACCGGTGGGCGGATTGCAGCACAACATTTGATCGGCTTAGGACACAAGAGAATCGCTCATCTTGCCGGATCGCCCGACGTGAGCACGACGGAACCGCGATGCAGGGGATTTCGTGACGCTATGGACGAGGCAGGCGTCGAGGTCCTTGAAGAGCTGATTGTCCAATCCGGTTTCGATTGGCGGATCGGTTTGGCATCCACCGAGGCGCTGCTACAGCGGGGGACGCGCCAAATGCCGACGGCGATATTTGCCGCCAACGACCTTTGTGCCGAGGGAGCGATTCGCGCAATTCGCGCGATCGGCTTATCGGTGCCAGACGATATTGCCGTCGTCGGCTACGACGACACTTGGTTCGCGACCCTCACCCAGCCGCCACTTACGACAGTTCACATGCCGATCGACGAGATGGGAGAACTCGCTGCGCGGATGCTTATCGCCCGACTGGAGGGAGATTTAAGTGTCGATCCACAACCCACGCTTCCGGTTTCTTTGACAGTGCGTCAATCCTGCGGGGCCGACTCCGCACAGTTCGTCAACGGGACAGAACGGTCCCATACGGCTCATCCATAAGGAAATCATTCATGCCACATAAATTCAGGGCCTTTACCCTCATCGAACTCTTGGTCGTTATCGCAATCATAGCGATCCTTGCCTCGATCCTCTTTCCTGTTTTCGCACAGGCCAAGCTCGCCGCTAAGAAGACCGCAGACCTGAGCAACATTAAGCAAATCGGCACCGCCGTCGTGATGTACTGCAACGACTACGACGATAACTGGCCGATGGCGACAAACTTTGGACCATTTGACCAGGTCAGCGGTAACTACGGGTACTTCCAGCGATGGAGCAGCCAATTGGTTCTTGGACCGTACATTAAGAACACAGATATTTTTCTGGCTCCGGTCGATCGCTATACGGTCGATCTGACGACCTACTCGTTTGAAGCGCCACTTCCCACAACCCGAAAGGCAGCTCCCATTTCGTACCTGTCCAACTCTTTTGCAACCGACGTGATGACCGGCGGCGAGGGCGGGCAGTGCCCATACTTTCCATCCGTTCCGACGCCCGTTACAAATTGCAACGGCCCGATCAACCCTGGTGGCTGGTACTCGAAGGCTCCCACTGGAATCAGCACGACGTCGGCCGACTCGCCCAGCGACTTGATTATGTTCACGGAGGGCAGCGTTGAATTATCGGCATGGGTCGGATGTCCCAATACGGTGAATACGGAGACCTTTGTGTGCGATGACTCCGACAACGTCTATGGTTATGAAGCGTTGAGCATGGCGTTAGGATCCTATTTGGGATCGCCAGACCCGAACATGGCCAAAGCTTGGCGGGTATACGCCAATCAAAGCAACTTCGCCTTCTCGGATACGCACGCAAAGACTTTGCCGCCTGGCAAACTGACGATCGGGGTGTTGCTGAATCCTCGGTATTGGTTGGTCAACATTCCGCAAGGCTACTAAGGATGAAGAGAGCATGTTCACTGGTTGCCCTGCTTTGTGCCGTCGGTTTTATCGCCGCAGGCTGCAGTTGTGGCCATAGCAACGAGCCGCAGGACGGGGTGAAACCAGAGGCAAGCCAGCAGATGGCGGAAGTGAGTGAGCTCGCGAGAAAGGTCAAGGGTAATTTTAAACTGTTGACCCCGGAAGAGAAGGCGAAATTCATTGCATTGTTCGGCAGCCAAGCGGCGGCCAAAAAGATGATCAAGATGATGGCCAACCCTCCGGTAAGAAAGCAGAAGAGTTAGAAAGCCCGAACTTAGGGGCCCCTTGAAAAGGTGGCCCCTTATTTGTGCGTACGCGAGTAGGCTTAGTCAGTTTGTCCTTACTCACACTTTTTGGGGTCGGTGTAATTTGATGCAGTGCAGGGGTCTAGCGAACACGTTCCCTCTCCCTCCGCGAGGGAGAGGGTCAGGGAGAGGGAGAACCGTAATCGTACATGCTCTCGAATTCAGCTCCCTTGGTGAATACTTCGAGAGATTCGGCATTGGAATGCCGCCTGGTTCGAGAGCTCCCTCACCTTGTCCCCCCGACAGGGTCGGGGCAGGCCCAAAAAGGGAGAGGGAACGAATCTCCACGTTTGTTCCTGGATTATTTGCCTCAAAAGATGTAAGTAAGGATGTGCTTAGTGGGCCCGGGGTCGCGACATGATCACTCCAGTAGCATTCCTTGTCCTAAGGGCTCTTTCCCAAAAACCAGCCGACGTCTATACCGTCGAGTGGACCAAAGGGACGGCGGAATTTAAGTCGCCGATCGGCAAACCCCTTTGGTCGTTCGGGGTCGACTGCGTCGACACGGGGACTTCGCGAAAGGACTACAAGGAATCAAACAAGTCCTATGCTTCGTTCAAGCTGTTTACCGGCGATAGCGAATGGGCTCAGGACACAGTTGCGAAGCTAACCAGTTGGGGGTTTAACTCGACGGGCGGATGGTCGGACGACGAGACGTTCAAGAAGTACGCCGGCAAGAATCGCTTGCCCTACTTTGTCGTGCTGCACCTCGGCGCTTGGAATCAGGCGCCTTGGCACGATATGTTCGACAAGACTATGGACCACTGGGTTACCGTAGCTGCCGAAAAGCAGATTCCTCAGTTAGCAAACGACCCCTATTTGGTGGGATATTTCTCCGACAACGAACTCGGCTGGTGGGACGATACGCTGTTCATGAGCTATCTGAAAATGAAGCACGACACTCCGGGGCACAAGCGGCTGATTCAATCGCTACGCGATACCTACAGGGACGATTTCTCGATGCTGCAAAAGGATTGGCTCGTGAAAGGGTCGTCATTCGATACGATCGACGATATGCATCTTCGTGGGGGAAGCGACGGACGAAGGGCCGTGGACGCTTGGACGGGAGTCCTTGGCCGACGCTACTATTCGTTGATGCGGGATACGATCCGGCGATACGACAAGAAGCATTTGATTTTGGGTGACCGATATTGTCAGTACTACACCCTGCCGATCGTCCGCGCGGCCACGGATTACGTTGACGTCGTTTCGACAAACTTCGGCGCCGATTGGAACGATGGCTCGATCGCCCCCTTCTTCCTTCGCACGCTCCACGGCATCACCGGCAAGCCCGTGATCGTCACCGAGTTCTATATGTGCGCGACCGAGAACCGTAGTGGAAACAAGAATTCGAGCACGGCGTTTCCGGTCGTGAAGACGCAGCCGGAGCGAGCCGCTGCATTCGCGAAATACGTCAAGTCGGTGGCCTCGCTGCCCTATACGGTTGGGGCCCACTGGTTCCAGTTTTCCGACGAGCCGGCCAAAGGGCGCGGAGACGGCGAGAACTTCAACATGGGCTTGGTCGATACGGACGGGCGCCCGTACGAGGAGATGATTTCTGCGTGCGAATCGCTCAATCTGGCTTCGCTGCGCGCCAAGGCAAGCGACTCATTGCCGTCAAACACCGTTGTGGTTCCGAAGGTAGCCGAAGTGCCGCACGGCACATTGAAAGGATGGCCCCGCGATCGGGGCGTATTGCCGGTATCAAGCGGGACGCCGTTCGGAGACCTGTTCGTCGTCCAGGACGCCGAAAGCGTATATATAGCCCTATACGCTATGGACTATATGGATGAAGGCCTTTATCTGGGTGGTCATATCCCGGACATCGATCGGAATCGTTGGCAAGTGAGGTTTGCAGGCTTTCCGCCGATCGAGGTCCGATACGGAGGCAAAGGCAGGCACGCTTGGGTTAATCAACCGGGCATCGCAGTCCAAGAAGTATCGGGCCTCAAATACACGGTCATCCTGAAGATTCCGCGCACGCTATTTCGGGGTGCGAAATCGGTGCTGGTGTCGTCCACGGCGACCACCCACAGCCGATCCGCCTCGATGACTTGGAATGCCGACCTGGACTTGGAGAAGGCGAAATGATCCTCACTGCAGTGGCTCTGTTAGCGCTCAAACCCGTGGCAACACGGTTTAACCTTGTCAACAAGGACGGCTTCTGGTGGCTCGCCGGTCCGGATAAAAAGCCGTTCTTCTCACTCGGGGTCTGTTGTGTAACGACGGGTTCGTCCTTCATGGAAGACGATCCTGCTAACCCAGGCTATGCGGCTTACAGGTACTACCCTAATGGAAAGCAGTCCTGGGCAGAAGATACGGTCTCGCGGCTTCAAAGTTGGCAGTTCAACACCATTGGCGCTTGGAGCGATGCTAAAACGCTGCGCCTCGCCAAAGCCCCCAATCTCAGATTTACACCGATCCTGCACATGGGTTCGGGAGCGGGAGCGCCCTGGAAGGACATGTGGGATCCGCAGACCGTTGGATTGATGGACGCAATCGCCCGGGATCAAATGAAAGAACTGCGCGGAGAGAAGCGCGTCATCGGATACTTTTCCGATAATGAACAGGGCTGGTGGTACGGCGCGTTGTTCGATTGGGCTTGGAAGGGGGCTCATACGCGGGGCAAGCTCGTTGATCTGCTCCAAAAGCGGTATTTGGACTGGAGCGCGTTGTCGAGAGATTTCGTACCGGTAGGCGCGGCCGATTTCGCTGGATTGAGCAAGGGCGGCCGGCTGTACTTGCGCCCAGGTGGAAACGGCATTGCAGCGGTCGACGCTTACATCGGAATGCTCGCCGAGCGTTACTACTCGCTGTGCAAGTCGATTATCAAAAAATACGACCCCGCCGCGTTCTATCTAGGTGACCGCTACATTTCGAACTTCTATCCCGCGGTGGCCAAGGCGGCCGGAAAGTACGCCGACGTCGTATCGACGAACCTAAATGCAGATTGGAACGATGGCAGCTTTAGCCCTTTCTATTTACCGAGCCTCTATCGAGCGGCCAGAAAGCCGCTGATGATCACCGAATACTACATGTGCGCAACGCAAAACCGGTCCGGAAACAAGAACGACTCTTCCGGTTTTCCGGTCGTGGCCACGCAGGCGGACCGGGCGCAAGGTTTTTGGAACTCGACGAACATCCTTTTGAGCACACCTTATGTTGTGGGCGCGCATTGGTTTCAGTACACCGATGAGCCGAAGAACGGCCGCGGGGACGGCGAGAACTATGATATGGGGCTGGTGGATGTGTACAACCAGCCATACGACGAACTGACAAAAGCAGCCTCGAGTTTGGATTTAGCCAAGCGGCAGGTTGCGAAGGTCTCCGCCCGAACGGGCGCCCCGGAAATCTCGCCTGCCTCAGCCGCCGATCTGAACAAATGGCCCAGGAAGGCAGCGTATTGGCCGCCGTCAACACCATCCGACCGAGGCGACGCATTTGTGGCATGGGCGCCGGATGCCGCGTACGTCGCCGTCTATTGGAATGAAGATCGGTTCGCCGAGGCGTTTTACAAGGATGGCAAGATCCCGGACGCGGATGAACCGTTGTTGACGATCCAGGGTCTTTCGAAGCCCGTAAAGCTGCGATTGGTCTCAACCACACCCCAAGTATACGGTCCGGTGGAGATCGTGGCGCTGAAAACAGGTGTTCGCAACACTGCCATTATTCGGATTCCAGCTTCATCTCTCGGGCTCACGTCGTTATCCGTGGGAGGCAAATTGAGTTTCCGGTGTGTGCTGCAGACTCGGGCGCGTGCTCACACCATCGGGTGGGGTAGCGTGAAAACGCTAACCAACTGAAAATATGAACCCGTTTCCCCCGATTAACTCAAAACTTCCCGAGCTTTGGCATGGAGGGGACTACAACCCGGAGCAGTGGCCATCTGAAGTTTGGACCGAAGACCTCCGCCTGATGGACCTTGCTAACTTTAAGGTCGCGACTTTAGGGGTGTTTGCTTGGGTTTCGCTTGAGCCGGAAGAGGGCGTTTACACCTTTGATTGGCTGGACACCGTCATGGACATGCTGCATAATGCCGGCAAGTTCGCGGTGTTGGCCACCCCCAGCGCCGCTCCGCCTGCCTGGATGTCTCACAAATATCCCGAGATCCTCAAAACCGGGCCCGATCGAGTCAGAAGACTCCATGGAAACCGAGTCAATTACGATTGGTCTTCCCCCGATTTATCGCGAAAAGGTTCGTCTGATCGCCACGAAGTTGGCCGAGCGTTACGGGGAACATCCGGCCCTACTGATGTGGCACGCCAGCAACGAGTATGGCGGCCCATCCTATTCGGAAAACAATAGAAAAGCATTTGTTTCGTGGCTTCAGCGGAAGTTCGATAACGACCTCGACAAGCTCAATGAAGCCTATTGCACGCGGTTTTGGGGGCATACCTACACCGATTGGAATCAGATAGAGATTCCGGGTACCCCTTATGGCGAGACTTCAATACATGGCTTGGCTCTGGACTGGAATCGCTTCAACACCGACGAGATCGTCGATTTCTTTCTAAACGAGTCGGAGCCGCTACGAAGAATCTCTCCGGACATCCCCGTTACGACGAACCTGATGGGATTCTATGGCGGACTCGACCCATGGAAGATCGCGCCGCACGTAGATGTGGTCGCCTGGGACAGCTATCCGCAGTTTTCGAACGAACCCATGAACGAGCGGTCCTGGGCCAAGGTCGCGATGGTTCACGACCTGTATAGGAGCCTCAAAGGCGGCCGGCCGTTTATGCTGCTCGAATGTACGCCAAGCTCATCGAACTGGTATCCGGTTATGAGCCTCAAGCCGCCGGGAATGCACCGGCTTGAGGCGATCCAAGCGATCGCCCACGGCTCGGACACGGTGATGTACTTCCAGTGGCGCCAGTCTCGCGGAAGTCAAGAGAAGTTTCATGGAGCGGTCATCGGGCATGGCAGGAAAGAGACGTCGCGCGTGTTCGGCGATATCGCGACCGTGGGCTACGACTTGCAGTTGCTGAACGAAGTTGTGGGCGGTGCGACTCAAGCGGAAGTCGCGCTCATCTACGACTGGGAGGCGTCATGGGCGCTCGAAGGCGCGTGTGGTCCGGTGCAAGGGGACAAGCGCTACCTTGACACCGCGCTTGATCACTATCTGCCTTTCTGGCGGGCGGGAGTTGCCGTCGATGTATTGAATTCCGATTGCGAACTGGACGGATACAAGCTGGTTGTGGCGCCGATGCTCTACGCCCTCAAGCCCGGCATTGCGGAGCGGTTTACGCGGTTCGTCGAGGCGGGAGGGACGTTGGTCGCGACGTACATGACCGGGTGGGTCGATCAAAACGACCTGATATTTGAGAACGGGTTCTTTGCTCCCCTTCAGGAGTTGTTCGGAGTCCAGGTCGAAGAGATCGACGCGCGCTTTCCCGGCCAAGGGGTCGAGATAGTGGCGGGATACAACGAGCTTGGTCTAGATGGCATCTTTCAGGCGGATTCTTTCTGCGAGCGCATCCATGCGGAAAGTGCCGAAGTCATCGCCGAATATTCTGGGGTGTGGTACTCAGGTGAACCAGCGGTTACCGTGAACCGAGTTGGGTCCGGGAAGGCAATCTACGTTGCCTCGCGAAACGACGGCCTGTTTACTTCCGGGCTGTTGAAGTCGCTATGGTCGGAGTTAGGCATCGAATCCGTCGCCCCTTTTCAGCTGCCGGACGGAGTCTCAGCGACCAAACGGACCAGCGCATCGGGAGAGTTTTTGTTCCTTATGAACACGACACAGGAAACCCATTGGCTCCCTCTGCCAATCACTTGTATAGAGGTCCTTTCCGGCCAAGAGCTCGATGGCAGCCTGGAATTGGGGCCGTACGGTGTCGCCGTACTTCGAGGTCTATAGGCCGACCGTGAACGAAACCGGGGTCCAAGAGCCGCACAATGTGCCCGCATTGGCGACGACGGTTGCAGACAATGTGGTGGCTGTAATGGTGTAGCCGGTAGTTGTGCCTGTGCAAGGGTTTATGGGGACCGAGCCACCGAGATCGCTGGAGTAGTCGGTCAGTGTCGTATCGTAAAATCCGTTGCTAACGGCAAACGTCTGAACGGCAACGGATATTGTTCGAGCATTTCCATTGGCCGTCCCTTGCCTCGAAGAATAGACTGAGCTCAGATAAGCAGGAAGCGCGATCGCGGTTAGGATCCCTAGGATCAACACGACGACAAGCAGCTCTATGAGCGTAAAACCCTTTTGGGTGCTTCGGGGCTGGTGGGTATTCATATCTATCGCCGGATCTTTTTTTATTTATTGTCGGAACGGTTGCCGAAAAACATAATACGTCTCATTTGATGCAACAAAACAGTCGGGATTGCGTGGTCCCATAAACACGGTAGCGCTTTTACGGACGGTAAATTAGCTGGTAATGGACCTCGCTGAACAACTCGCAGAAACTTGGCAAATCAACGATCGGCTCAATCGATACCTTCTGGCAGAAGTTGGCGAGGAGCGACTGCACGTCCCGTTGACGAAAGGAAAATCCGTCGACTCTCAATTCGCGCATATTCACAACGTCCGGCTGATGTGGCTCAAGGTCTCAGATCCTGCGGTGGCGGAAAAGCTCGTCAAACTGGAAAAGGGTACGACCGAATTTGCTGAGTTGGAAGCGAGTTTATCCGCGTCGGGAGACGCGATTGCGGACTTGGTTCGTGCCGCCGCCCAATCAAACGGCCGGGTCAAAGGGTTTAAGCCGCACGTCTCAGCCTTTGTGGGATATATGATTGCCCATGAGGCGAATCATCGGGGCCAGATCGAGATCGCGCTTCGACAGGCCGGAGTTTCGCTTTCAGACAAGGTCGCTTATGGCCTGTGGGAATGGGGCGCCCGGTAAAGTGGTCAGTTGTTCAATGCGACCGAATCGGGTCTGATAAGCCAAACCCAGCCGTTCTTAGGTGCAAATTGGGCGGTACCTTGCCTGTAATCGCCGCCTTCATCAAGCTCGACGATGACGCCGGCTCCCATAGGCCACCAGGTGACCGTCGTGGGTTTCACGGCATGACCGATCTGGGATGATCTCTTGGTGCAGTATTCGCTTAAAAAGGCATCGAGCGTTGCCTGAGCTTGCTTCTCGTTTCCCTGGCCCGTCGAAGCGGTTCCAGTTGTTCGCTGAACCCGATCCACAGGCAAGTTCGCCGTAGTCGCAGTCCCTTGCGACCGAACGGGCGAGGCCTCATCTTGCGGGCCGGGTAGCTGGTTGCCGGCCGCTCTGCTGTTCGAGGGCGCTTCCGCCGATCGCGTCGCAAGGTTCGCGGCACCACCACCCGTCATAAAAGGCTGTCCGGGCGCGCCTCCCGATCCGGCCGTCGACTGCTGCATTTTCGGCCATGCAAGGAAGGCTAGGAAGCCCAAGACAAGCGTCGCTGCCGCGGCAGCTAGGGCCATCGGATCGACCCTGCGGGCAACCACGACCGAAGCATCAATTTGCCTGGGCTGCAACTGATTCGGCGACACTTGGCCACGCTGACAGGCGTCACATAAGAATCCGGCAGCTACCGGCTGTGAGCACCTGACGCAACGAAAATCCGCCACACCTGCATGGTATCAAACAAATGGTGAATTTCCACCGATAGATGGGACCCAATCGCAGAATTCTCGCCTTTCGAAACGTCGGCGTGCAGCTAAACTGGAGTGTCGTTCAAGGGAAAGTGTGAGTATGTGCAGACAATTCAGCGGGAAGCTGTTTGGCAGATCTGGTGTGTGTGGAGCGCTGCTCGCGGTCGCCTGTCTGGGATTCGCGTCCGACCGGGGTATTGCCGTGTTTTTTGGGCGCAGTACAATTATCTTCCCAAAAGCGATTCGCCCGTTTCGCTCCCAAACGACTGTACTTGTGCCCTTTCGCGAGACGGCAAATTCCGTCGGAGCAAGTGTCACACGGAATCCGGATGGAAAACACGTGACGATCACGCTAGGCGCCAATACGATCTATTTCGAGCCAGGTCACCATGGATATCGTCTGAACGGTCACCACCAGGACATGCGAGCCTCGTCGGAAATTCGGGATAAGCACCTATATGTGCCGATTCGTCTCTTCACCGATCTGACGAAAGGACGCGTCCACGCCGAAATCCTCTGATTTGTCGCACCAGGCACATCCGGTGGAATATCCTAGAACTTCTAGTGTCTAGACGGATAGTGAACCCCGCCTCGATCCGTATCAATCTTATGAACCTCAGCCCAACACGCTCTTGGTCCAATCCGCGCAGACCGTTTAGGATTCTCTTCGTTTTGATGCTATTTAGCATCGCCGCCCTGAGTCAGGATAAACCGGAATTCCTGACGGTGTTCAATTCCGTTTACAATCCAAGTCCTACCTCGCCGCTAGGCGAGGCGAAATGCGGCACTTGCCACGTGGCCTCCGGGCCCCCGAAGAGAAACCCTTACGGGCTGGACGTCAAGAAGGTACTTGACCAATCGTCGGACGGCAAGCTGACTGCCGACATGCTCAAGCAAGTCGAAGGTCTGGATTCAGATGGCGACGGATACACCAACGGAGACGAGATCAAGCAGGGATTCCTGCCCGGAGATCCGGCAAGCCATCCTTCCGGTCCGCCTAGCAAAACGTCAAAGACAGCGGCCGTATCTTCAGACGGCGGCTCCTCGATCATTCCGTCGAACGGTTTCCATCCTGTCTTCATCCACTTCCCGATCGCACTGTTTCTGTTCGGCGTATTTCTAGAGTTCGTCGGTATTCGACAGAAGAATCCGTCTCTGGGAACCGCTGCTTTGTGGAACTTGGTTGGCGCGTTGGCATCGCTCGCAATCGTCGCGCCGACGGGAATTGCGGCATGGCTGGTTGGTGGGCACAAACTTGAAGGCTCAATGCTTTATCACCTGATCAGCGCGATCAGCTCACTGATCCTGATGTCATCAGCCATTTACGCGCGAAAAAGCGTCGGCAATGCGAACAAAGGCTATTGGACGGCACTGCTACTCGCTGCACTTGCGATAAGCATAACGGGCTA
>Ga0206814_10225_pt1 | contig 15372 bp, 18 predicted proteins | sample Alteio_BWOrgCont_90_FD_152850 | JGI IMG/M metagenome (GOLD analysis project Ga0206814, IMG submission 152850) | Enriched cells from forest soil in Barre Woods Harvard Forest LTER site, Petersham, Massachusetts, United States -... | ecosystem: Environmental > Terrestrial > Soil > Temperate forest >...
ATGGACTCTTTTATCTCAAAGCCCGTTAAGCTTGACGATCTGATAAAGGCCCTTCAGACGAAGGTGTCTTCTACTGAAGTCCAGGCTAGCTGAGTCGTGCGCCGCGAGCGCAGCCCTGTTTGACCGGCTTGCGGATTAACTGTACAGTTCAGATAATTGAACTGAAGAGTATTCTATGCAGCCAGGAAAAGACGACAACTCTATCGTCGTATCGGCGCTAAGCGCCCGCACCGGCTTCGGCAAGCTGTTGCGCCGGGTGGAAGATGAGCACGGCTCGCTCGTGATCGAGAAGCGCGGCATGCCCAAAGCGGTATTGCTCAGCATCCGTGATTACGTGCGCCTTGCCGCGCCGGAACCGGAGGTGCTCCGTGTGATCGGCGAAGAATCGCAGCGCAAGGGCACCGACAAGCTTACGTCACGTCAGATTGACGAGGAAATCAAGGCGGCGCGCGCCGCCAAACCCAAGCGCCGATGATCGCGCTCCGACTGGTGATCGATACGACATTGTTGTTTCGGCAGCCCTCAAACCGGACGGACTTCAGCGCACCGTCCTGCTGCTTGCAATCACCAAACCGGCCAGGCTCTACGTCAGTGAGGCGATTATGGCCGAGTACCGGGAAGTGCTCGCGCGCCCGAAGATGAACATCCGCAAGGGCCTCCGCCAGTAACTCCTCCAGCTCGTTAAGAGTCACGCGCATTCCGTCGCGCCCACGCGCCAGCTCCAGGTGACGCGCGACCCGGACGACAACAAATTTCTGGAATGTGCCGACGCCGCGCGCGCCGATTATCTGGTGACCGGCAACCAGCGGCATTTTCCGAGGTTCTGGAAGACAACCAAGGTGATCACGTCACGCGAATTCATCAGCATCGTGGCGCCACACCTGCTTTCATGAGCTGCGGGAAGGGGCATTTAAGCATGCTAAAGACGGTAATTCTCAGCTCGCCGCGTCATCTAGTATGGCCCTCCCATCGGACCCTCAAACAGTTCCGCACTCTTCAAAGCATGCGAATCGTTCGTACCGCCCACGATCAAAACTTTACCATTGAGCAACAGCGTTGCCGTGTGAAATTGCCGTAAGGTCGTCATGAGACCGGTGTCGCTGAATGTTCCATACTTTGCTTCGTATAGCTGCGCAGGTATTTGCTGGTTCTTGCCGGTCCCACCCGCGACCAGGACTTTGCCATCTGCGAGGAGAGTTGCCGTGTGATTGACCCGCGGCGCGTTCATAGCCCCGGCTGGGGTGAAGCTCTTTGCTTTGGGATCGTAAAGCTCCGCACTCGCCAGAGTTGTCAAGTCGAAGGTTGCCTTGTCGGGGATGTACCCATATCCCCCCGAGAGTAACACCTCGCCGTCATTTAGCAGCGTCGCCGTGTGGCCTGCGCGATATACGTCCATTGAGCCGGTAGTTGCGAAGGTCCCCGTCTTGGGGTCGTACAACTCCGCGCTCTGTAGCATGTTTGGGTACGGGTCTGCGTCGTATCCCCCGGTAATTAACACGCGGCCGCCCGGCAGTAGCGTCGCCGCGTGCACCGCCCTTGGCGAGGTCATTGAACCCGTCGCTGTGAAAGTTCCTGTGTTCGGGTTATAAAGCTCGGCACTCGCCACTGCTTCGGATGAAGAGTACCCACCAGCGATTAAAACCTCGCCATCGGGCAAAAGCGTTGCCGTGTGATCGTACCGCGCCACTGTCATTGAGCCGGTGGCGCTAAACGTCCCCGACGTTGGATCGTACAGCTCCGCGCTCATCAATTTGCCTGACTGGTTCTCTCCGCCGACGACCAAGACCTTGCCATTGGGAAGCAGCGTGGCAGTGTGAGCGGTCCGCGCGGTGACCGCGGAGCCGGTAGCGCTGAACGTTTCCTTCTTTGGGTGATAAAGTTCAGCGCTCGTCAAAGCACCTGAGGTGTCCTTTCCGCCCGCTATCAACACTCGGCCATTTGGAAGCAGCGTCGCCGTGTGCTTTTCCCTCTGCGTGGCCATCGAGCCGGTGGGACGGAAGACCCCGACCTTCGGGTTAGCCGTAATCGTAAAGCCGCCTTCATTAAAAACCTGAGACCAGGCGTCGAAGTTAAAGCCCTCGAGGGTGATATATCCGTCAGAGAAAGAGACTGTGTCGCCGGTACAATCAAGAGGTGGCGTAGGTGGAACCAGCCAAGTCCAAGTGGTGCTGCACGTGCCATCGAGCAATGCGAAGGTGGCAGCCGGACCGGTCAGGCCATTCAGGCACGTGGGCGTTCCGGTGATCGTCGCCGCGTTGGCGCCGCTTGTTAGATCAAACACTAGCCCGCTCCAGTTGACCGTAAAGTTGGAGAACAAGTGCGTAGTGGCGTCGTAGGTGAACATCCCTGCGTCGGGCGCAACTCCCCTGGTTACCGTGAAGTTGACGCCGTATGTTACAGGAGCGGCGTTGGCGATTGATATTCCGGCAGCCGCGACTAGAATGGTCGCGATTAAGCTACGCATTATTACCTCATTGCGAACTATTGCCCTAAAAAAAGCGGTACGCAATCTGGAGTATAAACCGCGTCCCTACTCTTGCAACGATGCTAGAAGAAGAATGAGTACTGACGACGCCGCTGAATAGTACTGGCGGGACTACTGGCCCGAACCTCGGCGACGGCTGGAATTACGAACGAATCATCCGCTCGTCTCCCAATCACTCACAAAAGCTCTAGCGAGGCATGCGGATTGAGGAGCCCTCAAACGCCCATACCGTGCCCAACCCACATATTCACGACCGCCAGCGTTGAAGGTTCCTTAGGCCATGTCCCACCTGGCGCCATCGAACGCAAGTGTGTTCGGTCCGCCGCTGCTTGGCTACTGCGAAAGGTTCCCAATATCGTGGGGTGCTCGCTTGTTACCGCACCACCGTTGTTCCCAGACGTTAGCACCGTGAAATGCACTGCCTTCGGGTGCAGGAGCGGAAGTAAACTTCGCGTGCGCCGATCATCCCCATGACAACTGCTGCGTGAATCCCAGGCTAGCTAAGGCTGCCCAGAAGCTTCTTGATGCTGGGTTCGATGGATGACCCGGGGTGACTGGCCAGAGCCTTCTGCAGCTCCTTCTTGGCCGCTGTCCGATCGCCCTTTTCATACAACGCCATCCCCAAATGGTAGTGGAAAACTGAAAGATCGGGATATCGCCGCACCAGGTCGCTAAACGTCCGGATGGCAGTGTCACGCTGGCCCTTTTTGAGGTATACGTAGGCCAGGGTATCGGAAAACCCAGGTTGGCCGGGCGCTTTTTCGAGGGCCTTTTCGGCCAATTTCTGCGCTTCATCCAAATTGCCATGCTCACAGAGGAAGAACGCCGCATTATTGAGCGCGGGCAGGTTGTCGGGGTGAGACCGAACAATCTGACGGTACAGCGCCTTGGCATCATCGGTCCGGCCCGCTTGGGTCAGGGCCTCGGCGAGAACTAATGCGGGTGTGGGCTCATTTGGCGCCAGGTCATGCGCCTGTTGATAAGACTGGAGCGCATTCTTCTTGTCGCCTTGCGCCTGGTAAACTTCCCCCAGCCGAAAACGCAGCCGCGCCGATTTCGGATCCTGGGCGATTAACTTCTGGAACTGCGCGGCCGCAAGCGCGTAGTCTCCAGCCAACGCTGTAGTCTCGGCCAGTTCCTCTCGAATTTGCGGGGAACCGGGCGATTGCTTTAATGCTTCACTCAGCGTTTCCCGAGCTTTATCAAATTGGCGTAGTCCAATATAGGCTTTCGCCAGATTCGTTTGCACACCAGGATCGCTATCGCCACCCTGCCGAAGTTCTTCCAGGATCTCGGCGGCTTCCCGGTATTTCTCTTGTTGCAGCGAGAGTATTCCCAGTTGCAGACGCGCCTCAGTATCTTTAGGCGAGTCTTTGATCAATCGATCCAGAATGAGCCGCGCTTTTGCCGCATCGCCGGTGCTAGCCAGGCTCCATGCTTGTAAGAGCAAGGCTTGACGATTGGAGGGTCCCAGTGCCACAGCCGCGTTGGCCGCCTGGAGCGCTTCCGCCGGCTGTCGCCGCTGAAGATATAGCCGGCCGAGCTCATACTGCGCCGCAGCGAAATCCTTGCGCTGGCGGAGCGCTTCATCGAACTCCGCGCGCGCCGCCGACAGATCCCCTTTTAAAAGATAGGCCCGGCCCAAATTCAGCCGCAGGGCGGGATCCGGTTGGTTGGGGTGGCTATTTAATTGAGCTTGCAGGATTTCGACGGCTGCCGCCCCGTTTTCAGGCTTTCGAGTGTTGATCAGCAGGTCCGCGCGCATCCGCAAGGCGATCTCATCGGTAGGTTCCTCTTTCAGGATCTGATCCGTCACGCGCATCGCGTCGTCGTATTTGGATGCCACCAGCATGGCAACCATGGCCCTTTTCTCGAGCCCGACTTTATCCTTCGGATTGTTCCGTTCCGCCGCCTCGTAATGGCGAATCGCTTCCGGATAGTCCTTCTCGGCAAGATAGAAGTCGCCGATTCGAAGTTGCGCATCGGGGAAGTCCTTGGGATCGTCCATTAACTTTTGCAGCGTTTCCCGCTCTTCCGCGGGTTTTTGTGTGCGCGCGTAGTGCCCGGCCAGTTGCACGATGTAGCTGGCTCGTTTGGGATTATTCGCCACTTTGAGTTTCGCGATGTTCTCGGCGTCTGCCACCCGGTTAGCATCGAAGTAAAAGGTGTATAAAACGTCGTAAACCGGCCCGTAAGTCTTCTCTCGTGGGATCAGTTCCAGCGCGGTCTTTTCTGCTTCCGGGTATCGGCCGCTTTCCAAAAGGGTCCGAACCATTGCCGTGGTTACCGCGGGATTCCAGGGCTGCGCCTTGAGCGCCCGGCGGAAGTAATCGAGGGCCTGGTCGGGCTTCCGGTCTTCATGCGCCAGGAATCCTTCCAGGCGCAGGCCTTCGAACGAATTCGGATCCCGCGAGAGTAGCTCCGAGGCCGCTTGCTGAATCTCCTGGTAGAGTTTTTGGGGCCGCCTGGAGTCTTTCAGATAATCATCCAGGCAGGTTGCCGCGAACTTCTCTTTCACTTCAATGTTATTGGGGAGTAGTTGGGAGGCTCGATACAGAGCATTGTAGGCCTCCGTGGCATTGTCTTGTTGAATCGCGGCCAGGCCCAGACGGTAGTACGCGTCGCCATAATTGGGGTCTTTCTGGATCGCTTTCTTATACAGGATGACGGCATCCTGATACTTGCCTTGCTTAAAGAGGGCGTTGCCCTTCTCTACGTAACCGACTTTGGTAGTGCAAGCGGTCAACGCCAGCAACACGATACACAATCCAGCCGCTCTTCTCATGTTTGCTCCTGGTAGTCCTGGAGCTATTCTGAGGATTTCCCGTGATAGCCGGAAGAGCCGAAAAGACTAAAAGCCGCCGATGAACGTACCAGTACTTTGGGAGCAGGCGATCTACTTTGAAGTTCTCAGGAGCGTTCGCCTGAAGCCAGCGAGAGGAGTCTTCGAACTTTCGCCACCCATTCCGGGCGTGAAATGGTTTCTCCGGGCGAAGGTCGTTCCAATGTAAACCGAGCCTGGATGACACTTGGGACCGCCTGCAAGCCACTTCCCGGGGCGCTGCTGACGGGCGCGGCGGCTGCGTTGCGGATCAGCACCAGCCGCACGCCGGGGTGCTCCGCTACCAGCTCCTTGATCATCCGTTCCGCGCCGCGTAGTTCCGGATTTACGACCAGGATTGCGACGGGCAGATTAAATCGCTTGGTCAAGGCTTGCGCCTGCCGGCAATGCAAGGCTGGAACCGCCTCGCATCCCAATTCGGTGAAAATCTCCCCGAGCCACATCACGAATCCTAAGTCATGGTCAACGATCAGCGCGAGGGCAGAGCCGGCGGGGGCGGTCACGGGTGGAAGAAGAGCAATTTCAGATTCAGGAGCTTCGCCCCACTGGCCGGACCCGCAGTGCGGAATTCATGCTCGTTGGACTCGATTGCGATGCCCCTGTCTTCCCTGCGCACGACGCGTCCCTTCAGCACCAGTTTTAAGGGGCACTCGCCGTCCAGCAGGCAAGGCCAGTTCACCATCAGTTCAATCCAACCAGAGAGGAGATCACGATCGGCAACTTCAAGAAACACACCGCTACTACTGATATTGCGTATCCTGCCGGAGCCGTGACGCTCGGCATCGCCCAACAATCTGTATTCTGCCGCCAGCGCGAGGGGAAAACGCTTGCGGGACCGCCTCTCTGACGAAATCGGAAACGAATCGAACGGCTGCGCCACGAACCGGCCTCCTCAGTCCCCACCCAAAAAATAATAAGTCTTTATACCATTGATATGGAAGCGGGTCAATGCCAACTCTCTCTAATGAGCCGAATAATTTTTCGTGTAGCTATCGCGTCACCTTGGCGTCTCACTCGTTGGGCTGTAGGGAATGACAACCCACCAGGCTCGAATCGCGCGGGCCGATCGTCTAGCTGGCAGTCATCCGAATGCCGCCCCGCTGCTCAAGTTCTACGCCGAACTCGCCCGCTTCCAGCAGCCGGTGTTTTCCGAGCTCCAGTTGAAAAGCCAGACGGATCTGCGCGCGCTTCTGTGCCATTTTCCGGCGCTGATAAAACTGGTGTCGCGCACCGGCACCGAGTTGCTCGCCAAATTTGCCGCTGACAATCTCCTAAGCGCGGACGCTCAGATGGAACTGCTTTCTTCGACTTGGGAGGGTAGGGAAGTCTTGGATCCCGCCGCCCGTTTCTTCGGCCGGGTGCTGGTGCAGCCTTATGCCGAATATCTCGCTTCGCGCGGCGACCTTCATGCGAAACGAGGCGGCGCCACCTGCCCGTTCTGCAATGCCCGCCCGGTCGCCGGGGTCTTGCGCGGCGAGCGCTGGCTGCTGTGCTCGCTATGTTCCACAGAGTGGCAGTACCGTCAGGCGCTGTGTACCGGTTGCGGAGAAGAGAACCAGGAGAAGCTGCCGATCTACACCGCCGCAGATTTTCCTGCCGTTCGCGTAGACGCCTGCGACACCTGCCACACTTACCTTAAATCGATCGACCTTACGAAGGACAGCCACGCCATTCCAATCGTCGACGAAATCGCCACGGTCGCGCTAAATATCTGGGCCGAAGACCACGACTACGCGAAGCTGGAAACGAACCTCCTGGGTATGTAGGAAACTCGTGGCAATAATACAGGCGGAGCGGCTCCCTTATTCTTTGTCGATGACTAATAAACCCAACTCTGGATCGTCCTCGAACCGAGCGATCCGAATTGCTTCTCGTCGAAGAACGCTCTCGGCGTCGCGTGTCGGATGGCTCCAGCGCCTGAGCCAGAGGACCTTCGGAGGTGGGCCAAGGTCAGTCGTCAGCTCGAAAAAATCCGCGTCCGCTGTCAGGATCGTGAACCCATTCGCTTTCGCGTATTCCCAAACCGACGCATCCGGACTCTCCTCAAGCGCAACATCGGTGACATGAATCGATCCTGGAAAGAGATCCGCGACGCGCGCGACCAGCCTTCGCGAAAGATTCTCGTCGATGATCAGTTTCAAAGCGCTACGCGCTTGCCTACGCGTGCCGCATACTCATAAACCGCCCGAAAATCCTCTTGTTCGAGTTCCGGGTAGTCCGCTAGAATCTGGCCCTCAGTCATGCCGGCGGCTAACCAATTGAGTACATCCCACACGGTGATCCGGAGACCCCGGATGCACGGCTGCCCGGATCGCTTCCCTGGCTCGATTGTGATGCGAGGGCTCACAATTCCAAATTAACATTACCGACCCCGGATTCGATATCATTGCCCGTTATGAGGCTCCTCGCAATTATCCTGGCGACTTTCTGCGCGCTTAACGCCCAGCCGGTCAAGTCCGCTGCCTCCTGCGACCGCGCGTGCCTGGAAGGCTTCGTCAATCAATATCTTGATGCCATGGTTGCGCGTAATCCTTATAGCCTTCCGCTCGCGCCCAAGGTAAAGTTCACCGAGAACGAGCAGGTGATTCCGCTCGGCGAGGGTATCTGGGGCACCGCCAACGGCCTCGGCACATACAAGCTGTACGTCTCCGATCCACAAACAGGCCAAATCGGATTCCTGGGAACACTGCGCGAAAACGACACGCCAGTCGCCATCGCCATCCGTCTCAAAATCGATCATCGCCTGATCCGTGAAGTCGAAACTATCGTCGTTCGCGACCCTGGCGCCGCGCAAGCCATTGAGGCAATCGGCAAGCCCGATCCTTTGCTGCTCGCACCACTGGCTGCGTCCGAGCGCCGCTCACGCGATGAATTGATCGCCATCGCGAACAAATATTCCGAAGGCATCGAGCACAACAACGGCGATTTAATTCCCTTCGATCCCGAGTGCAACCGCATCCAGAACGGCACCCAGACCACCAATAATCCGAGTCTCAAGCTGGATCCCAAAGCCTCCTGGACTCCCATGTCGCTAGGCTGCAAAGACCAGATCAACACGAAGTTTTTCAGCTTCGTTCGCAAGATTTATCCGCGGCGATTCCTGGTTGTGGATGAAGAGCGCGGCATTGTGTTTGGGTTGTTCCTGTTTCACATTCCGGGCACCGTGACGTCTGTCGACATCCCAGGCTACGGCGCGGTCGGCATCCCGCTGCCGTATCAAGCGCCTACCACACTGGACATCGCCGAGCTGTATAAGATCAGGAACGGAAAGATTTGGAAAGTGGAAGCGCTGCAAACCAATGTGCCCTACGGCACACCCAGTCCCTTCTTGAGCGAGAAGTAGGCGGAGGTTTATGCGAAATTTGTTTTTATTTGGACTTCTAACAGCCGCGGCTGCGCGGGCCGCGGAGCCTTCCTGCGATCGGGCCTGCCTCGAAGGTTTCATGAACCAATATCTCGACGCCTTGGTCGCGCACGATGCCTCGCATTTGCCGGTCACGCCCACCATCAAGTTCACCGAGGACGACGTGCTCCTCAAACTGGGCGACGGGCTGTGGGCCACCGCCAGCGCCCGCGGCGCTTATAAGGAATACTTTGACGATCCGGAGGAAGGCCAGGTTGCGTTTTTTGGCACGCTGAAGGAAAACGGCCACGGCATCGCCCTCGCGCTGCGCCTGAAAATCGAGAACCGCCGCATCAGCGAAGCCGAGAGCGTTGTGGTCCGCAGCCCGCGGACGTTTGACCTGATGGAAAAGGCCGGTGCGCCCGACCCGCTGCTGCTCGAAACCGTCCCTCGATCGGACCGTTTATCGCGCACCCAGCTCACCGCCATCGCTAATCAATATTTCGAGGCCATCGAGCAGGGCAATGGCAAGGTGGCTCCGTTCGACGCGGATTGCAATCGCTTCGAGAATGGTATGCAGACCAGCGGCGCGCTGGGTTGCTCGGCGCAATTGGACACGCAGGTGTTCAACTACATCAGCCGGATCTTTCCGCGCCGTTTCTTAGTGGTCGACCCGGATCGGCAGGTGGTGTTCGGCTTCTTCATGTTTAATCATCGCGGCGATGTGCTGTGGGTCAACTCGCCGGGCGAAGGCAAGCACGACATGATGGGCGCCGCCAAGCGTCCCTTCAGCGTGGATGTCGCCGAGGCGTTTCGCATCAAGGACAACAAGATTCGTAAGGTGGAAGCGCTCATGACCGCGCTACCTTATGGCGCGAAGTCCCCATTCGTTCCGGGAGAATAATCAGATGACTCTACGGCTCCTCGCCATCCTCGTGGCCGGCCTCTCGCTCTGCGCCGAAACCAGCGAGAAAGTTCCCGACGTTGGTGCCATCTGGGCCACCGATTGGAGCGCGAAAAAATTGGACCAAGTAATGAGTCTTTACTCGCCTGATGCCGTCTTTTTTGCAACTGATGGCGGCCGGTTCGCGGGCGCTTCCACCATCAGGGATTTCTTCCAAAAGACTTTGGCAACCAATGACCCGACTATCCACATGCGTCGTGTGGCCACTGAGCAATCGGGCAAGCTGGCCTTTGAAACCGGCGAGTATCGGGAAACAATCGTTTCCGGGGGTCACAGCAGCGACTTCGAAGGCCACTACTTGCTCGTACTCCGAAACCAGAGCGGGCGCTGGCTGATTGCGGAACAGATGTGGACCGGCGGCCCTGCGCACCATTAGGGAGACGTTGGTCTCTGCTAGACTCGTTTTGAATGGCGCAGTGTAGCGCCTGATATGCAAATCGCAAAGGAGCGATTCTATGTCGATTCAAGATGAAGCTGGTCTCATTCTGAAACTGTACGAATTGCGTCGTGAAGAGACGATGCGCAAAGCCCGCGATTGGTATTTTCGCGACTTCAACCCGGAAACGATGGCGGACTTTAGCGCTGCGATCTTCGGTGAGCATAGCGGCCACGTGCGCATGGTGGTCACTTATTGGGACATGGCTGCGGCGTTGGTGAATCGCGGAGCCATCAGCCTGGATCTTTTTACCGACGCCAACGGCGAACATATCGGAGTATTCGCGAAGATTGAGCCGATTCTCGGCGAAATCCGGGCGAACTTTGGACCGCAGTTTGCCACCAACCTGGAGAAGCTGATCGATGCCATGCCTGACGGCCGCAAACGTACTGCTGGCACCCGTGAACAGATGAAAGCGATCCGCGCCCGGCTTGCCGGACAGATCGCGCAGGCGGCTCAACAGAGCGCTTAGGGAACCCAAGGGCGGCTGGGCTGAATCGTCCGGCCGCACGTACTCCGTTACATTCATTCAATCCGCGCATCCAATGGATGTGCACGGCATGGTCCGCCATTTATTCGCCTGGCTGCTGAAGCTGGGTATCTTTGGACCGCTGATTCTTGGTATTGCCGACTCGTCCTTCCTGTTCCTTCCCTTCGGAAACGACTTGCTAGTTGTCATCCTGGTCGCGCGGGATCACGCCCGCTTGGCGTTCCTTGTTCTGAGTGCGGCGATTGGCTCCACGCTTGGCGTTCTCCTTCTGGATGCCGTATGCCGCAAGGGCGGTGAAGAGGGACTGAAGAGAATGATGAAGCCTCGGCGCCTGGAATACTTCGAACGACGAATGAAAAACCAGGCTGCCATCGCAATAGCGACCGCTTGTCTCGCGCCGCCGCCCTTTCCCTTCACCATCGTCATCGCGAGCGCAAGCGCCTTCGCTTATCCCCGCCCGCGGCTGCTCGGCTTGGTCTTTATATCCCGCGCCGTCAGGTTCACGATTGTTGGCCTGCTGGCAATCAGATTTGGGAGCGACATCCTGAGGATTGCTCGGCTGCCGGCAACTACCTGGATCATGCTTGGATTTATAGCGCTGTGTACCGCCGGAAGCGTGGTCCAAGTGATGCAATGGGTCCGCCGAAGTCGTAGATTGGCCTAAGCTTAGCTAAACTGAAAATCGGGACCGTAACTCCATGGGGCGACCGAGCGAACAATAAATGGAGGAATCTCGCGCGCTCGAGCAACTCATGGTGCGATATCAACAGGCCGATGAGATCGCGGCGCGATCCCTGATCGAGCAGCTGAGCCCCCAGCTATATCGCTTTTTTGCGGCCCAATACGGGAATGCCGAGGACGCGAGCGACATGCTGCAGGATGCCTGGCTGCGCATCCACCGGGCGCGTCACACATACCGTCCCGGCGAGCCGCTACTGCCTTGGATTTACGCCATTGCGCGGTGCGTTCGAGTGGACAGCTATCGCAAGCGACGCCGTATCGCGGTGCGAGAAATTCTGGTCGAAGTGCTGCCCGAACCGGCCGTCGCGAGCGACGAACCAAGCGATCTTCCTCCCTTTGATGAGCTCATCGCCGGCCTTCCCGCTAGCCAGCGCGAGGTCCTGACCATGCTCAAAGTCAATGGGCTAACCTTGGAAGAAATTGCACGCGCCACTTCGTCCAGCGTAGGGTCGGTGAAACAAAAAGCCCATCGCGCCTACGAACGCCTGCGCGAAGTCCTCCAATCGCCCCGCGCGGGAAAGGGAGCCCTGTCATGACCTTCGATTTCCAGGCTCTTCCGCCGCTTCCTTCGGACCGTGTGAAGCAGATCGAAGCCGCCCTGGTCGCCGATTTGAAGCCCGTCCGGCCTATAGCGCCCACAAGCGTTTATCTGGCGGCCTTCGCGGGCCTCTTCGCTGCCATCAGCATAGTGGGAGGTACTATCCTCGGTCAGTACGGATGGCGCGCGCTCAGCGAACTTCAGAAAATCGCTGTATTCGTGCCGCTGGCGGCAATCACGGCGCTACTCGTCTTTTCCATTACGCGTCAAATGATACCGGCAGCCAGGCACGCGCGTTCCAGTGCGCTGTTTTCCTCGGGCCTTTTCGTTGTCTTGCTGCTGATCATGACCTTCATATTTAGACCAGCGCAGGAATCCGCGTTTGTCCGGCGCGGTCTGGTTTGCTTTGGGACCGGCATGCTATTCGCTATACCGGCCGCATGCCTCTTTGCGCTGCTGTTGCGTCGCGGCGCTGCGCTGTCGCCTCTGCTTACGGGCGCTAGTGGGGGCGGGTTAGCCGGCTTAGTCGGCTTGGCCGTCCTCGAAATCCATTGCGGCAATTTGAACGTCTATCACATTGTTGTTTGGCATGTTTCCGTTATCCTGGTATGTGTGGTGGCGGGTTTTGTTTTTGCCAGCGTGACTTTCAAGCGTTGGACATCGAATCATTAGTCAGAGTGGCGGCTGATCCGGACACTCACGAATAAAAATCACAAAGGAGAGCAAGTTATGAAAGTTTCGAAAAGTTCCCTGGTACTCACGGCGGCCTTCACCGGTCTGCTGGGCGGCACTGTGGCCCGCGCGGCCACCCAGGCCCCGAGTTCCGCAAATTCCGCAATCAGCCCCATCGCGGGCCAGCCTGCGGCCGACAAAGTTGAAAAGCACGCCTGTAAGGGTCTTAATTCCTGCAAAGGTAAGGGCGGCTGCAGCTCGAGTGACAACGGCTGCAAGGGCAAGAACTCCTGCAAGGGCAAGGGCGGTTGCGCCACCGACGGTTCTAAAAAGTAATAATCCCTAGCGTGGGGCGCGCGAAACCGTGCCCCATTTCCCACCTTTTTAATCCATGCCTGCCAATCGATTCAATGGACATACCGAATACGGCATTGGGATCGGCCTGCGCGTTCCGCATTACCAGCACATCCTGGAACGCAAGCCGGTGGTCGATTGGTTCGAGATTATTTCTGAAAACTACATGATCGATGGCGGGCGGCCGCTCGCGATTCTGGATCGCATTCTCGAACAATACCGCGTGGTCCAGCATGGCGTATCGATGTATTTCGGGTCCGCCGAGCCGCTCAACCGCGAACATTTGCAGCGCCTGAAGGCCCTGGTAAAGCGAACCAAGACCCCGTGGCTTACCGATCACCTGTGCTGGGGCAGCGTGGACGGCCGCTACACGCATGATCTGCTTCCCATGCCTTATACGTTTGAAGCCGCTGGGATCACGGCGCGGAAAGTTCGCGAGGCGCGTGATTTCCTGGAAATTCCTATCGCTGTTGAGAATGTGAGCAGCTACGCGGAATTCCACGTCTCGGAAATGACGGAATGGGAGTTTTTGAACGAAGTAGTGGAGCGCGCGGACTGCGGCATTCTGCTGGATGTCAACAACATTTATGTCTCATCGCAAAATCACGGGTTCGATCCATATGATTACTTGAACAGCGTTCCTCCCGATCGCGTCGCACAGATTCATATTGCCGGCCACTCTAAGTTCGAGAAGTACATTCTCGACACGCACGATCATCCGGTGCTCGATCCCGTCTGGAAATTGTACGAGCATGCCATCCGGCGCATCGGCCCTACCGCGACGCTGCTCGAATGGGACGACCGGATTCCGTCCTTTGAAGAAGTCCACGCCGAGGCGCGCAAAGCCGAACAATTCATCGAGAATCCGGTGGTGGTTCGATGACGAGTCTTTTGGACTTTCAACGTCTCGTCGCCGGCGCAGTGATGAGTCCGCTGAATGCCGCGATCAGCGGCCAAGCCAATGAGCTTGTGAAGCCGAACGATCGCCTCACTTCCACCGAGCGCCTCAACATTTATCACCGCCAATACTGGTATCGCATTCTTGATTCGTTCAACGAAGACTTCCCCGGCTTGTGCGCGATCCTCGGCGACCGGGCCTTTGAGCGCCTCTCGCGCGCTTATCTTTCCGATTGCCCGTCGCAATCGTTTACCTTGCGCAACCTCGGCTCACAACTTGAGCACTGGCTGAGGGAGCATCCGGAATTCGCCGGCAGCAATCTCGCGCTCGCGCTCGACATGATTCGGCTGGAATGGGCGCACATTGAGACTTTCGATAGCGGCGAGCGGAAGCCTCTCGGTCCGGAAGACCTGCTCGAACTTGGCCCAGAGCTGGTCATTACTCTTCAGCCGCATATCAGACTTTTGGAATTGCAATATCCGGTCGACGAGCTGCGCATCAAGATCGGCAGTCAGTCGGAAGAGCACGGCCGAGCCAGCAACGCCGTCGCCGCGCCCACCAGCCGCGGCCGCGTGGTGCGCCGCTACGCGCGCCTGAAGCCGCAACAGATTTTTCTGGCCGTGCATCGGGTGGAATTCACCGTTTATTACCGCAGATTGGATCCGCAGGAATTCGCTCTGCTTCGGGTCTTCGCTCAGGGGTGGTCGATTGGAGCAGCCCTCGAGGATAACGAAGCGGAGCCGGCAAAGATCCAGACCTGGTTTGCGAACTGGGCTCAACTTGGCTGGCTTTGCCAAGGTGTTCGATGATGCGGAAGATACAAAAGCTATCCGAAATGTTCGTGCGCGCGGCCTCCAGCCTGGAATCCCCGTTCCTTCTGTTTGTTCGCCTCTACTGGGGCTGGCAATTCATCGAGACAGGCTGGGGCAAGTTGGGCGACCTCGGCAAAGTGACCAACTATTTCACAAGCCTCGGAATTCCGGCGCCGGCTTTGAACGCCTACTTTATTTCAGGGCTCGAATTCGCCGGCGGTTTACTGCTTGCGATTGGACTGGGTTCGCGCGCGATCGCTTTCTTGCTCGCCGCCGACATGGCCGTAGCGTATTATCTCGCCGATCATGATGCTTTGCTGTCGTTCTTCTCGGACCCCGACAAGTTTTACGCTGCGGCTCCTTTCACCTTCCTGGTTGCTTCGTTGATCGTCCTGATTTTCGGTCCCGGAAAACTGGCCTTCGACACGCTTATCGGGAAACGTTTCGGGCGGCCGCCGCATCAGGTTCACGCAACCACGCCTGGGTCGCTTCAGGGTTCAGTTTCAGTTCCACGACCGTGACTTGGGCGTTTTCGACGGTCAACACCAGCAGCCTGCAATCGCCGCGCTCCTCAGCCATGTAGACCAGAACCGTCTGCGCGTGACCTCGAACCCGTACGAACGGCCGCCAACTGCCGCCCGCGCTGCGGATTGTTTCCGCGAGATCTTTGGCCGAGTGGTCATCCAGGTCCAGGTTCTCAAACACTGCAAGGTCCAGATGTTTCACCCCTGCCGGGTGCGCGACGAACGTCGCGAAGTTGACCAGCCCAAAAAAGGGAATGTGCAGCGGCTGGGTAT
>Ga0206814_10213_pt1 | contig 15371 bp, 14 predicted proteins | sample Alteio_BWOrgCont_90_FD_152850 | JGI IMG/M metagenome (GOLD analysis project Ga0206814, IMG submission 152850) | Enriched cells from forest soil in Barre Woods Harvard Forest LTER site, Petersham, Massachusetts, United States -... | ecosystem: Environmental > Terrestrial > Soil > Temperate forest >...
ACCTGATCGTTCCTTCGAACGCCTACGTAGAAGTCGCCCCCGCCGACCCCGAGAATGAGCGCCCTAAGAAATTAAACCCTCCCCTCTCCCATGTGGTTCGTAATGGGAGAGGGGGCAGGGGGTGAGGGCTCCGGAACCGCCGGACACCGCGCTCTACTATGATCCCAAAAGAAGAACTCTGGGCAATCATCCGGCGAATCCCCCGCGGTTCGGTGACTTCCTATGGAGACGTTGGCAGGGCACTGCATCATCCTGCTTCCGGTTACATGGTCGGACGATGGATGGCGAACTGCCCGTCTGACGTGCCTTGGTGGCGCGTGGTGGCAAAGGATGGGCACATTCCCTTGAGCAAACGCTCCATCGAACACGGCCTCGAGCAGGTGAGGCGCCTTCACGAAGAAGGCGTAAATGTTGAAGGCGGCCTTGTTACCAAGACCGCCTTCATTTATTCAGCCGATTTGATGGCGGACGATTGACGTCCCTATTGGCTTGAGCTCGACGGCATTTCGAAGGTGAATCCCGCTGCTTGAACGCCTTGCACGAGCTGCTGCAGCATTGTGGTTCCGAGGAACCAGTGGTAGTACATTCCAGCCCATCCTCCCCGGACGCAAGACACGGCGTTAGCGTAGCCGACCATGTTTGCAGGCAAGTTGACGATGCCGCTCGTACCGTTCGGATCGCAATAGCCTAAAGTCTCCGGAACTCGCACGTTGCCGTACTCATCGGTGAAGACGTATGGGCTGGGCTGAATCAAATAGTGAAGATTGCTTGCGTTGTCGGTCGCGTATGTCAACACACGATCCATGCAGAAGTCAAACTGCTTGGCAAACACCTTGTAATCGACAGGCGTTGCAAAGTAGTGCGGCGTGTTCCAGCCGACGACTCTGCTGAAACCGCTTGCAGACATCATGGCGAACCCGCCCTGAAGCCGGTTCGTAACCCACGAACTCGAATCTGTCGGCACCGGTCCGATCGCCTGCTCAACTCCGTTTGAGTTGTACTGCACGACGAAGAACTCGACGTCATCGGCGCTGACGCCGTTGACCGGATTCGGCACGTTGCTGTACTGATGGGTGACGCCGTGCATGATGATTTGCGCTCCCTCAGCCTGCATGTACTCCAAGTCCGAAACGAACTGTGAACTGTTCTGCATCTGAATCTCGAGCGGCGTGCCGTTGTTATACACGCCGAGCGGATCCATGTAGTCCGGTATGCAGCAGACGACGTACGGTACGTTTAGCGCGTACAGCGTGTCGGCCAGACTCCTGAGCGTAGCGGACGGGCAGATGGCGCTTACGTCTTCGATTCGCAACGCAGCTTGTGCACGATGAGGCATCGGAACACCCGTGATGTCATTCAAGATGTCGCAGAAAGCCAGATAGCGATCGTCCCCACGGTCGGTCGGAACATATTCCATGGGATTGTCGGCGACATACCAAAAATTGGCGCCCCGCGTGATGTACGGTACCGAAGTCGTTAAGTTCGTGCTCGTAGCAAGAACCGTAGCGATCTGAGGGTTGATGATCGTCGTATCGCCCTGAACGGGATCAAGCTGCTGCTTGGTCAGCGTGGTGCCGTTGTAGACAACGCTGGGGTAGCCAGTGCCATCCAGATAGGCAAATTCAAAACCGTAGTTCGTGGCAAAGCCGTTGTTCCAACCGGTTTGCTGAGCGTTCCAGGCGATCTCCCAAAGGTTATATCCCGTCCAGCAAAACGGATTCGTGTCGGCGACGACGTCAGTCTTGAATGCCGCGGGAAGTTTGTTGCCGTAGATCGTGCCGACGTAAAAGGCGCAGTTGTAATTTGCCAACTGGCCGGTTTTGTATGTCTCAACTCCCTGCCTTGTCACCGTCATTCCGAAGTGCGACAGCAAGTTTCCGATCTGGTAGGCGTACATCCCGCCGATCCAACCATACGTAGTGTTGGAATCGTAGAGCACGAGCGCGGTGCTGGAATAGGCCGGCGTCACGTGGCCCTTGCGTACCGCCGCCGGAGTCGTACCGGGTCTGGCAATTTTACCGACGAAGTCAGCCATCTTGAAGTGGCCGGGTTTAAGTGTCTTGATGCCGTTGATTCCGAGCGGTCTCGGGTTTTTCGACATGTGCGGTCCGAGAACCGACCACGTACGCGTATGCTGGGCCATTCGCATACTTGAACCGGAGGCTGCATGCATGGGTTCGGGAGCCATGCTGCCGCGTCCCCCCATTGCTACCAGTGAAATGACCAACAAACAGTTCAAACTAACTCCCTTCGCGCATGGCAAACCACTCTAACCTGGCCTTTATGCGTGTCTAAGGCAACAGGATAGAACAATTAAGCGCTGTGAAAGTCATTTAACCGGGAAAGTGCGCAATTTGCGCGTCACCCAAAAACGCGACGGCTGTTTGATTTATGTCTGAATCGTTTCGCGGTTTGGAGGATTCAACCCTCGCACCATCCACCGTTCCGGCGACGGAAGCAACTCAAATCCGCAGGTTTGGTAGAGGTGATGGGCGTCTTTTGTGGCGAGAAGCCAGCGCCGCAGCCCCTGATGGTCAGGGTGCTCCAAGGCAAGAGTTATCATTGCTTTAGCAATTCCTTTGCCACGCCTTTCTTGGTCGACGTATACATCGCAAATCCACGCAAACGTGGCTCGATCCGAAACGATCCTCACATATCCGACTTGAAGCTCGCATTCGTACGCCGACACGACCAGCGAACTGTTTTCCGCCGCACGGATGACCTTGTCCAACGTGATTCCGGGGCTCCAGTAGGTCGCCTCTAGCCACTGGTGCACCCTTGTGAATTGCACGCGATCAAGCTCCGTATCCAGTTCAAACTCACCGAACAACTGCCTCATAACTTAGTCTTACCTGCCTTAACTTCCGCTCGAAAATGAATTTCAATTCACCCCGCTTGAAGCTTGCGTTTAGCACTCTGGCGGGTACACTGCTAAACCTGACCGAGGTTCGGTCTTAGAAAATACGCATTGAAAATGGAGGAAATCAGATGGCGATCCAACCACTACACGATCGAATCATCCTAGAAGCCGCGCCGAAAGAAGAGCGGACAGCGGGCGGCATTATTCTGCCCGATACGGCTCAAGAGAAGCCGCAAAGAGGCAAAGTGTTGGCAGTCGGGCCCGGCAAAAGGCTAGACAGCGGCCAACTGGCGCCGGTCGACGTTAATGTCGGCGATACAGTGCTTTACGGAAAATATGGCGGCACCGAAGTCAAAGTCGACGGCAAGGATTATGTGATCCTTCGCGCCGAGGACATTCTCGCCGTCCTAGAATCTGAACCGGCCCTTGTTGGCGCGTAAGGAAAAAATATGGCAGCAAAAGAAATTAAATACACAGACGAGGCGCGAAAACTCCTTGAAGCAGGTGTCGACAAGCTCGCCAACGCTGTAAAGGTAACCCTCGGCCCTCGCGGACGAAACGTCGTTCTCGAAAAGAAATTCGGCTCTCCAACCGTCATCAACGACGGCGTGACCATCGCCAAGGAAATCGAAGTCGAGAATCGCTTCGAGAACATGGGCGCCCAGCTTATCCGCGAAGTCTCAAGCAAGACGAACGATACGGCCGGTGACGGAACGACAACCGCGACGGTACTTGCGCAAGCGATCTTCAAGGAAGGCATCCGAAACGTGGCAGCCGGCTCGAACGCGACCCTTATTAAGGTCGGTATCGAGAAGGCCGTCGATGCGATCGTCGACGAACTTAAGAAGATCAGCACACCGATCAGTGGTCAAGAGGCCATCACGCAGGTTGCGAAGATCTCCGCGAACGACGAGGTACTCGGCACGCTCGTTGGTGAAGTCATCTTCAATGTTGGCAAAGATGGCGTCGTAACCGTCGAAGAAAGCAAGAGCACTGAGACGACCTACGAAACCGTCGAGGGTCTGCAGTTCGACAAGGGGTTCTTGTCACCGTACTTCGTCACCGACGCAACTCGGATGGAGACGGTTTACGAAGAGCCGCTCATCCTTTTCTATGAGAAGAAGATCGGCAATGTCCAGGACCTCGTTCCCATGCTGGAAAAGGTTCTCCGAATGGGCAAGCCGTTCATCATCGTTGCAGAAGACCTCGAGAACGAGGCGCTTGCGACTCTGGTTCTCAACCGCATCCGAGGCAATCTGCCTTTGGCCGCGGTTAAGGCTCCTGGGTTCGGCGATAGGCGAAAGGCAATGCTCGAAGACATGGCGATCCTCACGGGCGGCCAGTTCATCAGCGAAGACCTCGGCATCAAGCTCGAGAACGTCACGCCGGAAATGCTCGGCAGCTGTTCGCGCATCGTGATCACCAAAGAGAACACGACGATCGTCGGCGGCAAGGGCGAGAAGACCCAAATCGAAGGCCGGCTGCGACAGATCAAGCAGCAGATCGAGAATACCGACAGTTCCTACGATAAGGAGAAGCTCCAAGAGCGACAAGCCAAGCTCTCTGGAGGCGTCGCCGTTATCAAGGTCGGCGCTGCCACCGAAACGGCACTCAAGGAAATGAAGGCCCGAATCGAAGATGCGCTTGCCTCTACTCGCGCAGCCCTCGAAGAAGGCATCGTTCCTGGCGGCGGAACCGCGCTGTTGCTTGCTGGAAAGGCCATTGAGAAATTCAATCTTCCGGCTGATGAGCAGATCGGCGTCAACATCATCAAGAAGGCCATCGAAGCTCCGCTTCGGACCATCGCTCAGAACGCCGGCGCGGAAGGTTCCGTGGTCGTCGCTCAGGTCAAGCGCGAAGGCAAAGGCTTCAACGCGGAGACGTTGGTGTTCGAAGATCTGGCGAAAGCCGGCGTAGTCGACCCAACCAAAGTCGTGCGACAGGCTCTGCAGAATGCAGCCTCGATCAGCGGACTTCTCCTGACCACCGAAGCAATCGTGGCTGAGATTCCTGAAGAGGAAGATGAGGGCCACGGCGGTGGCGGACACCACCACCACCACTAAGGCGCCGACAAATAAATGCCCGCCCCGATTTCGTCGGGGCGGGCCTTTTTGTTTTTCCCTTACTTGGTCGACGTGGCCGGATGCTGATACATCGCCAGGCGGCCTTGCATATCCTTCAGGGTCGCCGGATCGACCTGGCTTCCCGCCGCATATTTTGCGACGGCCTTCTTTTGGGTTGCCAGCGCATCCGCTACACGATGCGCCCGATAGTAGGCAAGGGCAAGCGTGTCTGAAATCTCGGGATTGCCGTTCGACAGCTTGGAAGCGCGCTCGGCGATCTTAACTGCAAACGTCGGGTCGGAGTGGTTGATCGGTGAGTCGTCTTCGACGATCGCCCAAGCAACCGCGTTTAGGCCCTCGGCGCTATCCTTGAAAACCGTGTCAGTGAGCTGTGCCGCGTATTTCAGGGCGCCGGCATGGTCGTACTTTGCCAACGCCGTCAGCCTTGGAGAGGCTAGCGCCGCTTGGGCCGTCGGATAGGCAGCTAGCGCTTTGTCGATAGCGGCAACTTCTTGCTTATAGTTCTTTGCCGCGTGGGCATCCGAGATCGCTTTGACCATCTGCTGTTGCTTTGACTGCTCAGCTTGCTCAGCTTCTTGCTCTTTCGCCTGTTTTGCCGCTTCCGCTTTTGCGTCGAACGTGCCGTCGATAACCTTCCCCACCACTTCGTCCAACCCCATCATCGGGTGGCCGATCCAAGCGATCTTCCCATCCTTATCCACCACAAACGCGGTTGGGATTCCCTCCTGACCGGAGGCGTCCATCCATGTCTTACCCATCGTTCCATCGACGCCGTCGATGGCCACGTTGTAATTCATCTTGTCGCCCATCCCCGCAACGAACTTCTCAACCATCGGATACCGGGTGCCCGCGTTTGGGTCGCGCTCGAATGCGTCGACGCCGATAAAAGTCGCCTTGCCCTGGTATTTCTTCGCAAGTTCGGTGAGATGGGGAATGCTTATCTTGCATGGGCCGCACCACGTTGCCCAAAATTCGACGACATCGATGTTGCCTCCGCCCAACTTTGTAACCGGCTGGCCTTTCGCCCATTTGGCGATGACGAGGGGAGGCGCCGGATCGCCGACGTGCAAGGTTGCTGGAGACGTCTGCGATGTTGCCGTAGCTGCGACCATCGTCAAGAGGGTCAGCATTTGAATTTTTTGCATGGTTATTTTCCTACGAGATACTGTCAACCATTATCCGACATAAGCGAAATCGGCGGCGTCAACTTCTGAAGCACCAGCAGCACAACGGCGGATAACATCAGGGCGCCCGTCATGAACAGGATCGCCCCGCTAAAGGACTTCATCCGGTCCGCCAAGATGCCGATAATAATCTGAGACGAGAAGGCGCCGATCTGACCGCAGCAGTTCACACTTCCGGTAAACAGGCCCCGGGCGCTTGGCGGAGCAAGGTCGATAGCGACCGCCCAAAACGGTCCGAAACCGCCATACAGGAAGAACCCGCCCATGCACAAACCGCACAGGCAGGTCACCGTGCTCTGCGCGGTCAGCGCGAATATCAAGCCACATGCTGCGCCAAGGTAGCAGATTGCCACCAGCATTGGACGCCGGTTGGACATCACGGATGAGCCCAGATGGCCCGCGATCATCATCCCGACGAATCCCGCGAAATAAGGCAAAGCCCCGATTGGGCCGGATTTAGCCAACGGGATGTGCCGATCCTCCCTCAGATAGGTGGGTACCCAGCTAAGAAAACCCCAAAAGGCGACGTTAAACAGGAAATAGCTGCCGGCGCAAAGCCAGGATGTCGATTTGCGGACCGCTTTAGCGAAGTCGCCCTTTGCCGCGGCATCTGTCGCTGGATTTTTGTCCGCGCTAACGCTCGTGACTCTGTCCTTTGGCAGGAAGAGCACCAGAACGGCAGCTACGACCATGCCGAGCATGGCAAACACGAGGAACATGTCCGGCCAGCCCCAATTAGCGACGAGCCATGTTGCGGTGGGTGTACCAATCGCCGGCCCCAGGGCCAACGCGCTGAAGAAAACGGAGCTTGCGAACGCCTGCTCCTTCGGTTCGAAAAACTGGCCGATGAGCCTGAATTGCGCACCGTTCTCCAGACCTTCTCCGACTCCGAAAATCACACGAATGCCGATGAGCATGACCAGCGAAGTCGCCAGTCCCGTCAAGCCGGTAAATATCGACCACACCACAATCGCGGCGATCAGGAGCTTTCTAGATCCGAACCGGTCGGCAAGGTGCCCCCCGGGCGCCTGCGTCAGTGCGTAGCCGAAAGTGAACGCCGACAGCACGAAACCCCACTGGGTCTTGCTGAGATGGAGCGACGCCATCATCGCCGAAGCCGCAACCGGCAAATTGATGCGGTCGAAATAAGCGACCAGCATCATCAGCCAAATAAGGAACAGAACCAGCCACTTCGACTTCACGCGCGACAAGCATACACGGAGCGCGGTCAGGTCGCGAGGATAAAGTCGACGATCGAGGCTGCGTGCAATCGGGTGGTATCGAAGCTTGGGATGGGGATCTCGTGGTTGGCGAAGAGGATCGGGATCTCGGTGCAGCCGAGAATGACTCCTTCTGCGCCGGCGGCCTTCAGGTTATTGATGATCGTGATGTATTTGTCGCGGAGGGCGTCGGTGAACTCGCCCCGGCCCAACTCGTCGAAGATGGTGCGGTGGACGAAGTCTTTGTCGGCTTCATTTGAGGTTATGCACTCAATCCCGGCCTCGGACAGGGCGGCGGCGTAGATGCCCGAATCGAGCAGGATCTTTGTGCCGAGCAACCCAACCTGGCGAATGCAGGATGCCTTGACGGCCTGGGTTGTGGCAGCAGCGATATGTACGACAGGCAAACCCGTCTCTCTCTCGATCGCATCGGCAAAGATGTGAGGGGTGTTCGCGCAGATCGCGATTCCGGCGACGCCTGCAGCGGCCAGCCGTTTGGCCGCGCCGATGAATATCAGTTCATTGGCTGGCTGGTCGTTGACCTCGTTATTTCGGACAAGATCGCCGAAGTTGATCGATTCCAGACTGACCTCGGGATACTCCTTCCCTCCCAGCCTCTCGTTTACCATGAGGTTGATCAGCCGGTAGTAATCGGCAGTGGAAAGCCACGTCGTTCCCCCAATGAGGCCGATTCTTCGCATCGTTCTATGCTACTTAATACCAAATTCAACGCGCGGTAAGCCGATAGGCGTTTGCGAGATGATCGGCAAGCCTTTCGTCCAGCTCGCACGCATCGCGGATCGTTGTTTTGTAGATCGCTTTGTTCCTAGAGTAGACGGTAACCATTCGGAAATCGCCGGTGCTCGGTGCCGTGTCGAGAACGAGCGATAGGTCCACACCGGACTTTCGGGTCTTGAGAAATGCAAAGTTCACGTGGTTGGCAAACGCGATGAAGGTTTTCATCGGCATGACGTTGTAGCTTCCCAAAGGGTCCAGGAAGTCACACATCCAATCGAACGCCACGAGCCCGAGAGGGTCGCGGTTTTCGAAGTGCGGTTCGAGATCATACAACCCGCACACATGCTCCTGATTGGCGATTTGGAGTTCTCTGCCGCATTTTGGACAGATCGAGGGTTGCCTATTCATGGGCTACGTTGACACCGTGACTATTCAGGGCGGTTCCAATGCGGACAAGATCAATTTCACTGCTTGACACGGCGCGCCGCCTTTAGTTGAGGTATTAGCTTGCGATGCCTTCGCAAGCACTCTGCGGGACATCCACAATAGAGTAGACGGATCTGAGTCCCGCTATGGCGGGACTATTGGCTTGAGCCGCTACTCTCAATAGTCGTCATCACTTTACGATGACCCTAATTCAAACGTCTTGAGTGACTTGCCATCTGGGTCCGCGAGTCCGCGCTTGGCTAGGTCCCAAAACAGGCGTGTCCCAGGATGTCCTGGTGGGTCGGTGATCGCCGATTCCGGCTGATACCCTCTCGTCACACGCTGCCGAATCGTCTCTTCGCAGACGGCCGCGCGTGGATCTCTGGCCCATGCCCTCACAGACTTTGTTTCTCCAAATGCCGTCAAGTGCCGAGGCACTAGCTCGGGAGGCGTCGTGATCGCCCTTTCCGCTGACATGCCTGCCGCAAGGCGCTTCTTGATCGTCGGCGCTGAAACAAGACTGCGAGCATCCCTTGACCATTCGTTCATGGTTTTGGATTCTCCGAATGTATCAATGCGTCCGAGCGGACTGAAGCGAGGCTTGCGTCCGCGGATGTCTAGGAATTCACCGGAGGACATCGTCATCGCTCTTTCAGGAGGTATTCCCGCGCTCAGCCTCTTCTTGAGCGTAATGCCGCTCACTTTGCACCGCGAATCTTGCGCCCAAAGGTTGCATGTCTTGGCCTCTCCGAATGCCTCTATCAGAGTCCAGTGAGGTGGAGGAATCGTCTTTGGCGGAGGCGTCTTGGGTCTTGTCATGGCTTCCTCCAAGCTCATTCCGGACCGAAGGCGCAAGCCAATTGCCGCCGGCGACACTGTGCACCGAGGATCGGTAACCCAGTCCTTCAGGCGACGAACTTCGCCAAAAGCCTCGAAGTCGACGAGCTCGCGAACCATTGGCTTTGAGATCGCTTGTTCCACGGGCATGCCGGCTCGAACTCGTTTCACAAGGGCTTGGAAGGAAACGACGCAGCGAGGGTCTCGCTTCCAGTCGGCCAGCGACTTCGTCTCCCCAAACGCCTCATAGCGGACGTTCCCCGGTCGATAGGGTGCGCTCACCGCATCTTCGGGCGAATAGCCGGACTTCAAACGAGCCATGAGCACAGACTGCGCCACTGAGCACCTACTGTCCTCTGCCCATCGTTTGAGCGACTTCGTTTCCCCGAACGCTGTCAGCATCCGTTGACGCCCCGGGCGCTCTCGCTTCACGTTCATGGAAGCCTGGTCCGTTCGATGAATTCGTCGGGCTCCTGCTCCTTAAGACGAAACCGGTTGGCGTCGATTTCCAAAGCCTCGTAGCTCCCGCCTCGATATCTCTCTAGATCCCAAATCGGCCGCAGTCCTTTCATCGCCGGCCGGGTCATCGCAAGTTCACAGGGCTCACCTACGAACAAGCGCTGGCGGAGTGTGCCACGAGGAACCACGCATCGCGGGTCTCGAGCCCATTCGGACAAAATCTTGTCCTCGCCAAATGCGCTGTACGTCCGATGGCGCAGAGTCCTTGTCCCTGATTTGAGTGCCAACTCAGGCGGAACCCCGGCGCGAATTCGTTTACGGAACCCCGAAGCTGAGATTTCGCAACGAGGATCTAAGCCCCATTCCGTTATCGACTTCGATTCATTGAATATCGCTATGACGTAAGTGTTTGGTTTTCGGTAATTGTCTTTGTTCGCACGGCATAAAGCTTGCTCAAACGGTTCACCCTCAGATAACCGGCGCATGAGTGTCCCGCGTGAGACTGCTGCGCGAGGGTCCCGTATCCACTCTGAGAGTCGCCTTGTCTCACCGAACGCAGCAACAGTTGTTGAGTTGTCGAGCGGTTCTGTCATTGCTCTTGCTGCCGGCTCGCCCTTCCTCAATCGATTGCGAAGAGTTTCTTCTGAGACAATACATCGAGGATCACGGGCCCAGTCGCCAACACTCTTAGTTTCGCCAAATGCCTCTAGTTGCATGCTGCGACCGGCGCGAGCGCTTGGAGATGGATCAACCAAAGCGAGCGCAAATGTAACCCCAGATTTCAGTCGAGCCAAAAGTGTGCGGTAACTACACCGGCATCGGGGGTCTCGAACCCATCCGGGCAGGGTTTTCCTGACACCAAATGCCTCGAACTGCCGCGGATCGCGCTTGAGGGTCCCACCTTGGGACATCGCCATTTCAAGTGGAACTCCATAACCCACTCTTTTTCGAAGTAGCGCCAGATGAACCAGACAGCGCGGATCTCGTGACCACCCTTCGAGCGTTTTGGCCTCACCCCAAGCTGTGTGCTGTCGTGCCGATTTCTTCCGTCGCATCATTTTTCCGGCGCGCGTCATGGCCGACTCAATTGGAACGCCATCCTTCAACCGGTCAAGGAGACAGCTATAGGTAACTTTGCAGCGTGGGTCTTGAGCCCACTGCACGGCCGTCTTTTGCTCCCCAAATGCGCTTAGGAAGGTCTTGCTGGGGAGGCTTTGTGCTATCGCCTGTTCAGGATGCATTTTGAGGGTATGCAGCCTGTGATAGAGGGTTCCATAAGCGACGTTGCAACGGGGGTCTGCCGCCCACTGCTTGGTAGTCTTCGTCTCCCCAAAAGCAGTCCACCACCTCTCAGGCCGCGGCACCGTGCTCCTATTCGTCGGCCTCCCGCTGTCAGGCAGATCGGCAGTGGCCGATGCCGCGTTCAAAACTCCCATACCAATTTATTAAAGCGAGTATCAAAATCTTAGCCAGCATTTTCTTACTGAAGTTCAGTCCAACACTCAACCGCTCAAGGTTCTGGGACGCCTCCGGACAAGGCCGGACAAGTGTGTCCGCGTACCATTCGCGGTCAGGTGTAACCGCGCTCCGTGTTGAATCTGCCAGGTTTTTGGCCGTTCCCCTTGGCATTTCGGAAGAAATGTGCCAATAATCTGGCATGTCTGAAGAAAACACGGATCTGAGCCGTCGGGAGCGGCAGATCATGGAGGCGCTTTACCGACTGGGCAAAGCCTCGGCTATCGAAATCCGGGACGCCATGCCTTCGCCGCCGACCTACACGGCGGTTCGAACGCACCTGGCGCTGCTTACGGATAAGGGCATTATCCGCCACGAGCGTCAAGGCGCCAAACACATCTATGAGCCGGTAGTTCCCCGAGACGAGATGGCAAAGAACGTGATTTCCGGCGTGATCGAAAACTTCTTCGGCGGTTCGGTTGAGCGGGTAGTCGCGACGCTTATCGAGCCGGGGACGGCGGATCTGTCGGACGAACAGCTCGACCGTCTGAGCAAGCTCATCCAACAGGCCAGGGAGCAGGGCAGATGAGATCCATCGAAGTATCCGACGTCTTGGTGGTGGGCGGCGAGATCATCTTCAAGGTGTCGCTGATTTTGGGATTGGCCGCGTTTATCGGCTCGTTGGTCAGAAAGAGGTTCCCCACCGGTGCGCATTTAGCGTGGGTGTTGGCCTTCTGCGCCGTGATTATCCTCCCACTTGCCACTGCTTTCGTGCCCTGGAGATCCGTTTTGTATCTGAACATCTTGCCGGGGCAGCCGATAGAGATGCGTCATTTGGCGCGGACAGGAACAAACCCCGGACCCGTGAATAGCCGCTCGGCCGGCCCCAGACAGTCGGCATATACCCCAGCCGAAGAGAGCCAGCCGGCTGAAAGCGAACCGCCAAGCTTTGTCGTACTGATTCTCGAAGCTCCTTGGCTGGTGGGCCTGAGCCTGCTTTGGTTTGCGGGATTCCTTGCCGTAGCCGTCCGATCGGCCTACGGCCTGCACAGTTTGCGGATGATTCGCCGTTACGGAACCAATCCGATTTCCTCCGAGCAGCTCATCATTGAGGCAGAGCGGTTGTCGGCCGACCTCGGCCAGCGTCGCATCTTCGACCTTAGGATATGCGCCACGGCAGAGATGCCTATCCCCATGACGTGGGGCGTCATCCGTCCGACGATTCTTCTGCCCAGGGACGCAGAGGGTTGGACGCCAAAACGATTTGAAGCAACGATGCTTCACGAACTGTCGCACGTGCGCCGATACGACTACTTGAGCCAACTTATGGCCGAGTTCGTCTGCGCCATCTACTGGTTCAACCCTTTCGTATGGATGAGCGCGCGCACCATGCGATCGGATGCCGAACTCGCCGCCGATGAAGCGGTGCTTCACGCCGGTCTCAAACCGTCCGACTACGCGGCGGAGCTTCTCATGCTCGCCGCCGATCTCGGCAACAGACCCATTCCCTTCGCCACCTTAGGAACCCCAGCAATGACAAACTCGAAGATTGAAACCCGACTCGAATCCATCCTCGCCCCGACCGCCGGACGGCGCGGCGTTACGACCATCCAGCTTCTGGCCGCGCTGAGCGCCGCGGTATTTGCCATTCCCGCATTTGCCGCCCTTCACGCGTCGGCTCAAACTCAAACGCCGGAAGACGCCAAATCAGAGCGGACGGTGGCTTTGAGCAATGCCAAGCAGATGGCGCTTGCCACCCTCATGTACTGCAACGACTATGACGGCGACTATCCGTATGTGCAGCAGACTGCATCGGCGGCCGAGGTGCTGCAGCCGTACTGCAGGAACAAGGATATATTTGAGTCACCCACCAAGGGCGGTAGATTCCTGTTTAACATGAACCTCGCCGGGGTCAACTCCGCTGCCATAGAGTTGCCTGCTGACACCGCGATGTGGACCGAGTCGCTGCCCGACCCAAAAATGCACGTCGCGGTTGCATTTGCAGACGGACATGCCAAATTGATCGATCCGGCCGCCATGGCCGATCCCAGGACGGTCGAGGGCGGCGCCAAGGGTGGCAAGCCGATGACTTTCCTAAAGGCGATCTCGTACAAGCACTTCGAGCGTGCAAAAACCATGAAGCCGTTGCCGTACAACTATCTCTTGCCGATCAAGCCGTAATCGTCCGGACGGGATCCTGCCCTCACGAAATAGTGAGGGCTGCCGATTTCGAAACGCTTCCAAGCGTTGCCGAGATCGAGGCTGTCGTACTTGACTTGACCGTCTTCGTCTTGATCGTAAACGTCACCGACGTCTTGCCTGCCGGCACCGTCACCGTGGCGGGTGTTGTAGCCGCCGATTGACTGCTTGCCACTGAGACCTTCAGCCCTCCTGCCGGCGCTGGGGAGCTTACGCTCAGTGTTGCAATACTCGACTTGCCCCCTTTGATCGATGCCGGATTCAACGTAAGCGCAACGATCGTCGGCGGGTTGATTGTGAGGGTTGTCGTTTCCGTCCCTCCGTTGAATTTAGCTGTGATCGTCGCTAGCTTTTGGGCAGACACAGCGCTCGTCTTCACCGTAAACGAGACTGATGTTTGGTTGGCCGCAACTGTGACGGAGGCTGGGACCACTACAGTGGATAAGCTGGACTGGAGGGTCACCTTTAAGTCACCTGGTCCAGCCGGACTGCTCAAAGAAACGATGCCGGTACAGGCTGTACCTCCATAAGTCGGGCTTGGATTCACTGCGACAGCTTGGATGGTCGGAGGGTCGACTGTGACGCTCGTCGTTTGCGAAGCCTTGCCGGCTTTGGCCGTTATCCTCGCCGTTTCCAACACGGAAACGGCGGTGGTGGTTACGGGGAACGTCACAAAGGTTAGCCCCGCAGATAGTGTCACAGTCTTGGGAACCACGACCGATGCCACACTGCTGGTCAACGTCACAATCACGCCGCTTGGACCCGCTTTGCCCGTCAGGGTGACTGTTCCCGTAGTTGAAATTCCCCCTGTAACGGATGAGGGACTCGCGGTCACCGATAGCAGTGTCGCCGGCGTTATCGTTAACGCAACCGATTTGGACGCCGTGCTGTTGCCGGCAGTAATCGTAGCGGTGGTTTGAGAATCGACGCCTTTGGTCGTGACGGTGAACGTTGCCGACGTCGCGCCGCCGGCGATGTTCAACTCGGCCGGCACGCCGGCACTCGGGCTGTTCGAACTCAATGCGACAAAGACGCCACCCGTCGGGGCGGGTTGGGCGATCGTCACAGTGCCCGAGGCGGTTTCTCCTCCTGGGATCGTCGTCGGACTAATCGTCAATCCTGTAACCGTCACGGCGGTGAACGTCGGCACGAGCGCCACGCCCACTTCCCCATTCTCGGTACCGTAGGCGAGCAGGGTTCCATCAGGAGAGACCGAAACCGAACTTACCTGCCCGACACTGTACTGCTCCAAAAGCGTGTGGCCCTGAACGCTGAACGCCTGCATGTTCCCACTGGTTCCGACAAATAGCGTCGATCCGTCCGCTGAAAACGCAACCGAAAGAACCCCTTCCTCCGCTCCTGCGTTTAGGCTCGCAATCCTAGTTCCAGTTACCGCATTCCACAACTCGACGACGCCATTTTCTTGACCCGACTCGTTGTAGCCGCCCACGGCAAAGGTCTTTCCATCTTTCGAGAAGGCAATCGAGGTAACACCGCTATCGGCGGATGTTTGCAAGGTGCTGGCCAGGGCGCCAGTCGATACGTTCCAAAGCTCCAAGACGCCGCCGGAAACACCTGTGCCACCAACGGCAAGCACTTTTCCATCCAGGGAGAAAGCGACTGAAAAGACGCCGCCGTTCGCAGCGGTATTCAATGTCGAAATCTTGGCGCCGGTTTTCGGGTTCCAAAGCTCTAGCACGCCACCGAACGAATCGGTTGCCTTATTGAAGCTCAAACCGCCGGCCGCCAACGTTTTGCTGTCCGGTGTGAATGCAACCGAAGAGATGCTGCGGTTGGCGCCGGTTGCCAGCGACATGCCAAGCAATCCTGTCGCGTAGTTCCACACCTCAAGAACTCCGCTCGTCCGGCTCAATCCGCCGTCGGCAAACGCGGTGCCGTCCGGTGAAAA
>Ga0206814_10226_pt1 | contig 15326 bp, 16 predicted proteins | sample Alteio_BWOrgCont_90_FD_152850 | JGI IMG/M metagenome (GOLD analysis project Ga0206814, IMG submission 152850) | Enriched cells from forest soil in Barre Woods Harvard Forest LTER site, Petersham, Massachusetts, United States -... | ecosystem: Environmental > Terrestrial > Soil > Temperate forest >...
GCAGGCAAAGCAATCGTCGGATACCCAATTGCATCTGGCGGGCGATGTTGTCCCGAATACTTTGCGCAACGACCCTAGAAATCACCTCCTCACCTTTCAGATCAAGGACAGCAATGGCGACGTTATGAAGGTGGAACATAGCGGCGAAGTGCCTGCCGAGTTGGATCAGGTCAAGAAGGTCGTCGCCATCGGAGCGGTGCAAAACGGCGAGTTTATGTCCACCAAACTGCTCGTCAAGTGTCCGTCCAAGTACGAGGCTGACCCAACCAAGCCACTCCCGTCAAAGTGAGTTTCGCAGGATGATCATTGGATAGCGATCTTCTAAAGCAGTTACCTGACGCCCCTCAGTGGGCGGTACTGACCGGCCTTTTGGGCAAATGTTTGATCCTGGGCGGGATCCTTCTCTTTGTGGCCTGTATCGTGCTTTGGCTTTTGCAGCCGAAGAGACCGGGACTCGCAAAGGCAGCAAACATCACGTTTATCGGCGGTTCCCTGACGATTTTGGGCGCCATGGCATGCCTGATCACGCTGTTTGCCCAAAATCAGTTCGAATACCTGGTTGTTTTTTCGCACAGCGATATTCTGAATCCGCTCAAATACAAGCTCGCCAGTGTTTGGGCAGCGCAACAGGGCAGCTTCCTGCTTTGGGGCTGTGGTTCCGCGATCTTCGGCCTGCTGGCCCTGCGGGGCACCGGGCTTTACCGTCGATGGTACTCGGTGACCTATTCAGTATTCTTGGGTTGCCTTTGCGGAATTCTCGCCTTTGATTCCCCCTTTCAGTATTTAAAGATCGCGCTGCTAAACGGCGTTGCGAAGGTCCCCCACACCGGCCAGGGGCTGACGCCATCGCTTCAGAACTACTGGATGGTGATCCACCCTCCCACCATCTTCATGGGCTTCGGCTCGTTGACGATCATGTTCGCGCTTTCGGTGGCGGCGATGCTGACCGGCAACGTATCGGAATGGGTCAAGATCGCCCGTCCCTGGGCGCTCGTAACCATATCGGTCCTCGGGGTCGGCGTCTGCATGGGCGGCATGTGGGCCTACGAAACTCTCGGTTGGGGCGGCTTCTGGGCCTGGGATCCAGTCGAGAACATGAGCATCGTGCCGTGGCTGTTTACGGTCGCGTTCGTGCACGGAATTATCGTCCAAGTAACGAAGAAACGCTGGATCGGTTCGAACCTCATCCTTGGCGGAATTCCGTTTTTGACCTTCGTCTACGGCACCCTTCTGACGCGCTCAGGGCTGCTGGATAAGGTAAGCAACCACTCGTTCGCGGAGATGGATAAAGTCTCCCTGATCTTGCTGGTTTCGCTTTTGATCGTCGTGACGGTAGCGTTTATCGCTCTGTACATCGCCCGCGGCATCAAACTGGCCAAGCAAAGCGCCGAAGAGCAGGATGCCCCAGGCTATGACCGGGAGGGCATGTATCGAGTCGGAGTGCTGCTGGTAAGCCTGATGGCGATATGCATCTCCATGGGGTTAAGTTGGCCCTGGTGGTGTGCGCTGCTGACCGGAAATGGCCGCGCGATCGAGGAGAGGCAGTACCACCTCGTGATCGTGTGGTTCTTCGTTCCCACGCTGTTGCTGATGGGCCTCGCTCCGTTCGTCGCTTGGCGGAAGATGGGGGCAAAAGATATCTTCAACCGCATCGTCAGCGTGCTTAGCGTGACGGCCGGTTTAACCGGATTCTCGCTTGTGGCGATCCAAAACCCCAAGATCGGTGTCCATCTGCCTCCGGGCGCCACCGTCGCGATGCCCTTCCACTACAAGATGCTGCTGATGCCGTGGATGGCGATCTTGATGTTCGTGTGCATCTTTACCTCGGTGGCGAATATATGGCGGGTGGCCGAAATCTTCAAGCGGTCGAAGCTGGGGATTGGAGGGTTTATCTCCCACCTCGGAGTGGCCATGCTGATGGCAGGCCTGATTATCTCACGTGGCTTTGAGGAAAAAGAGTCCGACGTCGTCGTTCCTGGCGGTGGTCCCACCAAGATCCTCGGGTACTCCATCGCGTTCGATAAACTTGAGAACAAGTCGCTGACGGACCGCGACGGCAAGGCTCTCTTTGCAATCGAGGGACCGGACGGTCAGCATTTTGAAGCGGATCCGGGCCTCTACTACTACCCCGGAGACGACGGCGCCATGACCGCAATGGTATGGCCGTACATTCAAAGGCACTTGGCGCACGACTTCTATATGGCGATGAGCAAGCCGGAGATTTACGCGTGGCAAACACCGCTCGATTTCCAGCCGGGTCAGACCCGTATCATCAAATCCGCCTCTGACGAGGATCCGAACGACCCTGGCATGACGGTGACCTATAAGAAATTCGTGATGCAAGGTCCCGCCGGTTCGGTAGGCACAACGTTCGGCGCGCTGCTCCACATTAACGATCGCGGCCGGGAGTACGACGTCACCCCGACATTCCAAATCGGCGAAGACGGCCCCAAGCGGGATATGCCGCAAGTGGGATCGAGTTACCGGATAGCGATGCTAAACATGGAGGCATCCGACCACAGCGTCAACCTCCAGCTCCTGTTCTCCCCGCCGCTCTATCCGATCATGCTGTTCTACAAACCGATGACGATCCTAGTCTGGATCGGCACCGGCATCATGGCCCTAGGCGGCCTAATCTCCGCCTTCGCCCGAAGATTCCGCAAGTCCGCCTCCCCTCGCCCATTTGGCTCGTAATGGGAGAGGGGGCAGGGGGTGAGGGTTCCGGGAGTGGGTCCATCCCGCAACGCGGGATGGTTTGGGAGAGGGGGCAGGGGGTGAGGGAAAAGGCACGCCCGGACTGAACCTGATCCCGTTCGCAAACGTGTAAAATCACTGCCGATGCCCATCGACCTCGGCCATCTTCTGGAGACCTCAGGCGCCGTCCTTCACGGCCATTTCCTTCTAACTTCCGGCCGTCACTCGGAAATCTACTTCGAGAAGTTTCGGATCCTCGAGCAGCCGCATGTCTTGAGCGCCCTATGCGCGGAGATTGCCGAGCACTTCAAAGATAGCGGCATCGAATTGGTCGCCGGCCCGACAACCGGCGGCATCATCATTGCCTTCGAAGTCGCCCGCCAGATGGGCTTGCCATCGGCCTACATCGAAACCGAGAACGGCATCAAAACCCTGCGCCGAAACAAAACGATCCCGGAAGGAGTGCGAACCCTGATCGTAGACGACGTCCTAACGACCGGCACTTCCCTCTTCGAGAGCCAAACCGCGATCGAGTCGCACGGCGGCAAAGTCGAAGCCTACGCCGTCCTAATCGACCGTTCAACTCCCGAAACCGAATTCAAACTCCCCCTCTTCGGCGCATACAAAGTAGAAGCTTCATCCTACGCTCCCGACAACATCCCCGACTGGCTATCCGCCATCCCAGTCACCAAACCCGGCACGAGAATCACAGCGCCGTAGGTGCGAAAGCTCACAGCGAAGGCCGCGAGGCCTGGAATGCCCAGGCTTCAATGCCCCTTCAAAACGTTGAATTTTCCGATCGTGCGGTAGCCCGTGGAGCCGTAGTGAAGGACCGTAATAATTGGCAATTGAGACATATCAGCTTGTCCTAGCTGTAGAGTCTTCCCTTTGAATATAAGGGGCTTCTTTGAAGCTGACGCGAACGTATACTTTGATAGGTCAGCGGGGACGTCGGCAACATATAGGTTCGGCCCGTGCGTGTTATAAGTCTTAGTCCCAAACACATGCTCCTCGTCCAACGTTGCTGTAAAGTCCCCTTGCACAACGACGGCTTTTGATGAGTGTGGAATTGTCCAGCCAACGAAGTTAGCTTTTGCCCTACGTGCAAGGTCAATCCCAAAGTAAAACGTGGTTTCATTGGTGGAGATATGCTGGGACCCGTACACCACGCAGATTGAGCCACGAGATGGCCAAAGGACATGTACCCCATATTCTAAATCGCCGAAGAACTGGATGGCGGATCCGCTTGACGACAAGATTTGTCGCCTTGTCTTGCCGTCACGAAACGAAAGTTCGAGAGAACCTGAGTCTCCTCTCGTAACCCTAAGCGAAAAGCGGTGGTCGGGAGAGGAAAGAGTTTGTGGATACTCGACTGGCGTATATTTGTTCTGGCATGCAACGATTCTAACGACTAAAGCAGACAATAAGAGGTTCATTGGAGTTTTGTGGCTTTCAATTCGACGGCAGTCGAGACCTCAAACTAAGGGTTCCGGAATGTTCTCCACATACCCATTTCACCAAGAATCTGTTTGCCGGCTAGCGTGTGTACGCGCCATCGCCACTTGCCTTTTGGCAATTTGGTGGCCAAAAACGAATAGCTGGTCTTATCCGGGTCGACTCTAACCGAAATGAAACGGTCGGGACTCTTTGCGTCGCCGGCGTCTTGGCAGGTTACACATTGTAGTTCGACAAGATAACCCTCCGCATGATCCACCTTATCCCAAGTTAGGTCGGTATCTCCTCTAAGATCGGAGTCCGGATCTGGCGCGGTGAGGACCGGGACCGTTCGTGGAACACGAAAGAAAGTGGGATCAGCGATGACTGCCCTTACGCCAGGTCCGATGTGGTCGATTCGAATCGTAAGACTGCGATACCTACCGACAGATCCTCTTATGTGAATGCTTCGATCTCCCGCTCGCAGGAATGTCGATTGGTAGAGGACATCGTCGTCCCCGATAAAGGTAAACCTTAACGTGCCGTTTTGCTCCGGATTTGTTTCCTCGTGGGTGCCAATGTAAACGTCAAATAGATCAAATCCTGCAGCGTTGCCGATTGGCACCGACAGTGTTTTTTCGCCGCTGAGATATCGGCTTCGTGCAGCTGAGAACGTACGCCCGGCGATCGTGTTGAATTGCGGCACGTCTTGCCAAGAATCCCAGTTAAAATCGGTTCCTTTAATTACCGGTACCGCTATCATATCGGTCGGTTCCTTCGGCAAAAGGACGATGCCGGAAACGTGGTGTCGTTCATCAAGAACAAGCCTGACTGTATCTCCCCTCCTTACATCCGAAAGGCCACCCAAGGTGTTCGTGGGTAGAACCACCTTCAGATCTTTGGCATCTGCCCACGTGTAAATCTCGTGGTTTGTCAATTCGATACCGCTGGGCGAGGTGTGGTCGACCGTCCCAAACACGTCGACGGCAAAGGCTCCCGCCGAAAGGCAAGCACTTATCACAGACAGAACTAGCTTCAGATTTGATTTCATGAGATACATCACTTAGTTATTTCAAAGTCGCACGCCCGAAAGCGAACTACGCCGCCAAGTTGCCATCCGGTCAGTTATGCATGCCCCGTCTAACCTGCTCTGCCTTAACGCGATTGATCATCTGACGATCGCCCTCGCCTAGCTTCACCCACACACTGGCCTCATCGCTTGTCGTCGGTCTGTACCAAGTCTTACTACCAAAGTATCGGGCAAGATCTGCCCTCTTGAACCGGTATCCGTGCCGGGCATACGGCTCGTTTCGCATTACTTCAAGATCGAAGATCGGTAGTCTTGTCAAATCTTGCCCAGGAGATGAACTCAAGCCCATTCCGGTGGTCCCCGCCAGATTCGCTGGCAAAGGAGCAGCGGACGTTGAAACTCCGGGCGGGATTTGCTGCGAAGGGGCTTGTGGTAGATGAAATTGGCCAGGCAGCGTGTACGGCTGGAAACGCTGTTTCCAAACGTTCGAACTGACAAATTGAGCCGCCCCTGCAACCGATACGACCATTGTCCTTCCTTTGGCCCAGTCGGGCGTATAGTAGCAAAGGGGTATATCAGATTTTGGCAAGGCATCCAACCACCAAGCCTTGACTCCCTTTAGGGCGGGATTAAACGTCCACTTGGCCAATGGCTTTTCGGTGTTTTGAGTATTTGCCAAAACCATAAATTCTGCCGCGATCGTAGTATCGTCGCCATCCGGTTCCAAATCGCCGCCGTGCTCGCTGGCGTAGCGCATTGATCCAGAAGCGATTGGCCACGCCTCCATGTACAAGGCCTCAACTCGCTTCCTATCAGCCTGCCTCGCCAAAAACTCATCAAACTGAGGCCGTTGAGACTTCAGAAAGTCGGACGTGCGGTCGTAGTCGAGGGGCACAAAAACTTTGATGGCCAGTGAGTCCTGACCCGTTCGCAATGAACAGGATGCAGGGGTATCCAGGTGCTTGAGGACATCGACAGCTGCCTTGCCGCTTTCCCGGTACTCCTTTGAAAGCCAATTCCAGGAGAAATCTGCGTCAAATGCTTCGGACATCCGGGCAAGGTTTGCCACACAATAGGTTTGGGGACCGCCGTCTCCGAGGGAATCTGATGAACTGAATTGATCGTCTGACGCCAGCAAATCGCCTTCTCCTTGATATGCCTTTATCCCTCGGGCCAGCAGGTCTTCAGAGCTTGCTGCAAGGACAGCGTTTCCGACGGTTGCATAGGCGATTGTCTTCCCGTGAAATAGCCGACGCGATGTTTCGTCGGAATATCGAAGGAAGTCATCCTCTGTGCTTAAGCGGACACTTCGGGAGAGTGAGTAAGCGTCGGCCTTTCCAAGATCCAAGCTCGTGAAGACGCGATCTCCATTTGCGCGCTGATTGAGGAATCGCTCTGCATACCGGCGCACGCGCTCGACAAGGTCAGCCGGCTTGGCGCCATTTGCATCGTCAATAAGAATGAGGCAGTCGACTCCATCTACTGGTTTAGCGGTAGTTGGATACAGGGCGCAGACCACCGTGCCCTTCAGTGCGGAAGTGACCGAGCCCTCAATGTCTATGCCGGATTCGCGTTCTAACGTATTGGAGACCTCCCGAAAACTCCGCTGGGTGTAGCTATCACCAGCGACTGCGTCCTCTATAAATGACCACAACGCCTCGGGCTGGGAAACCGCCGCGACACTGTACGCTCCCGAAGGCAAATGGGACAGCAAGTCCTTTCGTATCGGTTCCATAGAGGCAAGATGTTTATAGGGCTCCCATTTTCTGGCATCCATCGGCAGATTGCAGGAGAGGGCAATTCCCTTGTCGCGGAGCGCAATGCCTCCGGCAAACCATCCGGGAGCGTCCGACAGCTCTCGCCACTGCGCCGTTCCGCGATCTCCCAGCGATCTGAATGCGGAGGCCGAAATGAAGAGCATCAGGTTCGCATCTGGGTCGATGGCCTTTCTTGCAGTCATATAGTCATCAAGAGTCGCGAAACCTTGTGACTTTCCTGACGCGCAGGCTCGTACCCGATCCAGGTCCTCAGGATCGTTTGCAACCACGAGGTTGTCGTTGATTAAAGCAATCCTGAGCTTTTTGTCGGGGTCGGTAAATCCAGCGCCATCCGAAGCGAGGTGCCCTCCCAAAATGTTCGAGACTGCCTGAGGATCTGAAATCGGAAAAATCAAAATGCCGTTCTCAGGTCCGAAATATGGATTGTAGCTAGCTTGGCGAGAAGGCATTTTGACGACGACAGCGCTCCGCCGCAAGAAAGGAATCAAGCTCTTTGCCCATGCCCTAGAACCGAGCAGTTGGTCAAAAAGCTTGTCTAGGTTATTGGCGAGATCCACCCCTTCAGCACATGAAGCCAGTTTTCGAAAAGCACCAAGTTGGTGGATGCCGGGGGTTAAGTCCAACACAGCCACGGCTTCCGCTTCCTTTGGCACAATTGAAACCGCCGTCTCGCCGGGCCGGTCAAAAACCCTGCGCGCTGCTATCGTGCCCACCACAAGTGTTGCAAAGGTTACGGCTCCGCATAGGACCAGGAGGCGATTCGAAGGAAGATTCATCGTCGTTTTTCCGAGGCACCAATCCAGCCAGAGTTCTGCGCTATTATCAACCTGGTCGAATGTACATCTAACTGAATCTACAAATTCGTAGATTAGAGGTCGCGATATAAGAGAAATAGATCCGGTATTTCTGAATGCAATTCGCCGGCTCAAAGGTGAGATCGAGTTCCTTGGCGGCCAAAGAGTTTGCTTCGAAAAGCTTGACCTGCAGCAATTAGGTTGGGATTACGTGACCTTTAATTCCTATCTAAGGGGTGCACGGGGAATTCCGGGATCGCTGCTGGCGCGACTTGTCGAATATGTGGGCTGGGACTGGGCGTGGAACTTGGCAAAGGACGAGAGACCCATTGTCGCCAAGGCGATGCTTTGGGATCCGAATACCGAGACGCGATCCTCGATTCAGGCCATGTTGCCGTATTTTTGCCTACTAAGGGAGGCAGGGGACATCGAGGGCCACGAGCGGTTTGTGTCCGACCTTGCGGTTCGCTTTCCGGAGACAACACATCCACTGGAAGCATTGACGGCCCTACATGGGGATTGCTTGATGAACTCTCCCGGACCCAAGAACTCCGATGAGTCATGCAGGAATCGGGCTCGCATGAACCGCTGGATAAAATTAAGAAAACTATTAGGCGCCGTCGAATCAAAGGGAATATTCGATTCCAAACTCCATGTTGCCATCATTAGAGATATGGGAATAGCTTTTGCTTTCATGTGGCATAAAGAAGTACATCTCAAGCAGGAATTAGTCGCACACCTTGCCTCATTACGCGCTGATCTCAAGAAATGTGAATCTTTGCTCGACACACCTTTAGCATGGTGCTTTCACTTCTCTTCACTCGCACATGTCGATGTGGCGTTAGGAGAGCGGCGTCAAATTGAAAGGAGCCTTGACCAACTCCAGCGGGTCTGCGCATCACTTGGAGCTCAAACCGAAGTAGACGCGGCACCACTTTGGGTGCGGTATCGTCTTGCACGTTTTTTCGAGCTGGAAGTCGAGGGGCGGGTTGACGACGCAACCGCCGAACTAATCGTGGCAGCAGATTTATTGCGAAAAAGTAAAATTCCCCTCTGGGAGTTAGACGTCAGAAGGAAGATCCAAGATCGATCACAAAACGAAACCTAAATCCATTAATCAGCCTAGACTCAGATGACTTCTGAACACCGAGTGCCAATTGCCCAATCCTCCTTTGAAACCAAGCAAGATCTCGGGGTATCTTAATTGTCCCCTCTGCCCAGGTGGTGAAATTGGTAGACGCGCTGGCTTCAGGTGCCAGTGTCCGCAAGGACGTGAAGGTTCGAGTCCTTTCCTGGGCACCAGTTTCCGATCTAGGTTCAATTGAACCTACGATTTTTGATGTTGTAGCCCAAATTTGTGAAATGAATCAAGGCTGACCGGCAAACAGACGTTTGACGGTCTCGAGAACCTCAAGAAGCTTGATGGAGGATATCCGTCCCACGATTCGAGTGATAATTGTAGCGTCGGCAGTGAACAGTCGAGACGGCCTAATGTTGCTTGGAGCCGGAAGCCCGCCTGATGCAAAGTCATTGTCGTCGAGCGGCAAGGCATAGCGATCGTGAACTTCGCGGCTCGTGATCATGCAGAGGATGAGGTCATCGCCGTCTAGACTTGCAAGAACTAGAGCAGGCCGACGCTTAGTTTGCGTAAGATCCGAGAACGGAAAAGGGACGATTACAACATCGCCGGCTACAGGCTTGCCCAAGCCAAATCTTCCTCAGGCCGTAGCCAGTCCCTTGCCAGCAAAGACTCACTTAAAAGGGCTTCCTCACCCATCGCAATCGGACGAGCTTTTGCGATTAAATACTCGGCAAGCTGAATCTGCTGAGCGGGCGTTAACTTATCAGCTAGCTTCTGCATATCTTCCAAATCCAGTATTGCCACGCCATTATTCTACGGCATAATCCGGGCCAGTGCTCAAGTTCGGGTTGTCGCGGGTGCGACCCCGCAATGTTATACCTACGCTTACCATCTGGCTTCAATGTCAACGCCTTCATCATGCGACACATCTACCCAAACACTCTGAAGGCGCAGGTCGGCCAAAACACAGTCGTCGCATGCGAACAGAGCCCCCGTCAGCTCGGGGTACTTACATCCGACAGATGCCTTGAACAGCGTGTCCAGGACTGGTTTTGCAAGGTTGTCCAGGTCCTGTCCGCTGCGACCAGACCTCGCCAAGCCGGTCAAAAACTTCGATAGTGAACTTGACGAATGGCGTAGTTGCGATAAGTCTGGTAAGAGTACGCTATATTTCATTGCAACAAATCATAAAGACATCCTCATTTGTGATTGATCGCAGGTCCTACGCTACTGCCAAGATCGGACTTGTGCTGCGCAGGACCGGCCCTCCGTTTGTGATCGGTATCATCCTTTGCCTGGTGATGATTTCGTGCTTTGATGACGAGACTAGCCGCACGTTCGCTTATTGCACTGCCGGTTTTGTTTGCCTATTTGAACTGTGCGTTATACAGATAATAGTCACAAGGATTTACGGCTCAAAGTTTCGGCAGATGGTGGATGCCACACGTACCGTCGAGTTGTCCGATTCTACAGTTCATGTCATAGCTGAGGGCTTTGGCGAGAGCAACGTAAGCTGGGCAATGTTCACCGGTATAGCGACGTTTGGCTGTTGGACGTTCTTGATGCAGGATCATACTCCGGCGGTGGCAATACCGGATAGCGCGTTTTCGTCGGAGGGGGAACTGCAGGCTTTTCGCGAATTGGTGCGGCGGAAGCGATCGGAGTTCAAGCGGAAGAAATGATAGCAAGCGCAAGCGAGTGGCCGCGTCGATCCGCAGATTTATGTCGAACCTCCTGACACACCAACTCTCGACGCTGGGACTTCGCAGTGGCGACGTGGTTATGGTCCATGCGTCTTTCAAGTCACTCGGGGTCAGCGATCCCGAAGAGGTCGTGAGCGGGCTTCTGGATGCTATCGGCCCCCAAGGGATCCTGATGATGCCCGCACTCAGTTATCGCCAGGAGCCCGCTGAGTTCCATGACAACCGATTCACGCCCAGCTGCGTCGGATTCCTTCCCGAATACTTCCGCACCCGGCCGGGTACCCGAAGAAGCTTGCACCCTACCCACTCGGTGTGCGCCGTTGGAGGCGACGTCGCCGGGATTCTCGACTCCCACTTCGCCGATAGAACGCCCTGCGGAAGAAACTCGCCGTTCAACCTGCTGATCGAGCGGAAAGGAAAAATCCTCATGCTTGGATGCGGTCTAAAGCCAAACACAACAATGCATGCAATCGAGGAGCATGTCGAACCGCCCTATCTCTACGGTCCGGAACGGGAATATACGCTGACCGACGAATCCGGCAAGGTGTTTCAAAAGACGTATATCACCCATGGCTTCGCCGGATATATTCAAAGATACGACCGGGTGGAAGGACTGCTCGACAAGGCGCATTTGCGAACTGGACGGGTTGGAAACGCTCTCTGTCACCTGATCGATGCCGAGCCGCTTTGCCGTCGCAGCGTGCGAAAAATGCAGGAGAATCCATTCTTCTTTGTGGATGCGGAAGTGGTCTGAAGCGGCTATGCGGCGTCAACCAGGTGGATTGAGAATGGAGACGGTTCAGGCACCGACTCGCCTCGCTCCCTCATGAGCTCGATGTGCATGTCGATTCCAACTTTAATGTCGTCTAGGACTTGATCTCGAGATAGAGCTGACGCAACACACCCAGGAAGATCGGGCACGTATGCATTGAAATTCCTTTTTCCTTCTTCTACAATTACCAAGTACGTCATCTTCTCAACCTCAACTGTGCCTGAGCTTCAATAGACTTGAGGGTCTTCGGCAAAACTTCCTCTGACAACTGATGATACGCCAACGTGACAACGCCGCTCTTCGACGAATGAACAAATTGTCGATGACTGCCCTTCTGTCATAGTTCTCGCCAACCGTCTGTTTCAATGAGCTTGCGGACCTCACGGAATTCCATTGCCAATCGTGCCACAAATCTGGTTGAGCCCGTCCAGGTTGTGAAATTGGCAAAGGGGCGCCGGCTTCAACTTCCAGTGTCCAAGAGGAGTAAAGGCTCGAGTCCTTTCCTGGGTACCATATTCCTAGAGGTAGGTAGTGGAAAAGAGAATCGAGGTCAGGCCAATCGAACAGGGCACCGAAGACTTCGACCTGGAGTTTTGGCAGGCCCAGGGGCCGAGCGCTATCTTTCAAGCCGCCTGGGATCTGGTAGAAACTGCAGTGAAGGTGAAGGGCCTCCCGGACGATGCACTCCGACTTCAAAGAACTGTTCGCGTTGTTCGACAAGCATAGGGTTCGCTATTTGATAGTGGGCGGATATGCGGTTATGCTCTATACCGAGCCCAGGTACACGAAGGACATCGATGTCGTGGTTGGAATGGCTCCCGAGGAATCGGATCGGGCCGTGGATGCCCTCGAAGAGTTTGGATTCCCGATGTCGCCGGACCAGCGCCTGAGGTTCAAGGCGCCGAATTCCATGGTCGTCTTGGGAAACCCTCCACATCGAATTGACATCCTCAATAGCGTATCCGGCCTATCTTTCGATGAGGCGTTCGAGCGCCGCAATGTCGTCACAGTAGACGAAGGGCAGATTCCCTTCATTTCGTTAGAAGACCTCATCAGCGCAAAGGTCGCAGCCGGCCGCCCGCAAGACCGGCTCGATCTAAAAAAACTTCGCCGCCTGAGGAAGTAATGGCGAAGGTTAGCAACGGCAAGCCCCAGAACGCTGTGACCTCAATATAGGACTAGCAGGCGCTCTTAACTATTGTCATGTAGTGGTGAAGGAACTTGGACCGCGCTCTATCGCCTCGACTGGCGAGGAGGAAAGGCAATCAAAGTCTTCGACGGTATCGACGACTACGATTTCTCGCCTCGGCGGGCAATCTACGGCACGGTCGAAAATCTCCATCTACCTTCGTGGGCACGCGTAAGGTGGCCACATCTCGCCAGGGCATGGGTCGGCAACTGGCAAACCGGACGAAAATGGCCGATTGTTGAACGCAAAGTCGATGTCACCTCCGTCGCGCTCCGGCCAGCCGGACGCTGATCGCTGGCTCTTGCTTCGGACTTAGTCATGCTGCGCTCGAGAACTGATCGACGATGACTTCGGCTGCCTGCGTTGCAGGCTCTGGAATTGGAAGACCATCGGCCACGAGAGCCGATAGGTGAAGCGCGATGGCTTCGACCATATTTGCTTTGACCTCCTCGATTGTGCTGCCGACCGTTCCGCATGCTCCAAGATCCGGCGCGTAGGCGCCGTAGCCATCGCTTGTCTTTTCGATTACGATTGTGTATTTGACCATAACTGCTGTTCCCTCATCTGTTCCAGCCCTCAGCAACCTATTCGCTTCAAAGGCAGTATCAAGCAAGTAACGGGTCGCGGCGCGTTTTGCGTGTGGTCCCAACCCACGCAAGGAGGAGAAGAATGCCGTTTACGACGGCGAAAATCGCGACTCGCTCGGCGGTGACGATAATTGACGTCCGAGCAAGGACCGGCAGCAACGCTCGCCAGGGCTGACTTGCATGCTCTCTCATCGCTTGACCTAACTGGATGCTGTTAAGGCTTATTTGGAGCGACTCCTCGAATCCCTTGCCGTTTGCCTTCCATAGGCGTGACGCTTCGGCAGGGGCAACATGCTTCAAGGTGTAGCTTGGGATTTGACGCGAATAGGCAAGGGGAACCAGCGGAGGGTACTCCTTCAGAAAAAAAAACGGCTTGGGCGACTGGAGCTTGATCCACCGGGGCCCGGCCTTGCTGCCAATCGTCCACCATTTTCTGGTCCGCCATCAGCCGACGAGTAGTCGCAAGCACTTGCGCCTGAACTTTGGGACTTGAGGGCATCACGGGAGGCAGCTTGTTGAGGATAAACGTGTCCATACCGATGGACGCCACAACCAGCCATCCTGCTATCGGCCATACTAGCCAGCGCTGTGTCCGAACGACCAGGAAGCCGAAATACACCAGAGCCATGAACTGCACCCAGTGCAGGCCATTGACCGACCACACCGGCATGTATTGGTTCAATGGATTCACCCAGAACATGGCGACCGTAGAAAGCGTTAGAGCGATGCCACATGCAAGCGAGAGGCGCCATGCCGGCGCCGAATCGTAACCACGGGCCTGCCTTACCAACTGGCGCGCGAGAACTTCCGGTGAACCAAGCGTTCTACGGGCCTCGCGGGCGGCGGTATCGACATCCGAACCGTGCGCCTGGCGATCCGCCTGGTCCATCGTCAAGTGAGTGCAAATCTCCTGGATGCGCTTCGCGCGAAGATCGTCAGAAAGGTGCCCTTCCAAATGGCTGTCCAGCGCCTTGAGGTACTGATCGTTCTGTTCCATCATCCCACCTCCGGGTCCAACAGGTCATTGGGAAGCACTTTCGCGACGCCGCCGGCAAATGCGCTCCACCGCGCGACCCGATGCGCCAATTCGGCTCGGCCCTGGGGTGTTATCTTGTAGATTCGGCGCGGCTGCTCGCCTGTTGCTTCCCATTCCGCCGTCACCCAACCGGCCTCCTCGAGTGCATGCAAAGCCGGATAAAGTTGCCCTTCTCCGAGTTTCAACACACCGTCCGAGGTTTCTCGGATCGACTTCGCAATGCCATATCCGTGGTTTTGCCCGTGGGCAAGCACCGAGAGCACAAGCGCTTTGGTATCTGTCTGCAGCCTCATAAACCCATTATACGGTGATGCATCTGTTAAAGATGCATCTTTTTTTGATAGCCTAAAGTCTCACTGGCGGTTCGATTCAATAACCCGCCCATCGCGCAGTCGATCACACGGCAAGCGACGTAGCCTATGGGGATGTCTGAACCAAAGCGCTTGTTCGAGCGACTCGAATTGTCTCATGGTCCGGTTTGGGCCAACCGTTTTGCCCTTGCTCCGATGACCAACTCACAGAGCCACCCAAACGGCGCGCTGTCTGACGACGAATTTCACTGGTTGACCATGCGCGCCGAGGGTGGATTTGGGTTGACAATGACCTGCGCAAGCCATGTCCAGGCGGTAGGCCAAGGTTTTCCCGGTCAATTGGGCTGCTGGAGCGATGACCATCTTGCCGGTTTAACCCGACTGGCGGATGAAATTCGTAGATTCGGGTCGGTCTCAAGTCTCCAGTTGCATCACGCAGGCATTCGTTCACCCAAAGAACTGATCGGACAGGATCCGTTAGGCCCGAGCGCCGATGAAGAAACCGGCGCCGTGGCAATGACTCGCGACCAAGTCGAGCAACTCATTGAGGACTTTGTGCGGGCCGCGGGCCGAGCGGAAAAAGCGGGATTCGACGGGGTGGAAATCCACGGCGCTCACGGTTATGTCATATCTGGCTTTCTCAGCCCGGAGTTCAATCGACGAACCGACGAATACGGCGGGAGCCCGGAGAACCGGTCACGATTGCTCTATGAAGTACTTGCCGGAATAAGAGAGCGTTGTCGGCCCGATTTCCAGGTCGGAATCCGGCTCTCACCCGAGCGCTTCGGGATCAACACACCAGAAACGGTCGAACTGGCCAGAAGCATCCTGGTTGACCCGCGCGTAGATTATTTGGACATCTCGCTGTGGGACTACCGCAAGGAACCGGAAGACGAGGGCCTCAACGGCAATTCCCT
>Ga0206814_10227_pt1 | contig 15323 bp, 3 predicted proteins | sample Alteio_BWOrgCont_90_FD_152850 | JGI IMG/M metagenome (GOLD analysis project Ga0206814, IMG submission 152850) | Enriched cells from forest soil in Barre Woods Harvard Forest LTER site, Petersham, Massachusetts, United States -... | ecosystem: Environmental > Terrestrial > Soil > Temperate forest >...
CGGCCGCCTCACTGAAGTGCAGGAAGCGGCGCAGCTCGTGACGGAATTCGGCGAGAGTGCGCAGCAGAAGAAGATCAGAATCGAGTTGTTCTATGGCGTTCACATATATATCGTATCACGATATATATTCCGAAAGTAAAGAGGCTCTCTGAGTGTGCGAGTAAGTGATTGGTGGTGAGAGGGATAGCGACGTAGAGAGGAGAAAGCGGCCGGAATGACGAAAAAACAAATGCGGTCCTTCGACTTCGTACCGGCAGGCCGGGACTGCGCTCAGGATGACCGGCTGTAGTGAATGTGGGCGCGATCCCACCCTTTCGCCAAAGAACCGCGAAAAGGGTGGGGCGACCAAGAGTTCAGTTTGCGCTGCGCAATCAGTCGGGAATCACGAAGAGGGTGATGGACTGGCCGGGGAACGAGTAGTTGGCGATGGTGCTGGTGGTGCCGCTCGAAGGCGGCGTGACGGCGGCAGCGGGCTGAGCGACGATCGCGTTCAAGTTGGCGTTGCTGTACTGGTAGACCTGCGCATTTGTGCCGCTGACGGCCGTGAAATTCTGCAAGCTGATGGTGGAGGTTAGCGGACCGTAGGTCTTGTTGATGACCATGACGGTAATCGCGCTGTCTGATGTGCGCTGCGCGGCGTAAACGGCGAGTTGGCCTTCACCATCGCCTCCGCCGGAGGGCGTGCTGGTGGCCTGCAAGTAGTTATTGCCGAACACGGAGTTGTTGCCATCGTAGTTGCGATACATGGCAAATGAATAATTGCCCGGACCCTGCTGGGCATAATTCGTCGTCGGCCAGAAGGCACCCATGTCGAGACCCTGGCGGCCGAAGATGCCGAGGATGTCGGCCTGCACGACAGCGCCGTTGATGGATTCGAGACCGCCGAAGTTGTACTCGTCAATGGCGGTCTTGGTGCCGGGGTAGTCGTAGCTGGGATTTCCGAGAGGCGCTGTGCCATTGACCCAGGCCTTCAGCATCGGGATCAACTGCGGCGACTGCACGGGCGTGGAGCAATTGGATGTGTAGTTCGAGTCGGTGATGTAATTCGGCTGCGGATAGTTGGGGTCAGTGTAAGTGGGATCCCAGAAGGCACGCGTGCCGTTCATGCGCGCCTGTTGCTCCTCGGTGTCGCCCGCAGTGGTGAAGGCGACGGAGTTGCCGTTGTAATCAGGCGCGAAATAGCCGTGAATGTCAACATAATCGAGCAGGCGGATGCCGTACTGCTGCGAATAGTTGTTGAACTGCTGCAGGTAATACTCGATCATGGGCGCGCCGCCGTGGGCTTCGCGGTCGATGGGTCCACTCCAAGGCTCGTAACACGGGCCGGAGCCCCATCCATTCTCGATGTCTTTCTTGGAATAAAAGTAGGCCCACCAGTAATCGATGACGGGACCGCTGACCAGAGCAGTGGGATCGGCGGTCTTGATGGCGAGAGCCGTGCCGATACTGCCGTTGGTGTCTTCGTCGTAGGTGAAGGGAGCGGGATGGACGTCGCGATGAACCGCGTCCCACCAGGTTGGCTCGTTATCGAGATCCCAGACGGCGACGCCTTTGCCGCTCGAGCCCGTGCCATAGCCGGAGGCGGTCACGATGGAATTGACCCAACTGCCGGACCATGTGCTGTCGGCCCAGGCGGTGGTGACGGAGCCGGGATTGGGCACCTGGGCGGAAGTGGGAGTTGCCGAAGTCTCGGTGATGTTGGGCGGCGGCGTGGAGATGCTGGTGATCAAGGGAATCTGCGTAGGCGATGTGCCGTTGCTGCCATTGAGATCAGTGCCGCTGGTGAGCACGCCGTTGCCGCAGCCACTCTCATACGATTGCTGGCTGGGGAATTGCGTCTGCGTGAAGCTGCATACGTATTCGGTGCTGTTGGAAACCCAGCCGTTGACGGGAACGGTGCCGAGAACTGCTACGCCGAGAGCGTCAGTGGATTGGACGTACTGCGTGAAGTTGGTGCTGCCGGTAGCGTTGGGGAATTGGCCGCCGCCGCCGAGGAAGTTCTCAAAGTAATAATCGCTGGCGGAGTTGGTCATGTTGTTCTGGTAGTTATAGCGCGAGGTGTCGTCTCCGCCCCAGCGCAGAATGCCCGGGTTGGCGATCTTCTCTGAGGCCGTATCGAGCACATAGGCGTTCATTCCGTAGACGTACGGACTGATGGTGTGCGGATTTTCGCCGGGTGTATTGGGCGTGTTCACGTCGACGCTCAGTGCGGGACCGGCGACAGGGGCGGGCAGACTGAGCGTGACGGTGGCGCTTCCGCTAATCGCCGTGTTCTGTACGCTCGTTGCCTTGATGGTGACGCTCGCAGGCGCGGGATAGGGCGTGTTGTAAAGGCCGGTGGAACTGATACTGCCCGCGCCAGTGGCGGGAGTCATGGACCATGTGACGGCGCTGCTGAAATTGCCGGTGCCGGTAACGTGCGCGGTGAATTGCTGCTGGGTTCCGATGGTGGCAGTCGTGGGCGTGACGGTGATGCCGGTGACTGTCGCCTGGTTATAGTTGGCGGTCACGGTTGTGCCGGCGTTGACGGTGACGCTGCATGTGGCGCTGGATGCCGTGGTGCAGCCTGTCCAGGAGACGAAGTTGTAAGAGGTGCCGGCAACGGTGTCAGTGAGCGCGACGGTGAGCGTGACCTGCGCGCCTCCGTTATAGGTGAGCGCGAAAGGCGTAGTGCCGCCGGTCTTGGCGTTGTTATCGGCGGGGCTGGCGACGACGGTGATGCCGCTCGAAGGCGCAGCGGAGTCGACGGTGAGCGTGTAGGGGGTGGGACTGGTGACAGTGACCGATCCCATGCCGCTGGCGCCGTTATAAATTGCGGAGCCCGCGGGATCGGGCGTGTAGGAAGCAGTAAGTGTGTCGCCGCCCGTAGCCAAAGTTCCGGCGGCGATGGTAATGGTGGCGCCGCCATTGCTGAGCGTGGTTGCGGCCGAGGTGTAAGTTCCGCAAGAAAGCGTGACAGAGCCTGAGGGTGTAGGGTTGCCGCCGCCATCACTTACGGTGACTGTGACCGACAAAGACTGTGCCGTTGTGATGGTCGGCGAGCCTGGAGCGACGGTGACGGTCGGAGTGGCTTTTGATACTGCAACGGCCCCGGCTCCGCTGGCGGCGCCAAAGGTAGCGGAGCCCGCAGTGTCTGGAGTGTAATTCGCAGTAAGTGTGGCGTTTCCTGCACCGAGCACGCCGGCTGGGACTGTGATCACTGCACTGCCACTGGTCAGCGCGGCTGCGGCTGAGCTATAAGCGCCGCTGTTCAGTGTTACCGAGCCGGTGGGCGTTTGAACGCCGGCGCCGCCACTCACGGTAACGCCGACAGTAAACGTCTGCACCGTTGTGATGCTCGGTAAACTCGGGGTCACACTGACGATCGGCGTTGCCTTGTTCACGGTGACTGGTCCGCTGCCTGACGAACTGTTGTAGTTTGCCGAGCCAGATGCGTCGGGCGCGTAGCTGGCAGACAAAGTGTCAGCGCCGGCGGCGAGAGCGCCGGCGGGAACAACGATGGAGGCGCTACCGCTGGTGAGAGTGGTCGCGGCGGAAGTGTAGACGCCGCTCGACAGCGTGACCGAGCCGGTGGGAGTGCCGGTGCTGCCGCTGACGGTCACTGCGACGGTCAGCGATTGGATCGTGGTGATGCTCTGCGATCCCGGAGTCACGCTGACCGTTGGCGTCGACTTCGTTGGAGGTGGGGTGGTGCCTCCGCGGCCGCCACTACCGCCGCCGCACGCGGCGATGGTGAGGCTCAAAAGAATCGACAACCCGATCGAAGCTTTGCGGCCGGCCTTCATCATGTGTCAATGCTTCCCTTCAAGGGGCTCCCATTCATGCGGGCGGAATTCTCGCTCATCGGACGAAACTCGAAGAGCAACAGAACTCGCCAAGGTCTTCGCCTCGCTGGAACGTATGCGATCGTCGAATGTCTGCCCTGCTAACAGATAAGTTAATTGTTACTGAATACTCCTGAGTCTCTCCACGTCTCGAAAGTCATGCGGTCCGAAAGTCGTGTGGAGGGGCTCAGATAACAACGGAGCACACCCTGCCTCCGCATTATTGGATCAGCACCACGTTCATGCTCCAGGGAGAAAGAGTGAGGGTCAGCGGGATGGTCTGGGAACCCATAGTGGTCGTGGTTGGGTTTGCCCATACCGGAGTGACGCTGTCGGTCTGGTCGTAGATGGATTTGTCGTAAGTGATCACGGTGACGCCCGGCGAAGTGGTCTCGCCGTTTACCGTAACGGTTACGGTTTGGCTCGTGGTCTCATTCACGTTGAAGAGAACCAGGGCCGTTCCTCCAGAGTGGGTGGCGGCGTAGGCGCGGACATCGGTTGTGTCGCCGCTAACGGCGGGAGTGAGCACGTGTTCGCCGTTCACGGCAACGTTCTGGAAGAGACTGAACGCCTGCGCCGTGGGCGACATGGTGCCGAAAGGACCGTAGCCCGGGCATGTGGGATCTTCAGAACCGTCGGAGAAGACGTTATAGGCGCCGAAGCTCTGCCAACCATAAAGGGAACTGCTGTCGTTGCCCGCAGTGCCGTTGCAGTTGCCAAAGCCGATCCACCAAGTGGCGCGCGAGACGCCGTCGTTCATCATTTCGCCCAGCATCTGGCCTGCGAACAAGCCCTGAGTGATCGAGACGCTCTGCTTTCCGGGGTTGGATGAGACCGAGCCCATTTCGCCCACATAAATCGGGGTATTCGCTTCTCCAGCTGTGGTGAGCTCCTGCTTGATGGTGTTGATATTCGTGGTGAACTCCGGCGCCGCCTGCTGGACCAGGAAAGTGTCGCTCTCACCGCCGGGATTCTGCGGGTAATAGTGGAACTCCACAAAGTCGTAGGAGCCCTTGGCACTGGAAAGAACCGTCGAATCCCATCCGGATGCGCAGCAATTGCTGTTGGCATCGACAATCACGCCTACCAGGGTGCTGGGACTCTGAGCCTTGATCAGCGAGTAGTATCCGGTGGATCCGATAACTGAGGCAGCGTAGGTGCCGGGGTCGTGCTCCTTGACGTGCATGTCTTCTTCCCAGCTTCCATAGTTCTCGTTGCCAACGGTCACGTGACTCACCGTGCCGCCGTTGGCGTTGGCGTATTGCACCCAATTGGCTGCTTCGGTCGCGCTACCTCCGCCATTGCAGGTTGGGTTGGTGCCATAGTCGGCGGTCAGCGCGATGTCGTACCCGTTGGTCGGTGCGCCATTGGCATGTTCAAAGTTTGTGATGAAGTTGAGATAGTTGGTGTTCGAACTCTGATAGGCGCCCTGGCACGTGGAAGGCGTGGGCGCTACGCCGTTCGCCGGGTTCGACGCGCTGGTGCCGTTCCAGTGGTAATCGTCAGAAGTGGAGCCGCCGGGCCAGCGCAGGGCCACGATGCCCGCACTCTGAAATGCGTCAACGATCGCAGGAGTATTGGACGTGAAGTCGAACCACACGGCCATGTTCATGCCGAGAAGCTGATTAGTGACCGCAATGCCGGCATTGGCGGGATTGACCGACACGGAAGTGGCCACAGTCACTGTTGCCATGGCGGTTACAGGCGTTCCTGCGGCGTTGGTGACGGTGAGCGTGTAAGTGGTGGTTGTTGTCGGGCTAACTGAAACAGCCGTGCCGCTTGTCGCCGCGAGGTTGCCGGGCGTAATCACGCCGGTGCCGCCCGTGAAGACGCCTGTCAGGCCGGAGGGGCTTCCCGATGCGACGGATGTTGGGTTCGCGATAAAGCTGGTGATGGCCGGCGCGGCAACCACCGTGACGGTGGTCATGGAATTGATTGCCTGACCTACGGTGGGGGTAACGGTAAGTGTATAAGTGGTGGTCGCTGCCGGGGTGACAGTGATGGCGACCCCACTGGTCACGGTGATATTGCCGGGCGTGACGACGCCTGCGCCGCCGGCGAAGACCGCGGTCAGGCTGGAATTGCTGCCGGCGGTGATGGTGGCCGGCTTAGGAGTGAAGCTGGTGATCGAGGGCGCTGCGTTGACGGTGACGGCGACGGAACCCGTCACGGTGCTGTAATCGGTCGCGTCATTGGGCGTGAAGGTCACGCTTTCGCTGGGAGTGCCTGCGCTGGGCACGAGGGTCGGTGTGGTCCACGCGAAGGTACCGAGCGGTGAGGCCGCGCCGCCGGTCAGGGTCGACGAAGAAAGCGTCTGGCCGGAGGTGATTGCGCTCGCGGTGGGCCATGCTGTCACCGTGGGCGTTGCCTGGTTTACCGTCACGTTGACCGTGCCCGCTACTGTGTTGTAGTCGGTCGCGTCTGTCGGTGTGAAGGTGACACTTTCGCTGGGTGCGCCTGCACTGGGAGATGTCGTCGACGTCGTCCAGGAGAAGGCGCCGGGCACTGAGGCCGTGCCGCCACTCAGAGTGGACGAAGCCAACGTCTGGCCGTAGGTGATTGCGCTCGCCGTGGGCCATGCAGAGACTGTAGGCGTTGCCTTGTTCACCGTGACGCCAACCGAGCCCGCTACCGTGTTGTAGTCGGTGGTGTCGGTAGGCGTGAAAGTGACACCTTCGCTGGGAGAGCCAGCACCGGGGGCCGTGGTGGAAGTCGTCCAGGAGAAGGAGCCGGTTACCGATGCCGTGCCCCCGCTGAGAGTGGACGAAGCCAGCGTTTGGCCGTAAGTGATCGCGCTGGCCGTGGGCCATGCCGACACAGTGGGAGTGGTCTTGGAAGGCGGGGGATTTCCGCCGCCGCCGCTGCTGCCTCCGCATGCGGCGATGGTGAGGCTCAAAAGAATCGACAACCCGATAGAAACTTTGCGGCTGGCCTTCATCATGGTTCAGTGCTTCCCTTCACAGGGTGAAATTTTCTTTTTTCGGACGAAGTTTGAAGTGCCTCAGGCTTGAAGGGCGACGAGCTTGAAAACAAATGAGCCGACAGAGTAACGCGACACCCCAAGGTCTTTCGCGCGGCCAAGAAGTGAGGCGGTCAGATATATGCTCCAAAGACGGTTTCCAGCGACGGTTTCAAGCATAGACGATAAGTTAGGTGTTCCCGAATACTCCGAAGCCTCTCCACATTCCGAACGTCATGGGTCCGAAAGTCATGTGGAGAGGCTCCGGTAACAGCGCAGTCTAGACGTACTGTCCTACTCGAGGGTGACGCTAAGAGTGGACGTGGCGGTTGAGCCACCGCCCGTTGCGGTGACAGTAATGCTGGAGGTTACCGGTGCAGGCGTTGGGCTCGAAGACGAACCGCCGCAACCGGAGATGACGCCGAGAGTTGCAAATACAACGGCGACCAATATGAGCAACTGGAACCGGCTGCGCCGCCGGAAGCCCAGGAAGCAGAGGGCAACGGCGAAGGTGGCCGGGAAGATGGGCCGGAAGTCACGATGCACGAGTGCAGCCGTGGCCGGCGGGGTGATGGTGAGTGTGGTGGTGGCGGATGCACCGGCCGGCAGGCCCGTGGTGCTGCTGGGCGCGAACGCCAAAGTGGAGGACGGGTTGAAGCTGCAACTGTATCCGGTGGGCACTCCGCTGCACGCGAAGGTGACGGATGTGGCAGCGAAATTGTTAGCCGAGGTGACGGTGATCTGGGTGATACCGACGGTTCCCGGCTCAATGGTGAGCGAAGGCAGCGACATACTCAGCGAGATGCCAGGAGTTTGGCCCGCAGGATTGACGGCGAAAGTGACGGTGACCGGCACGGCCGCGGCGAAGTACTGATTGTCACCAGGCTGCGACGCGGTGATGACGCAGGCGCTGGCCGAAGTGACCTTGACGAACGTGGCCGTGGAGCCGGAGACGGTGCAGACCGAAGCGGTGCTGGAGGTATAAGCCACCGGGAAGCCGGAAGTGGACGTCGCGGTGAGAGCCAGCGAAGTGCCGCCGACCTGAGTTTGCGGCTGCGCGAAGGTGATGACTTGCGTGGGTAGCGGCGCGCCGACGTTGATGATGAACTGGGCCTGGGTCGCTGCCAGGTAGTTGGTGTTGCCGGGTTGGTTGGCATCTACAACGATAGTGCCGGAGGTCGGGGACTGATTGGGCGGCATGGTGAGCACCGAAGTGGATACGGCTCCGCTTACTGTGCTGGTGGAGAAGCTGCCCTTCATCGTGGATGCGGGATCGACGGTAAAGACGATGGCATCATCCGACCCGCCGCCTGTTGCCTTAATGGCGAGCGAGGCGCCGGTGGCAATGTAGTAGAACGGCTGGCTCAGCGGGGTGAAGGCGATGGACTGGCTGGCCTGATTGACCACGACGGTCTGTTGCACCTGCGGTGCGGCTGCGTAGTCAACATTCGCAACCTGGTTGGCATCGACCACGATGTTGCCCGCACCCGTGACGGTCAAGATCGCCGTGGAAGTGCCGCCAGAAAGTGTCGAAGTGGAGATGGAGCCGGCGCCCGTGCTGGAGGCGTCGACGCTGAAGGCGACTGCATTACCCGAGCCGCCGCCGTTAGCGCTGAGCGAAACCGTCAGCGTGGGACTATAGGTGACCGGCGAGAGCGGCTGCGGGAAAACGATGGCCTGCGCCGCCTGGTTGACGGTGAGAGTGAGTTGAGCCTGGGCTGCGGGCTCATAGAAGACGCCGCTCACCAAGCCACCGAGTTCGTTGGCGTCGATGACGATGCTGCCAGCCTGCGTAACGGTTAGCGTGGCGGTTGATGTCGTGCCGGTCACGGTCGTCGCAGAGAATGTTCCGGCGCCTGTGCTCGACGAGTCGACGGTGAAGGCGGCGGGATTGTTCGACCCGCCATTGGTGACGCTCACGGTGATCGTCATGCCGGGAGCGTAAGTGAATGTGGTGGCTACCGGTGCGGTGTAGGTGAGGGTCTGCGGAGTTTCCTGACCGACGCCCGCGACCGTTGCCGTGCCCGTGCCTCCGTTGGCTGTGTCGCTGAGGCTCAATGTTGCGTTTTGCGGACCGCCCTTGGTGGCCTGGAAAGTGATGGTCGACGGATAGCTGGAACCGGAGACCGCAGTAGTGAAACCAGGCGAGACGCTCGAGCATGTGGTACCGGCGGTCGCCGAGAATTCGGGATTGGAAGACGCCAGCACAATCTTTGCTGCTGTTCCGCATCCGAAGGCGTTGTCGACGATGGTGGCTGATGCCGTGATGGGGGCGCCATTGAGCTGGGCTGTGCCCGCCTGCAAATCGCCGAGCAGAGCTTCGCCAATGTTGTCGCCGCCGGAGTGATAGACGACTACCCACTCGTTGCCGTTCGCATCAAGCTCCATACCCTTTGCGCCGAGGGCGGATACCACGTATTGATGCGCTGTGTCAGGACCGCCTGCCTGCGTATTGGGAATGGCAAAAGTTCCGGTGTTCTGGTCAGCGTAGTAGATGGTGCCTGCGGAGGTAACGGCGACACCGTCCAATTGATTGTCGTAGTCGCCGGGAGTGGCGAGGGTGAGGTTTTGCAGCAGCTTTGGAGTTGCCGCAAATCCCGTTCCTGCCGTGTAAGCGAGTTCGTAAAGATTGGAACTCGAGGCTTCATCGTTGCCGAAGTTGGTGGAACTTGCGTAGACGCCGTCGGTGAAGAACAAATTGCCCCAGGGATCGAAGGCAACCTGGCTGACCGCACCCGCTTCCGCATAGATCTGAGTTGCGGTGCCGCCCATCTGGCATGCCGCGTTGCATTCGAAGATCGCGCTTGAGCCGGTCGATCCGGGAACGGCGACCATGTAGAGGTTGCCCGACGGATCAAAGGCGATCGCCTTGACACCGCCGCTGGGTGCGGAGCCAGCGGTGCACAAAGTTGTATCCGTGCCCGTGCAGGCCGGCGGAGTGGCATCGGTTAACGTCACATACGCGCCGTTGACGTACGGGATCTTCAAGACCGGCGAGCCGTAGAGATGCGACATGTACAGGTTGCCCTTGCTGTCGGTCGTGAATCCGCCAGGCCCGTTGATGGATACCTGGCTCAGCAATGCTCCGGTGCTGACGCTGACGAAGTCCGCCTTATTGTTATAGGAAGTTCCGACGACCACCATGCCGTTCGGCGTGACGGCAAAGCTGCCGCCGGCAGGATTCTGCCCGTCAGTAAAGGCACCGCTCTGATAGCTCCAGTCGATCTGGTTCATCAGGAGGGCGGGAACATCGGATGCGACCACAGTGTAGTTGATGGTGATGGGAGCCTGGACCTGCGTTGCGGCCGCGTACTGATTGCCGTTGGCTGAACCAGCAGCCTGATTAGCATCAACCTTGATTGATCCGGCTGCGAGAGCAGTGAGCGTGTTGCCTGTGACCGACGCACACGTGGCGCATGCCGAAGAGGGATCGATGCTGAAGACAACGGGATTGCCAGACGCGCCACCGGTGGCGGAGAGTGTGATCTGCTGACCGACTTGCAGTGTGGTGGGCGGGTTGAAGCCGGTGATGGTCTGCGCCAGAATCGACGATTGCGTGGCTGTGCCACTGAAGTTCACGCTCAAGCCAACAGCCGGAGTCGCGATGTCGATGGTTGCCGTGCCCAATTGCGCTCCGTTGGCAGTCCCGACCGGCGGAGCGAAGGTGGCAACAAATTGACAGGAGTTTCCGGGAGCACCGGTCGATCCGCTTGAGCATCCGTCGGACGAGGCCGGGACCAGAGTAAACATGGTGTTCGCAGGCTCGGTGACGACAGGCGTTGCCAGGATTGCGGATGCATTCCCCACGCTCTCCAAATAAACAGTTGCGGTGTTGGTGAGGCCATCCTGGACAGTTCCGAGGTTGACGCCGGCAGCGGTGCGCTGGATGGCGTATGCCGCCTTGGCTGTTGCGTCTGTTGTGTAGAGATTGCCAGCAGAGCTGAGAGCAATTCCGAGCGCGGAACTGGGATTCTTTTCGATCAACACTGCGTTGGCAGGGGCCAGCGTTCCGCCCGCGTTTGGCACCCACACGACATTGCCGGTTCCATGGTCGGAGACAATCAAACTACCCGAGGGGTCGATAACGATTCCCCATGGCGCGGTGATTCCAGCCGGCGACAAAGTGGATGGAACGCCAGCTTTGTCGACATAAATGTTGCCGTTGCCGGTGTCGGCAACGTAGATGTTGTTCGAGGTATCGATGGCAACTCCCCAGGGATTTTTCAGGCCAGTGATGGGAACCGAGGTCTGTCCTGTGACGAGGTCGTAAGTCACGACGCGGGTGTTTCCGAAATCGGTGACGTAGAGCCTGCCGTCCGTGCCGACCGCCAGACCGCTCGGCTTACTCAGCGCGGTTCCGTTGAATACCATCGTTGCGGGAATAAGAGTCGATTGCGAAGCGGGAGCAAGCGCGCCGCCCACGTTGGGGATTTCGACGACATCGTCATTTGAGAAGTCGGTGATATAGAGGTTTCCGTTCGAGTCAAAAGCCGTAGCGGTGGGCTCGACGAATCCTGTGCCGATCGCCGTTGGCGCGGTGCCTGCGGCGGATCCGGCAGGAATCCAGAAAACTGCGCCCGCTCCTTCATCGGCGATCGCCATGTCGCCGGCTGCATCCACTGAGACCGCATAGGGCTTGGTAAATCCCGTTCCATAGGCGGTTTCCACGCCGGGATCAACGTTCCCCGCTGCACCCTGACCGATGCCGGTAAGCGCAGCAATGCCGCTGGCATGATTGGCGGAGTCCGCGATGGTCAACGTCGCGTTGCGCACGCCCACCGCAGTGGGCGTGAAGTTGGTGGAGACGGAAAATGAGGTGAAACCTGCGGCGGTGAGCGGCCCGGCGCTGAATGTGCCGTTGCTTCCGCTGAATGCGGTGGAGCAAGTGGTGCCCGCGGCGGCGGTGAACTCGGTCGTGGATACACCAAACTCAGTGGTGGAAAGCGCCAGTGTTGGAGCTGCCGTGCAAGAGGCGGCGCTGTCGAAGATGGTGGCACTGACCGCCGTTGCGGCTGTGCCCGTGGGAGAGGCGCCGAGCGCTGCTGTGCCCACCGGAACGAAGACGACGACGTCGCCGTTGTTATATGGAATCAGGTAAAGGTTGCCCCTGGAGTCCAGAGCGAGCCCCTTGCCGTTACTCGTGGAGACGATATACATCCCGGCCGCATTGGGTCCGCCCGATTGCGTATTGGGAATGGCAAAGGTGCCATCTGCGTTGTCGGAGATGTACACCGTACCGTTGCCGGCGATGGCAAGACCACTGATGCCGTTGCCATAGCCGGCTTTGTTGGTGTAGCTCACCACAACGGTCGGGGTCGCAGCATACGTTCCCGCAGTGAGCGGGATTTCGTTCAGGTTGGTCGTGTCGCCAGTGCCATTGCCCTTGCCGTCGACGAAAAAGATATTCCCCCAAGGATCGATCTGGAATGCGCCGACCGGATTCTTGTCGGCATAGATCAGCGTCGGCGTGGCGGAGGAACTGGCTAGGCACGCCAGGTTGCATTCGAAGATCGAGTCGGGGTTGGTGCCGGGAAGCGTATTCGATTCGAAAAAGAAATTGCCCTGCGGATCGAAGGCCAAGCCTGCGTAACCCGAGGCTCCCGATCCGGCGAGAGTGCCGTTCATGTAGGCCACGACCGAGGGCGCGAAGATGCAGGGAGTCGTGTCCTGGTTGCCGCCGAGGCAATTCGTTGTCGGAGCGGTCGTGAAGCCTACATATTGGCCGGTTGTGGAGTTAAAGGGGATCTTGAAGATATTCGCGTTGTAATTGCCGCCAAAGTAGAGATTGCCGTAGCTGTCGAGCGCAGCGTTCGAGGCGCCAACGCCAGAGACCAATGTCGTGTCAGTCCCGGAGGGGGTGATCTGAAGAAAGTTGGATGTGTATCCATCACCCACGAGGACGTTGCCATTGACGCCGACGACAAACGTTCCGCCTACGGGCTCCTGGGAACCGTCCCAGCCGCCGCCTGTGAGAGCGCCCAACTGTACAGACGCGCCGGAGACAACAATGGGCGGAGCCGCACTGACGGCCCACACGGGCGCCGCGCAAAACGCGAGAACCAACACCAGACAAAGGGCCAGCAGCGAACTAAGGTCGGCGGTATTTTTCGCCGTGGTTAACTTCACTGGACTCGACAGGTTCTTCAGGATGGTTTGCATCACTTCTCTTCCTCCGGCTTGTTGCGTCTCCGAATTTGGCCATCGCCAGCGGAACGATCGATGCCCGCTGTGCTTTGTTTTCATTTCAGGCTTGCGGCACGCTTGACCCCGGCGACGTCTGACTGCGCCGCGGAGCTGCCGCCGTTCTCTCTCGAACGTGGTTCGCCGCCCTGACAGCCGCAGCGCAATTCGCGATGCGCGTCGCGGCCACGAGCAATCTCTGCTCGCAAGCCGCGCAGTGAATCGGAATCGCCGACGGCATTAACTTAAGCGAAGATCCCCAAAACTCTACAATGCAAATCCAGCCGACACGCGCACGCACGCCAAGCATCCCGGTAAAGCAGAGTTGCGTGCGGATTCACGTTCCAACTGAGTGACGGTAAACGCTACCCCACGGATTTTGCGGTTGTCAAGTAAAAAAACGTTTGAGTAAACCGACTTAGACGGGCATCCAAGAGCGTTCAGGCGCGAGCGTCCGAAGCCCGGAAAGTGAGCCTCGGGAAGGCCGCCTGCGGGTTCCGCGACGAGCGGGCAAAGACCTGAACGTGGCGAGGAAGCTAAAGGATTTACAAGCAAGGAGGAAGCGGATGCAGAAAAGAACTCTTGATTCGGCCCGAATCATTGGACTGAACTAAGAACGGCGAGAAGAACGCCGATTTTGAGACGCCGGAAGAGGCGAAATTCTACGCTTTCTAGTGAGCGTGGTTATGGGATTTGGAAGGTTACCGCGACCGTTGGAATGGCTCCTATCCCGGAGCTTTGCGCGCGCAGTCGCAAATGGATAGGCAGAAGAAAAGACTGCTGAGTGAAGCGATTTTCCTCTTGCCAACGGCACCGCAGTTGTGGCTTCATACTTGGGGCGGCGAAGGCGGTTGAGAAGCCCGCTCCAAGTAAGCCAGAAAAGCCGCTCGGATTTTGCAGGGGTTCCACTCGAAAGAAGATTTCCGCTGAGCCTAAAGGTTCAGGCCGACGAAGCTGAAGTTGGGGTGATTCAGCGCTTGGCGGCCGGCCTCCCCCCGAATCAGGCCCATCCAAAAAAGCCGCATCGCTCGCGGATTTAATTCGTCGCCGAGAGCACGGAGATTTTCGCTTGACAGGCTTCAATGGCAAGCTTCACAATGGCGTGCCATCAAAGAAGAGGGACAATCTGCGCCGGTGTACTAAAAGGCTTAAGTAGCGGAATGCGCATAGAACGAAGCGCCACAGACACAAACAGAACGAAGCCGACGGGGGGACTAGTATGAAGTTCTTTTCAAGGATCAGGCCGACAGCCACGCTGCTGCTGATGGTTGCCGCAGTGCTCCTGCTGACGCAAACCAAGCTGAGCGGACAGGCCACCGGCGATGTGACCGGCGTGGTGAAGGACACAACGGGCGCCGTGATTCCGAAGGCGAACGTGACGCTGACCGACCAGGCGACAGGACTGGCGCGAAGTGAGACCAGTAACGGCGACGGTGCATTTGCCTTTGCAGGCGTCCTTCCCGCACTCACTTACAAGATCACCGTAACGGCGCCGAATTTCGAGAGCTGGGAGTCTCAGCCGTTCGCGGTGCGCGCCGGCGATCAGTTGAGCTACACGGACATCAGGATGAAGGTGGGCACTACGGCCGCGGCGGTGACGGTTGAAGCGGACATCGATTCCAGCCTGGCGGCTTTGGACACGGGCGAGCGCAGCGACATTATCACGTCAAAAGACCTGAGCACTCTCACCATCATCGGCCGCGACGCCGGCGAACTGGTGAAGATGCTGCCCGGATATGCGATGTCGACGGGCGATCAGGGTCTGTTCAATCGACCTGGATTCAACAACGCAGTGGTAGGTTTGAGCGGACCCACATCGGCTTACATCGCCAATGGGGCAGGCGTATCCGGGATTGCAGTGGTGACCGACGGCGTGTCGCTGACCGATATCGCCACCAATTCCGGCTCAGTGCAGCAGATGAACGTGGAGATGGTGAAGGATGTCAAGGCGTCGAACTCTTCGTACGGCGCGCAATATGCGAAAGGACCTGCGCTCATCAGCGCTTCCACGAAGACAGGCGGCGCTTCGTTTCATGGTGAAGCTTATCTAGCGGCTCGCAACGACATCCTGAATTCCAATGACTGGTACGACAATTATCTGCGCCAGTCGCGCCCCAATGAACAGTACTTCTATCCCGGCGGACAGCTCGGCGGTCCGCTGCTCCTTCCGTTCACGGAATTCAATCATCAGCGGGACAAGCTGTTCTTCTTTGCAGGGTACGAATACTATCACCAGGTTTTCGAAGCGGATCAGCAGGCGATCTCGGCATGGGTGCCGACGATGGCCGAACGCCAAGGGGACTTCAGCGCGGCATCGCTGGACGCTGAACTTTGCGGCTCGCGTCCGGACGGCAACGCCA
>Ga0206814_10229_pt1 | contig 15194 bp, 13 predicted proteins | sample Alteio_BWOrgCont_90_FD_152850 | JGI IMG/M metagenome (GOLD analysis project Ga0206814, IMG submission 152850) | Enriched cells from forest soil in Barre Woods Harvard Forest LTER site, Petersham, Massachusetts, United States -... | ecosystem: Environmental > Terrestrial > Soil > Temperate forest >...
TAACTGGATCTTCTTCTATAAATCTCATAGAACTCAGTTGTGGCGAGATTGATGAGGTTGCCCAGGTATCCATAACATCTGGATCACCTTCTATTTCCGTTTCATTATAACCAGATGGCAAATCTTTTAAAGGGTTTACTGGTAATTGACTTGGATCAGCAATTAATATCCGCCCCTCTTCACCTTGACGTTTTGAATACCAAACCGGAAATGGCACGCCGAAATATCTTTGCCTTGAAATACACCAATCCCAGCTTAAACCATCAATCCATTGGTCAATCCTTATCCGCATATAATCTGGATACCAGTTACATTCGCTCGCTTTAGCTTTTAATTGTTCTTTGATATCAAGAATATTCACGAACCATTGATAGGTAGGTAGAATTTCTAAAGCTGCGCCTGAGCGCTCTGCGCATTTTACTGCATGAATTATTTCTTTTTGTTGTATAAGTAAACCAGATTCCTTTAATTGACCTATTATTATTTCCCGTGCCGCAGGGTTTTTAGGATCAGGGTTAGTAATTTTTTTACCTTCAATTATACGGAGATACTTTATTGTATCTTGAAGGTTTTGTGTGTTGCTAGCATCTAGAAAACTAACAGTATCCTGGGAATTAAAACTAACCTGTCTGCCATCTTGGTCAACATTAAACCTGATTTTGCCATATTTATCGAGCAATATACGCATTGGCAAATTATGCTGGCGCCACCATTTAATATCCTGCTCATCACCAAAGGTACAGCACATTACCAAACCGGTACCTTTATCCATTTTTACTTCACTATCTGCAAGTATTGGTACCTTAACACCAAATAATGCTGTAACCGCCTTTTTCCCTTTTAAATGCTTATAGCGCTCATCATCTGGATGGAAGAACACAGCTACGCATGCTGCTATTAATTCTGGACGGGTGGTTGCAATAATAATTTGCTCATCACTATTTTCAATGCCAAAATAGATATCGTTAAAATGTGATTTTAATTCTTTATCTTCAATTTCAGCTTGGGCAATAGCAGTTTGATCAACTGGGTCCCAAAACATTGGTTGCAATTTACGGTAAACTTTTTGTTTATGGTATAAATCAATAAAAGATAATTGCGAAAGCTTGCGGCATTCTTCACTAATAGTATGGTATTCCTGTTGCCAATCAATACTCAGTGCAATTGATTCAAACAGCAATCTGAATTCTTTGCGTGCACCTTCAGCAACTTTCTCACATTCTACAATAAAAGCCTCTCGGCTCATATCAGTTGCCCGTTTTTTAATAGTTTTCTCTACCAAACGCTCTGTGGGCAAGCCATTATCATCAAATCCCATTGGATAGAATACATCCCTGCCATTCATTCTTTGATAGCGCGCAATAAAATCAGCCTGGGTATATGAGAATACATGGCCCATGTGTAAAAGGCCTGAGACTGTAGGTGGTGGTGTATCAATAACAAAGGTTTGCTCTCTCGGCAGGTCATCCTTCCAGCTATATATTTTGGCTTCTTCCCAATATTTTTGCCACTTTTTTTCAGTTTCTTTATGGTTATATTTATCTGGTAGTGGCTTCATATTATTTTCTCTTGCTTGATTTATCCACTCTATATCAGCTAGTAATGGTTACTTCGACTGAACTTATTAATATTTTTTACATCGCAATGCAATAACAAATGGATTACACTTAGGAAAATTACAAGCCATAAGCGTCATTTATTGTTTATGATTCTTCATAGGGACAACCCACCCCTTATCAAGCTCTATATTTAGATTACCATCCTGAGGATCCAGGTGGATCATAATTTCGGCATTGGGAAAAATTTCTAAAAGCTTTTCTTCAACCTGATCAGAGATATCATGGGCACTGCGTAATGTAACTGCTGGATCAATTTCTAGATGGAATTGGATAAAAGGTTTGATTCCTGATTGCCTGGTGCGTAAATCATGGACCCCTCTAATATTTTGATTTAATAATATACTTTCATAAATCTTTTCGCGTTCTATATCAGGAAATTCTTTATCCATTAAATTATCAAACGCGTCTCTCCCTACTTTATAAGCACCTTTTAATATATATGCAGAAATCACCATAGCAAATATTGGATCTAAATAGCTAATACCAAATCTAATGGTTAAAAGCAGAGAAATAACAACCAATAAATTAATTAACATATCGGTTTTATAGTGAAATAAATCAGCCCTTATTACAGTTGAACCGGTTACTTTTACTACATGCCGCTGAAATAACACTAAAAAGCCTGCTATAATAGTTGAAGCAATCATAACATAAATGCCAATCATTTCATTTTCTATAACTACTGGGTTGACAAAACGGTTCAATCCTTCAACTATTATAAACATTCCAGAGCCGCCAATAAATGCACTTTGGGCAAAAGTTGATATATCTTCAGCTTTACCATGACCAAATCTATGATCTTCATCAGCTGGCATTAATGCATATCTAATAGCCAATAAGTTTAATAAGGAAGAAACTATATCAAGTAATGAGTCAATTAGGGAAGAAAGTAGACTCAAAGAACCAGTCATAAACCATGAGATGATTTTTATTGTTACAATTAAAACCGCCACGCACAACGATGAATAACTCGCGCGCTTCATTAAAGATGCTGTTTTATCGCTATTTTTTATAATATTATGCATCTTTTTGTAAAGTTGTTAATTTTTCTTTTGGAATTAAAAAAACTTTGTTATATATTTCTGACGGTCATTTGAGAAGTAGTATTAAGAATAACTCACAGATTATATATTTATTATATAAATAATTTTTAAAGGATTTTAGTATGAAATTAAAGAAAATTATCTCCTGCGGGATCATTTTATCAATGATTGCAGGATGTGATACTGCTGGTAGTGGCAATAATAGCTTTACCAGTCTTTTCTCTAAGACCAATGTAGGAACTGTAGCTGGTGGTGTTGGTGGTGCTGCGGTTGGTTCTCAAATTGGTAAAGGTACAGGTAACATTGTAGCTATTGCAGCTGGTACATTACTTGGCGCTGCACTTGGGAGATCAATTGGCTCATCTTTAGATAAGGCTGATTTAAATGCCTATAACCAAACTTCTCAAAATGCTATGGAAAATGGGAAAACTGGAACAACTTCTACTTGGTCAAATCCTGATACCGGTCGCTCCGGTAGCGTAACACCAACTAGGACTTTCCAAAATTCTTCAGGCCAATATTGTCGTGAGTATACCCAAACTGTAAATATTGATGGCAAAACTGAGCAAGCCTATGGAACTGCTTGCCGCGATCAAGACGGTAACTGGAAAATAGTTGAAGAGTAAAATGAACAACATTCAAGGGCAGGAAGAAAAAAAAGTGCAGGAAGAGCAAGTCAATTTGCCTAAAGGTAACCTAATGCAGGGGAAAAAAGGTCTTATCATGGGCGTAGCTAATGATAGATCTCTTGCTTGGGGTATTAGTAAAGCAATCCACGATCAAGGTGGAACATTAGCTTTTACCTACCAAGGCGACGTTTTATTAAAAAGGGTAACACCCCTGGCAAATTCGGTTAATTCTGAATTGATTATACCGTGTGATGTATCGAATCTAGAAAGCATTGATCGTACATTTGATAATATTGAGAAAGAATGGGGTGAACTTGATTTTGTGGTGCATGCTATAGCATTCTCAGACAAAAATGAGCTAAAGGGTAAATATTTTGATACTACCCTTGATAATTTCCTCAATACTATGAATATCTCTTGTTATTCATTTACAGCCATTGCCAAGCGTGCATTACCTTTAATGAAAAATGGTGGTAGCCTACTTACTCTTACTTACCTTGGCTCTGAGCGAGTAATGCCTCATTATAATGTTATGGGCGTTGCTAAAGCAGCACTCGAAACCAGTGTAAAGTATCTAGCAGTCGATTTAGGTCCGAATAACATAAGGGTAAATGCCATCTCTGCTGGCCCAATCAAGACACTTGCAGCTTCTGGGATTGGAGATTTTAGGTATATTCTAAAATGGAATGAATATAATTCGCCTCTAAAGAGGAATACAACCATTGAAGATGTTGGTGGAGCTGCTCTATATTTATTAAGCGATTTAAGTAGAGGCACTACCGGTGAAGTACTACATGTGGATTCTGGCTATCACGTAGTTGGTATGAAGGCAGTTGATGCGCCAGATATAGCTACAGTTTAATTTTTATTTTTATTTTAACTTTAATTAATATAACAAAACTTAGGAGAATACGGATGAATGCCCCAAAAAAAAGTGAAGAAGCCATTATATCACAGGAGTCTTTAAAAGACCCTAGAGAAGCAACCGATAAGCTAAAGGTTACATTGGCAAGATTGCAAGAACAAAAAGACCCTAATGGTTTTTTAGAAACCTTAAGAAGGCTTACTAAAGCCCAAGGTGGTATGTCAGAATTATCTAAAAAGATAAAAATCAACAGACAAAATCTATACAGAACTTTTGCCAGTACTGGTAATCCTAAACTTAGATCTTTGGTTACTATACTAGAAGGTCTTGGTTACAGATTAACAATTGAGCCAATACCTCAAGACGCAGAAAAAAGCACTAATAATGACAACTAATAATACCTTTGGTAAGGTTTTTTGTTTTACTACTTGGGGGGAAAGCCATGGTGATGTTATTGGGTGCGTCGTAGATGGTGTACCCCCAAGGATCTCTTTGGATGAAGCTTATATTCAAAGGTACCTTGATAAGCGTAAACCAGGCCAATCTAAGTTTACTACCCAGCGCCAAGAAAGTGATGCTGTTAAAATAGTGTCTGGTGTATTTGAAGGCAAAACTACAGGTACACCAATTAGCCTTGTCATTTATAATGAAGATCAGCGTTCTAAAGACTATAGTGAAATAAGTAAAAAATTTCGCCCAGGCCACGCTGATTTTACCTACTTCAAAAAATATGGCATACGTGACTATCGAGGTGGCGGGCGTTCAAGCGCGCGTGAAACTGCAATGCGTGTTGCTGCAGGTGCAATTGCCCATAAAATATTAGGCAATAAAATTAAAATCCGTGGTGCTTTGGTCCAAATGGGAGAAATCAAAATCAACCGTGATAATTGGGATTGGGAAGAAGTAAATAAAAACCCGTTTTTCTGTCCTGACCAAGACGCCGCAAAAAAAATGGAAAATTATCTTACAAAATTACGCAAAGCTGGATCATCAGTCGGTGCTATTGTTGAACTAGAAGCCACTGGCATACCAGCCGGTTGGGGTAGCCCAATTTATAATAAACTTGATGCTGGTTTAGCATCAGCAATGATGAGTATTAATGCTGTAAAAGCTGTTGAAATTGGCGATGGTATGCAATGCGCTACTATGCGTGGCGAAGATAATACCGATGAAATCAGAAAAGGTAAAAACGGTCAGCCAAAATTCTTATCAAATCATGCAGGCGGTATATTAGGTGGTATTTCAAGTGGCCAACCCATAATAGTCAGGTTTGCAGTAAAACCAACCAGTTCTATACTTATATCACGTAAGACTATTGATATAGATGGCAACAACACCGATATAACCACCAAAGGCCGCCATGACCCTTGTGTTGGTATTAGGGCCGTTCCAGTCGGCGAAGCCATGATGGCCGTAACTCTGGCCGACCACATGCTTATGCACAAAGCCCAATGCGGTTGAAATTCTCGAAAAATTTATTAGGCTAAAAATACAAACCAAAATATTTATAGTAAATTAATGCTCCTAAAAATGACATCAACAATAATTTAGTTACTCCAACCCTGGAGAATCCAGCCAAAGTAGCTATAGTACCACCAACAATAGGAATAAAAGCCAAAAGTAAAATAAAATAAAATCTATGTTTAAACTGATAAATTGTCTTATCTAATTTCTCATTTTTTGCAGAACCATATTTGTTCATAGTCGCAATTAATATTAGCCTGCCTATATAATAATTAAATATGGCAGCCAACATTACACCCAAAGCAGATAATAAAGTGGCTGCGAGCATATTATAACCGCCAAATATTTTCATAGCAGTAAATGCTATCTGACCTTGTATCGGTAGAATTAATGATGAAACAAAAATATTCGCTAGTAAAAAACTATAAGCTTCAAAATTACTCACTATATCTGCCTCCTAATAAAAACTCTTTATTACCATCAGCACCTAAAATCGGACTTTGGGTTATACCCATAATTTGCCAGCCACTATATTCTAAGAACCAGGTACTAATCTCATCACATACTCTTTGGTGCAGCAATGGATCTTTTATTATTCCACCTTTACCAACCTCATGTTTTTGCACTTCAAATTGTGGTTTAATCAAAGCTATAAGGACCGTACCAGATTTGGCTAAAGCCATGGTAGCTGGCAGAACCATTTTAAGACTGATAAAACTAGCATCACAGACAATTATATCAGGTTGCTCAGTTACTATCTCATTATTTATATATCTGGCATTAGTTCTCTCGTGCACTACCACACGACTATCCTGCCGCAGTTTCCAAGCTAACTCCCCATAACCCACATCTACAGCATATACCTTACTGGCACCATTATTGAGCAGTACATCAGTAAAGCCTCCTGTTGATGAACCAATATCCACAGCAATAAAGTCTTTAACATTGATTTTAAAATATTTTAGACCATGATCTAACTTCATACCACCGCGAGATACCCAGCTATGACCCTTAGGATTTTTTATGGTAATATCTGCTGTATCATTGAGCATATCTCCAGCTTTATTTACCTTTATGCCATTAGCATAAACTTTACCTGATAAAACTAATGCCTCAGCATGCTTTATATCATTTGCTAATTCTAATTTAACCAGCATGTCGGTAATTTTAAATTTTGGCATGTGTGGTATATGTTGAAATTGTTGGTTCCAGAAAATGTAAAGTGCTGAAAAAAGAGTAGCTACAATGGCTCCTTCCCCCTTGAGGGAATACCATTAAGTTAAGAAGACGATTATCTGAATTAAAAAGATGTAAGATGCTGATAATAGTTGGAAAAGTTAGCAAAGAATGGTTCCTTCCTCCCTCTAGGGGGAGGGGACCATTGTGGCTACTCTTTTATGCTCATTGTCAGCTCTTTACTTTCTTTAATTCATCCTTAACTTAATGTCATTGCCCCTGATGGGAGGGGACCCAATGCTACTAATTCTTACGGTTAACAATATAGGCAGCTAAATCTTTTAATAGATCGGCCTTTTTACCAAAAACATTTAGATGACGCACTGCCTGTTGAGCTAATATTTTAGCCTGTTCTCTGGCTTTCTCAACACCCATGGCACTAACAAAAGTTGGTTTACCTGAAGATTTATCTTGCCTTTTGCCACCTTGATCTGATTCTGCATCAAGTAAGTCATCAGTAATCTGGAAAGTTAACCCGATGTCATGGGCATAGGCTCTAAGTAGGTTTCGTAAGTTAGGTGCGGCATTGCCAAGAATAGCTCCGCTTTCACAGGATACAGCAAACATTTCACCAGTTTTTAATCTTTGTAAATGTATAATTTCATTAATACTAAGCTGTTTTTTATCTGATTCTAGATCCATCATTTGGCCACCAACCATACCACGATAGCCAGCAGCCTTGGCCATACTTTTTATTAATTCACAACGCACTGAATTACTACTGTGGGTACTTTTATCAGATAATACTTCAAAGGCTAAAGTAAGTAGTGCATCACCAGCCAATATTGCTGTAGCTTCATCAAATTTTTTGTGACAGCTTGGCTGGCCTCTTCTTACATCATCATTATCCATTGCAGGTAGGTCATCATGAATTAACGAATATGTATGGACAAATTCTGCAGCAGCAGCCGTTTGTAATGCAGAAGATTGACTAACGCCAAATATATTAGCAGTAGTCACAGTCAAAAATGGTCTCAGCCTTTTACCAGGTGCTAATGCTGAATAACGCATGGCTTCACATAATCGTTTTACACCACATGCTGCCTCATCAGATTGAGGTAATATGTTTTTCATTTTCTCGTATAAAAGTTCAGATACTTCAAGTAGGGACTTTTCTAAGTCTGTCATATTATTAAGCCTGCGATGCTTTAGGATATAAAGGTTATTAGTCACAAAAAACCCATGTTTGTGTTTTACCTATATCATATAAAAAGCTTTAACTCGAATAAAAAAAGAGCCTGGAAATAATTTCTTTTAAAATTATATAGCCAGGCTCTTTTAAAAATATTTAAAGGCACTTAAGAAATCAAAATTACAGTAGACCTTTTTCTTTGAAATAACGTTTAGCACCTTCATGCAGTGGCGCTGTATTACCTTCATAGACCATCTTTTTCATATCTAAATTTACAAAGACAGGATGTAATGTTTTGAAGTTATCAAAGTTATCAAACACAGATTTTACTATCTGGTATATTACTTCAGGATCAACCTTAGTTGTTGAAATCACTGTAGCCTTTACACCAAATGTTTTAACATCTTGTGGATTGCCATTATACATACCGCCTGGAATAGTGGTATAAGCATAATAAGGATTTTGTTCAATTAGCTTATCTATTTCAGGACCAGTAACTGGCACTATCCTAACATCACAAGATGTAGCAACTTCTTGAACTGCACCATTTGGATGGCCAGCGCTATAAACCATTGCATCGATCTTATTATCGCACAAAGCTTGAGGCTGTTCTGAACCTTTAAGCTCAGATGCAACTTTGAAATTATCTTTTGTCCATTTTTTAGCCTGCATTAATACTTCCATAGTAGCTCTGTTACCAGAACCAGGATTACCCAAATTAACCCTCTTACCAACTAAATCATCAAGTTTTTTAATACCTGAATCTTCACGTACAACCAAGGTAAAGGCCTCAGTATGTAATGAAAACAATGAACGCATTTCTTTAAATGGACCTTGAGCAGAAAATATCGATGTACCTTTGTAAGCATGATACTGCCAGTCTGACTGGGTTACTGCCACATCAAGTGTGCCATCCCTTAGTGCATTGATGTTGTATACTGAACCACCAGTCGACTCAACTGAGCAGCGTATACCATGCTCCCTTCTACCGCGGTTAACTAACCTACATATAGCTCCACCTGTAGGATAATAAACCCCGGTAACACCGCCAGTACCAATAGTAATAAACTTATCTGCACTAGCTTGAGTAGGACCAAAAATGAATGATAACGAAAAAACTGCTGCTAGAAATACAAAAAACTTGATTGAGCTGTATTTTCTCATAGGAAATCCTCATCGAGTACTTTATAAAATTGATTAACAAATTAAATAAATTAGTAGGGTAAATACCGCACTTATTTTGAATTACCGTAGAATACCTTAACCCCTTTAAAATCAGCACCCATTAGGTAAAACTTAAGGTTTGTAACACACTATTTTCTATCCCTCAAGATAATTTGCCTAAGCATGGACTAAAATTAAATAATTTTCGATAAAATATTAAAAAACTATTGTTTAGCCAGCCAAACGTGCTGAACTAAGCAAACCTAATTGGTCAAAAGTTTTATTTACTGCCCTATCAAACTTTTCGATTATCTCATTTATTCCTTTTTCGTCAATGATAAATGGTGGAGCAAACATAACATGATCTCCTAATTTACCATCGATTGTGCCGCCCATGCCATAGCACATCAAACCTTCTTGCATAGCATTGGCTTTCAATTTTACATTTAATTTTAAAGATGGGTCTAAGGCTTCTTTAGTGCGCTGGTCTTTGACAAACTCAACACCGTAGAACAAGCCCCTGCCCCTTATATCTCCTACATTGGGGTGGCCTTCAAAACAGGAACGTAATTTACTTTCAAGCAACTTACCCATTTTTTTGACATTATCTAGTAAATTATCTTTTTCGATAACTTGTTGAACTGCCAGTGAAGCAGCACATGCTGTAGCATGACCAATATAGGTATGGCCATGCTGAAAAAAGCCAGTACCATTAGTAATGGCATTATATATCTTACCTGAAACAAGTGTAGCCCCAATTGGTTGATAACCGCCGCCCAGCCCTTTTGCAATAGTAATAATATCACCGGTTATTCCATCATATTCACAAGCGAATAATTTTCCAGTTCTGCCCATACCACACATAACTTCATCAAGTATAAGTAATACATCATATTTTGTGCAGATTTCTCTTATTTTTTTAAAATAACCTTCAGTCGCAGCAACACATCCTATGGTTGCTCCTACCACTGGTTCAGCTATAAATGCTACAACATTATCTGCGCCAAGTTGATTAATTTTATCTTCTAACTCACCAGCGACCCTCTGACCATAATCATAAGAAGTTTCACCTTCTTCTTTCCCTCTATATTCATAACAAGCTGCAATATGGCTCATGTTTATCAGCATAGGCTCAAACTGTTTGCGCCGCCATTGGTTGCCACCAGCCGAGAGTGCCCCAAGCGTATTGCCATGGTAACTTTGGTTTCTAGCAATAACATATTTTTTTTCTGGCTTGCCAATTTCTAAAAAATACTGGCGCGCTAATTTTATTGCTGCTTCTACTGCTTCAGAACCACCGGAAACAAAGTATACTCTTTCTAGACCATCTGGCGCACGTTGAACCAACCAATCCGCAAGTTGCTCCATAGGCTCGGTTGTAAAGAAACTAGTATGGGCATAGGCTAGCTGATCTACTTGTTTTTTTATTGCCTGACGTACAGACTCATTACTATGGCCAAGACATGATACCGCTGCACCAGATGAGCCATCTAAATATTTCTTGCCTTCTTTATCAATAATATAAATACCATCGCCTTTCACTGCTACTGGATAACTGGCTTTATTGCTTCTGTGGAAAACATGACTCATAATCTTCACCTTAGTATTAATTTAAGCGTAGTATTAAACTTAAGTTATATTACCTTAAGACATAGTTAGTCTTTTTCTTAATATCTGTCACCTAATTTGACTTGTTTTTTCGTTGTTGCCGACGGTTGGCAGGATAAAAATAAGGTTCAACATAAGATTGATAAATCCTATCAGGATTTAATATAACATCACGAACTGCTGTTATTACTTCATCAACCTGGCTCCAATCATTATTTTCTAATGCATTATTATATAGCTTTTGATAATCAGCATTATCTTCATTCTGGCTATCGACTAATTTAGCCATATTTTTTATAATTTCTTCAAGCTGCACTTGAGAAACTACTTTATGTAACAGCCAATTGCGGCAAAATGCTGCTTTTATCCGTGCGGTCGCTCTATCTTCCATTAATAGTTCGCCACCAAAATCTTTTATACCAGAACAGCCAATTCCTCTTCTTACCCAAGGCTCTGCATAAGCAATTAAACCATGAATAGCAAAATTCAAATTTTCTTCTATGTCTTTTTGGCTGAGGTTAGCAATATCAGCCTCCGGGAAAGTAAACATATGATCCGCTATAACTGGTTTTAAATGCGTTAAATAATCTTGCTGCATTTGTCTGACATCACCAAAAATATGAAAAGCCATTACATGGATAACTGCAGCCGGCGGAGATGGAGACCAGCCAGTATCAGTAAAGCCTTTTACCTGGTCTTCTTTGCTTTTGAGTAACCCAGCCATATCCCTGATTTTTGGCCACATGCCTGCACCAATCTGGGCAACTTTAGCAGGCAGACTGATATTGACATTATTTACCTCATATGAGCTTTTATAAAGCTGCTGTGGTAATAACCTGTATGGCGCTATTGCTCCTTGATACATCATTAAATCAATAAAGCTGCCGGTATAATCTAAAAATCCAGTATTGGTAAAAAACAAATTATCTTTAGCCGCATCAATAGCCTTACTCAGCTGGGCATTTAATCTGATTTCCTCATTCATTACGCCAACTTTATTAGCATTGGCAGCAAGTCCTTGTAGCTGGTTTATTCTATCCCACATCCTGCTATTGAATTCAACTTCTGCGAACCCATGCATTTTAGGAGCAACATGATAACGCAAACCAATTAAACTGGTTAAATAACAATCAATTAACTTTTCAGCAACTGGTTCACCATTTATAGTGATAATCTCGGGATCAGCATACATATGCGGTCCGACTTCACGTACCAAAGGCATTGCAGATCTTTTTAATTTCTGGGAACTACCTTCTATAATATCAAAATAAATACTATTTTGATTTACCCGTCTTATATCTCCACGTATCTCACATTCCAGACCACCATCTATAATGCCTTGAAATATTCTATATGCTTCATATTTATTTTCAGGAGCAGAAAATGAGGCATCTTCTAAATCAATTATATAAGTTATAGCCGATTCAAGCTGGACATCTTCTATCTTGCCTTGTTTATCTAGACAAACTTCAATTTTAAGCCGGTTATTTTCAAGATAAAAATTATTTATTTCTTCCTGCCATGGACTGACACCTACTAATTTAGCCTGGGAGTTACTGGCAATTTTAGTCTTTCTGCCATCAGTTAAGTGGCCTAATAGTTCTTTTTGTTTTGGGTCAAAAGTAAATTTCAATATATCAGAAAATTTAGCGCCATCGCTAAAGGTAACTATTTTATCTAAGAAATTATTAACATAAGTTACTACTGCAATTTTTTTTGCATGATCTTCCTGAACATTAATTATATTGGAGCCATAAAGAGCATTATATAAGCTACCCCATCTGGCATTTGCAGCATTCAGCACCATATTGACTTTATCGGCTGGCACAACTAATTGTGGTCCTGCCATCGGATAAATTTCTTCCACCAGACCCTTGGTTTTAACTGCAAGATGCTGTTGAGGCTCAGCTATATATTCAATATCCTTAAGGTACTTAACTACCTCTTCTGTAGTTACATTATGGCTTTGCGCCTTCTTATCTTTAAAAAATTTATCAATATTTTTCTGAATTTCATCCCGCTTATTTAGAAACTTCAAATTCTGTTCATTAAATTCCACATGTAATGATTTTATATCCTCAAATATTTTCTTTACAGAACAATCCTTACGTTTCCTGCAGATAGACTCAATTGCTTCCACTAAATGATCCGAAGCAGTAACTCCTTTTACTATTTCTTTGCTATTAGTTTTGTTTTTTCCAGAGAATGCTTTCATAAAATTACGCCTTATTAATTTTTGTGCTATTAAAAACTAATATTCTTCTAAAACACAAGTTATTTTTTTATTGATTTACTATGACATTCTAGTCTATAACCTGTCGAGCTTTTATTTGAGGTATAGCTAATATGAAAAACCTGGAAACAAACAAAATAGCCGCTGCAATATTAATTGCCGGGCTGATAGCATTGGTTACCGCCAAAGTCGCTGAATCACTCTATGGCCCTGAAAAAGAACCTGAAAAAAGAGGTTATAAAATTGAAGTTGCTGCAGAACCTACAAGTGGGGCTACAAAAGAGCCTGAAAAACCATTAGATATAAAAGCGTTAATGGCAAAGGCAAATGCCGATGAAGGCCAGAAAGTATTCCAAAAATGCATGTCTTGCCATAGCAAAGAAAAAGGTGAAAATAGGGTCGGCCCATCACTTTATGGCGTAATCAATGCCCAGCGGGCCCGGCATGCTGATTTTGCTTATTCCGATGCTATGAAAAACAAAGGTGGCACGTGGACCTACGATGAATTATTCAGCTTTTTGAAAGGCCCGGCACAATATATACCTGGCACCAAAATGACCTTTATTGGACTTAGAAAACCTGAAGATATTGCCAATGTTATAGCGTTCTTAGAGAAAAATGCTAAGTAGACAATGTGATTTTAAATAAAATTTTAAAATTATCACTCTTCCTGCTTATTTTATTGCCATCAATTTCTTGGTCGGCAGATAAAGTAACTGTAAGTTATGGCATATCAAAATTCGGTGATCTTAAATATCCAAAGAATTTCCAACATTTTGATTACGTAAATCCTAATGCACCTAAATATGGCGATATTAAACTAGCCAGTCTTGGCAGTTTCGATAACCTAAACCCCTTTATCCTACAAGGCACTTCCGTAGAAGGTATAGGTATGATATTTGATTCGCTTACTGCCGGGTCAGCTGATGAATCTGATTCACAATATGGCCTTATCGCCGAATCAATTGAAATTCCTAGTGACCATAGTTGGGCTGCCTTTAATTTAAGGAAGCAAGCCAGGTGGCAGGATGGCTCTAAAATTACCGCTGATGATGTAGTATTTTCATTTAATATTTTAAAAACTCAAGGCACTCCATCTTATGCGGCGGCTTTCCGGGATATTAAATCTGCAGAAAAATTATCGACTTACAAAGTAAAATTTAATTTTACGGATCAAACCAACCGCGACTTACCATTAATTGCAGGCAGTATGCCAATTATTTCAAAATCATATTATGAAAAGCATACATTTAACAAAACTACAATGGAAGCCCCTCTGGGTAGTGGACCATATAAAGTTAAAGAATTAGTTCCTGGTCGTTCTATCACTTATGAATTAGATGAAAATTATTGGGCAAAAAATTTGCCAGTTAATGTCGGTAAATATAATTTTAAAACCATGAAATTTGATTATTACCGGGATACCACAGTAGCTATTGAAGCATTAAAAGCCCATGAATATGATTATCGAAGGGAGAATATTGCTAAAATATGGGCTAACACCTACAACATCCCACAAATTTCAGATGGTAGAATGGTAAAAGAAACTATCCCTGACGGTACCCCTACTGGTATGCAATGTTTTGCCTTCAATATTAGAAGGCCTAGTTTAAAGAACATTAAACTTAGGGAAGCGCTGAATTATGCCTATGATTTTGAGTGGGCTAATAAACAACTATTTTTCAGCGCCTATACCCGTAATATTAGTTACTATGGTAATTCTGATTTTGCCTCCTCTGGGTTACCTAGCGAAGATGAAATTAAACTGTTAAAACCATTTGCCGATATATTACCTAAAGAACTTTTTACTCAACCATTTGAATTACCTAAATATGGCGGAGTGATTTTTGGCCGGCTGAATTTATTCCAGTAGATTACCCGATGGGTCCTGGAATGCCATTGTGGTATTGAATAATAATTCCACAGCAATATGCGGTCAAGCGCACGGGTAGCAGTGATAAGGCTTTTTTTATCTTGAGCGTCCAACATTTTTTTAAGCATAGCATCTACCGCAGGGTTCTTTATGCCAATAAGATTTTGGCTACCTTTAATGTCAGCGCGGCTTGAATGCCAGTAATTTATCTGCTCATTACCGACCGATGGGCCTTGGATAAACCAATTTACCATTATATCAAAATCAAATTCTTCACTGCGTTTGATAATTTGTGATGGGTCGATTGTCCTGATACTACCTTCGATAC
>Ga0206814_10223_pt1 | contig 15154 bp, 16 predicted proteins | sample Alteio_BWOrgCont_90_FD_152850 | JGI IMG/M metagenome (GOLD analysis project Ga0206814, IMG submission 152850) | Enriched cells from forest soil in Barre Woods Harvard Forest LTER site, Petersham, Massachusetts, United States -... | ecosystem: Environmental > Terrestrial > Soil > Temperate forest >...
CCGTCCGTTGCTTTTGTCGATGCCGTAAATATCCAGGAACAAAGGCCTGGGAATTATGCCGCTCTGGTCGAGCTCAACATAGGCGGAGACGAGCCGCGCGCATCGCCCATTGATCTGAACGACGCATTCGGGGGCCCCTGCTTCATCGAATTCAGCTCGACATTTCATTTCTGGAAAGGATACGACGTTGACATCGAAACTGTTCGGAACTCCTTTGACAGGCCGAATGGTGACACCATATGCGAGCAGTCGTTCAATCAGGTTGATGCCATGCCGGCGTCCGTCCTCGTCAAAAACGCGCCAAAATATGTCAATCGGATTCCGCGGATCGAACTGGCCCTGCCGGGTCAAATTCGCGGCATAGACGATTATGTTGGCATTGGTGGAACGTTGAATGTAAAAAAGTGTGTTGGGATCAGTGGGCGCCCTGTATCCCGGATGCGGCGGTGGCGGCAGATTGTCGGACTGATCGAACGTCATCACCAGCTGTCGAGAATAAGCGGGCCAGGAACAGCCAAGTCCGAGCAGGACTATAATCACCGTAGGGAAGAGCACTTTCGGCCTTAGGAACATTATATTCCCAACTCGCTGCATGAACGCGCCGACATTACATCGGTATTGTGATTGCTGGCATTGGTATCGATTTTACGGAATAAACGACCGCTGCCTTCCCTGGGTTGCGGAGATGTGGTTAAATTGCCACGATTAGCCGGAAGATACGCGGCCTTGTGTTTTTTGCCCATACCGCGTTCCGGAGCCACGATTACGCGAATTTAGGTTATCGATTGCCCAGGCCGCAACATAACGCTCCTTCGCCGGCCAAGCTGCCTCGCGACGTATGCATAACCGTTGATATGGAGCCGGACTGCCCTCCGTATCTGAGTACCTGGCGGGGCGTAACCGAAGGGGCGCCAAAGCTCATCGAGCTGTTTGCAGAAGAAGAAATCCCAGTCACCTATTTCGTGACCGGCGAATCCGCCGAACGGCATCCTGAGATGGTCGAGGCTCTGATTGGAGCCGGCCACGAACTCGGGTGCCACGGCATGACACATCGGAATTTCACGAAGCTTTCGCGCAAGGAGGCGGCATGGGAAATCGCTGCTTCTGTCCAGCGGTTGCGTGACTTTGCACCAGTCACTTCGTTCCGCGCGCCGTTTCTCAGGTTTCCCTCACAGTTTCTGTCGCTGCTTGAAGACGAAGGAATTACCCTCGACTCATCGGTAGCGAAGTACAAAAGCGATTACTTTGCACCTCCGTTGCCTACCCGGCTGTTTCGCATACCGGTTTCGGCAACGTCGAGCGTATTGCGGTTGCCTCGCTGGATTCGCGATCCTTGGCTGCTTTCGCTGGCCAGCCCTGTGGTGTTGTTTGTTCATCCGTGGGAATTTACGGATTTAACCCGCGAGCGGCTCCGGTTCGACTGCCGCTTCCGAACCGGCTCACCGGCGTTGCTGGCGCTCAAATCCGCTATCCGACTTTTCAAATCCCGCGGCGACTGCTTCCACCGCATGGATGCGCTGCCTGCGAATGCTACACCGACACTGCAGTGACCGTTCGACGTGTCACGCCGCCGGTAGTGGTATCCTGGATTAAGAGGGCATTCTGGGCGGCGTTCTATTTGGCGCTCCTGGCCGGACTCTTTTTTGCAGCGCGGTCGCTGCCTTGGCGGGCTGCGTTTGTGGCGATGCGTCAGGCAAGCCCGCCATGGTTGATCGCTGCGGCGGCAATTAATTTTTTGGGTCTGCCTCTTTGGGCGACACAGTGGTACCTGCTCGCACCATCCAACGCCCACCGAACTTGGCGGAAAATGGTTGAGATTGTTGGGTTGGTTGGAGCGGCGCAAAATACATACACCTCGGTCGGTGGCGCGGCTTCGGCGGTTCTGCTGCTGATTCGTCGGGCCGGTCTGTCGCGCCGGGAAGCCTTATCGCTTTATGCTCTGGACCAGGTACTTACGGGTATCGGTAAAGTGGCGATTATTGGGTTGGCTCTGTTCCTGGTGCCGCTGCCCATATGGCGTGGAGCCGAGATACTGTTCGTATCCGTTGCAGCGGCGGTTGCGGCACTCGCTTGCATCGTTTACGCCGGCACGACCCTGGCTCACTCTGGGCAGCAGACTTCTCATTGGGTTTCCCGGCTCCTGCACCGGGCACAGCGCGAAGCGGTGGCCCTGGTGCCGCTCGTGATCCGGGCCTGTGGCCGACCCCTCGCTCTTGTCTTCGCGAGGAAACTCGCGGACGTGGGTACGGCCGTGGCCGTGCAGCTTGCCTGCGGAATTCCGGTTTCGATTGAAGCCGCCATCCTCATCACCGCTGCGGTCGATTTGGCGAACGTGATTCCGTCGATTCCCGGGTCTCTGGGTATTTTTGAAGCAGCGGTGCTGTTTGTCTATGGATTTCTCGGCGTGCCGCCCGCTGTTGCGTTGAGCGCGGCTCTCCTGCAGCACGCTGCACACTTGCTGCCAGCAATCGGCTTCGGCTATGCGGTTCTGCTGTTCAGGGCAACGCGACTTGACCGAACCAGCTCCATTGCCCGCGAATAGACCTCGATGTGAGATTGGGCAACCGTCGGCCATGCGAAACGCTCGACGGCGGCGTCCGGCTCTGAGAGGTTCCGGCGCAAAGCATCGTCGAGCGCCAGGCGTGCCCAGCAATCGGCAAAATCCGCGTCGTTATCAGCCAACAGTGCCGTCTCACCGTTGCGCAGCAATTCGGCCGCGCCACTCGCTTTCAGCGCAACGACCGGCAACCCCGCACAACGCGCTTCAAGGACGGCAATACCAAATGATTCCCGGATCGACGCAATCGCGAACAGATCTGTATCTTGATAGAGCGACGTCAGCGCCTGCCTCGATAGTGCGCCCAGAAATACGACGTCACGTCCAAGCCCGTGGCGATTGACATAATGTTCGAGTCGTGCCCGTTCGGAACCGTCACCCGCCACATAGAGCATGAGACGCCTGTTGCCTGTCGAACTCAATTCACGCGCAATGCGGAACGCCCGAAGCAGGGCCATTGGACGTTTTCTTCCATGCAGCCGCATTGCGGTCACCGTGACAATTTTGTCTGTCGACTGTCGCTGCACAGCCGCTGATCTGCGCCATTGCGATGGATCGATGCCATTCGGCAATATTTCGACCGCAAGTCCGGCAACCGCGTCTCGAAGATTTTGCGCCACCCGTCCGCTCACGGCAGACACGATTAAGGGCCATCGCGACCATCGGCATAGCTGGTCGGCGGCGCGAAGCACGTACACACTGCCGCGAAGTACCGAATGAAAGGTCACCACTGTTGGTAGCCCTAACTCGTGCGCCGCTAACACGGCGGCATACGCGGCCGGCGTTACGACGCTGACATGGGCATGAACAAGGTCGAAGCCACCGGCAACGAGCACGGTGCGAAACTTCCCGATCAAGCCCGGCGATACTGCGAGGTCAACCCGGGGCAACAGCAGGGTCGGAATCCGCTGAACTGGAATCTCGCCGGCTATGTCGGCGCCCGGAGTTGTTGTGAGCACTTGGACCTGAACGCCCCGGCTCTGGAGCGCTCGTGCCAGGCCGGCGAGCTGAACTTCGATGCCGCCGATGCGTGGCGCAAACCAATCTGTCACCAATGCGACACGGTGCGGCCGCTGGTCCGCAAACGACCCCCTGGTCACGGACATCATCTGTGATCGAACAAACGACTGAATCTCCAATATTGTCAAGCGGAACCCTCCATAGTAAGGTTATGCAGCAACCTCTTTGCAAGCAAATCACTTTGTTATTTGCTTGATAGAGTTGCCGCCTGGGAGGGGACGAAAACTAAACCGGGCGTTCCAGCAGAATGGAGATCTGACCAGATTGTTTTCGCATCCGGCATTGGTGCGTTACTGGACGGGACGCACTTGGCAGCATGCGTTGGCGGACCATTCGTGAACGGCGAGTAAGCCGCATATCCGTGGAGAGACTTGTGACGTCACGAACTATCCGGGTCGCGATTATCGGCGTGGGGAATTGCGCATCATCCTTCGTGCAGGGCCTGACCTATTACAGCAATGACATTTTAAACCTCCCATTGCCGGGTCTCATGAACAAGTCGATTGACGGCTACGAACCGAAAGACATCGTAATTTCGGCGGCTTTCGACGTTGACGCCACCAAAGTCGGCCGCGATGTTGCGGCGGCCATTCGCCTGAGCCCAAACAACACGCTGACATTCTGCGACGTTCCCGAATCTGGCGTGGTGGTTCAACGGGGCGAAACTTTCGACGGTCTTGGTCCATCACTGCGTAAAGTAATAGAAGAATCCGATATGCCGCCGGTCGATGTTGCCCAGGTACTAAAGACCACCCGCACCGATGTCGTCGTGTCCTATCTGCCGGTCGGCTCACAGCTGGCCAGCGAATATTATGCCGGGGCGGCGATCGCGGCGGGTTGTGCGTACGTCAATTGCATTCCGGTGTTTCTCGCGTCCAAGCCGGAGTGGCGCAAGCGGTTCGAGGAAAGTGGACTTCCGATCATCGGTGACGACATCAAGAGCCAGGTGGGTGCGACCATCGTGCACCGGGTGCTGAGCAATCTTTTTCTTGAGCGTGGCGTCCGGATTGACCGCACCTATCAACTGAATTTCGGTGGAAACACCGATTTCTTGAATATGCAGAACGCAGATCGTCTGATCTCAAAGAAGGTGTCCAAGACGCAATCCGTGGCCAGCCAGCTCAACGGCTCGATAGACGCCAGGGACATACATGTGGGTCCGAGCGATTATGTGCCATGGCTCGAGGATCGGAAGATCGCCCACATCCGGATCGAAGGGACAGAGTTTGGCGGTGCGCCGATCAATCTTGAACTGAAACTCGAAGTCTGGGATTCACCCAATTCGGCGGGTGTGGTCATTGATGCGGTGCGGTGTGCCAAACTTGCGCTTGATCGCGGGCTTGGAGGTGCAATCCAGGCGCCGTCGAGCTATTTCATGAAGTCGCCTCCGGTGCAGGTAACGGATCAGGAGGCTCGCGAAGAGCTCAGGCGGTTTATTGCCAGCGAGTAGGAAGCCTTTGGTGCGCGAATATTCCGGGAGCGATTGCGGGATGGCCGCGGTTTTAAAGGTTTCACCGGTCTCCGGCTGGGATAATGAATATGCGTGAAGTCCGGCAGAGTCGAAGCTGGTATCGGGCCGTTCGCCGCGATGTAAAGCGGGCGGTAGATCGCTTTCGCCGTACCACGCCGCGGTCGGTGGCGTTTGATGTGCTCCGCAGTTTCCGTCTGCACCGGGAGGATCCACGCCCGCGGATTGCCGCGCTACGGCCGGAACGGCTGGTTGTGTCGATGACAACGATTCCACAGAGGGCTCACCGGATCATTCCCGCCCTCCGGAGTCTGCTCGATCAGTCATGCCCGGCGGATCGAATATTGCTGGCTTGGCCGTGGAGTTCGCAGCGCGAAACCCGCGTGGACTTGCCGCATCTGCCCGCCGGCGTCGAAGTACTTCACTGCGACGACAACGGACCTGTCACAAAATTTCTGGCGGCACATCTCGCCGAGCCTGGTGCCGTAATCGTTGTAACAGATGACGACGTCATTTACCCGGCCGATTTCCTTGCTACCCTGCTTGACGCCCATCGATCCGATCCGTTCAGCGCTCTTGGCTGGCGTGGCTGGCGCCTGGAGCCCGGCGTGGACCCTCGCGAGCTTGACCATGTGTTTGCCACTGCGGTGTCTGTGCCGACCCCCGTCGATGTGCTTCTCGGCACCTGGGGGTACCTCGTGCCTCCGGGCGTTCTCGATGGAGCGGTACACGATTTTCATGGCTGGCCACCGGAACTGCGCTCAGTCGATGATGTGTGGATCTCGGGACATCTGGCGCGCCGTGGCGTGCCGCGCCGCGTGATCCCAGCTCGCGGACTTCCGATCGAAACTGCCGCTTCGTCGGTTTGCGCACTGACCGACGGCGTCAACCGGTCAGGACGTAATGACCGCGTCGGGATCGAGGCGTTCTCCGCCTGGTGGTAGGTTTGCAGGCCGCCTCACGATCGCAAGAGCAGCGCATGCGCCCACGGCCGCAACCAGCCAACCAGCCGGACCGTCAATGGTCCAGTGGTGGTCCAGGTAAATGCTGCCGATAAACATCGCGGCCGCGTACAGAATGTGGATCGGCCGCGTCACCCATGTGGCCTTGCGCCATGACACAATCAGGCCAGCGACCGGAAACGCGCAGTGCATTGACGGAAACGACGCGAAAATCGCCGGATTCCGCATATAAATTGTCTCGAAATAGCGAATTCCAAGCAGATTATCGACGCGCAGCAGGCCGGCCGCGCTGGGCAGAGCTGAAGTATCGATCGTGCAGCCATGTGTCCTGACATACCAGGGAGGTGCGACGGGCAGCGCCACATAGATCACGATAGCCAGAAGATAGGCGACGGTTACTGCCCAGATAAATTGTCGAGCGCGAATCTCGTCGACGAAGGACAGATAAACGGCATAGCCGATGACAACGAAGATGAATATTGTATAGGGAATGGCGAAGATAAGGTCGAAGAACGGCGCGTTGTGTATGGCAAAATAATCTTGCCACGTGACGCCTGGCGCTTCGGCAAATAGGGCGAGTTCGAAATCTCGCATCTGGCAACCGAGTACCGTTTGCCGCAAGATCAGAAGCGGCTGCAGGTGCCACAGTATCTCAAAGGCGACGGCGATCAGCAGCGCGGGATAAGCGATGAATACGAAGCGCTTTGTCGCGGCGGTGGCAAAGCCAACTGCGTTCATGAGGCGTGATGCGATTCAGATCCCAGACAAGTCCGGGCTGCCGATAGTGCGGCAATGAACGCCCACATATTCAGGACACCTGCGACGGCGACAATCAACATGGTCAGGGGCGCACGAAAATGAACACCAGGCAACTGGATTGCCCCGAGGAGCAGAGCAATACTCAGCATGATCAGGCGGTCGCTCCGCCGCATCCAGAGCCGGGGCAGTTTGCCGCCCAGCGCTTCGGTGCGAGCACGGACATAGGAAATCAAATACGCGCCGACAAAGGTAATCCCCGGAATCACGGCGACCCAACCATTCGGTGCGAAGAATACAATCAATCCCATCAGAGGCGCCGCATCGGACAGACGATCCAGGGTCGAATCCAGCAAGGCGCCGTAGACGGTGGTGTTGTTCGTTGCGCGGGCCAGCGAACCGTCCAGCAAATCGAACACCCCGCTGGCCAGCAGGCACGTCGCGGCAATAAGGAAAGAGCCAGAACCAGCGCCCACGCCCGACGCAATCGCCAGGACCAGAGACGCGTAGGTCAAACGGTTCGGGGTGGCGCCCCAGCGGGCCAGAGCCACGGCGATCTTTGCCAGCGCCAACTCATAGTGCCACCCAAACAGAAACGGCCGCGTCGGTGCCATCCCGGACTTGCCCTGCGGTCGCTCGCCCATAACTCCTTGCGCCCCCCCAAACAATCGAGACCGGTCAAGGTTTCTCGAATGCTGTTGCGATACTCTTGCAAAATCGGTCGATTACGTCAAAGCCGACGTCAATGGCGATGCGAATGGATCAGCTTCGCGGCATTGCGCGCAGGACTTTCCGCCGAACGGGGCCTGGAATCCACGGAAACAGGGTCAAAAGTACCGCATACAGCAACGGCAAGACAATTCGTGTTTTGCGGCTGTCGATCTTGCGCTTTATGATTGCCGCTGCAGCTTCAGCCGTGATCATGAAAGGCTTGGGCGTGCTGACCTGACGGCTCATTGGCGTATCCACGAATCCGGGTGATACCAGCGTCACAACCACACCATGGCGCTCAAGTCTTACCCCGAGAGACTCCGCGAACATTTTCAGGCCGGCTTTGCTGCCCGCATATGTCGGCGCGATCGGCAGCGGGATCGTGTCCGCAACTGAGGACATCAGAACAATATTTCCCCGGCCGCGTTTGGCCATACATGCAGCGACGGCGTTCGCCCCAACCACCTGCGCGGTGAAATTCACCGTCGCGACTTCGAATGCACGGTCGGCTGATTCCGCGGCGTCCTTAGCAGATGCTGTGCCGCCCAGTCCGGCGTTCAGGATCGCGATATCAATCGGAGTTGCGTCATCATATGTTTCGATATGGCCGGCGATTGCGCCGGCATCGCGCAAATCGAACTGCAGCGTTTGCACCGCCGCACCCAAGGCCCGGCAATCCCGAGCGGATTGGTCCAGACGCTGTGCATTGCGGCCCCACAGGATCAGATGAGCGCCCGGTGACGCATAGGCTTTCGCCAGAGCCGCACCGATTCCGCTTGACGCGCCAGTGACAAGGATCGTCGTTCTTGTCATAGTGACTGTCTTCCATTTGTGTTGACGGACTTAACACCCGCTCCCAAGGAGACTCAAGCTGACCGGCTCCAACGACGGCGCTTCTCTGGAGCTCAAGCCGGTCCGGTCACGGGCTGATTGGCGGCAGTTTCACTCTCTGCCTTATCTTGTCTACGAGGGCGATCCAAATTGGGTGGCGCCTCTTATGCTGGAGCGCAGGCTTCATTTTCATCACAAATTCAATCCCTTTTTCGCTCACGCTGACGCGGCCTTCTGGATCATCCAGCGCAATGGCCGAACGGTCGGGCGGATCTCGGCGCAAATCGATCATTTGCACCTTCAACGTTATGGAGATGCGACGGGGCACGTCGGATTTATTGAGGCGATCGATGACCCGCAGGTGTTTTCCCGACTCCTCGGCGCGGCTGAGGATTGGCTTCGAAGCAAAGGAATGAGGCGCGCCCTGGGTCCCGTAAGCTTCGCGATGTGGGATCAGCCAGGACTGCTTGTGGAGGGATTCGATCAGCCTCCTTCGGTTCTGATGGGCCACGCGCGTCCCTACTACGCCGAGCATTTCATCGATAACGATTACCGCCCGGTGCAGGATCTGCTTGCCTACGATTACACACCCGACATAAAAGTGCTGGCCAAGGTCAAGCGGGTTCTGGCCTGGGCGGACCGCGACGGCAGCATCGCTTTGCGCCATATGCGCATGGGCCTCAAACATTTCCGCGCGGAAGTCGCGCTGATGCTCGATATCCTCAACGACGGCTGGTCCGCCAACTGGGGTTTTGTCCCCTGGACCGAAGCGGAAGGCGACGACATGGCTTTGAAGCTTCGGTTGATCATCAAGTCCCGCGATGTCGTATTCGCGGAGCACAAAGGCCAGCCATCGGCATTTGCCATGATATTGCCGAATCTCAACGAAGCCGCACGCGACCTGAATGGGAGGTTGTTCCCATTCGGATGGGCAAAGCTGCTATGGCGTCTCAAAGTGAGGGGCACCCGCACCAAGCGCCTGGCGATCGTGGGTGTCCGCAAATCCCTGCAAAACTCGCCCGAAGGCGCCGCTCTGGCGTTCTCCGTCATTCGCGCCGCCTGGGAACATTGTGTTGTTGAATGCCGCGCGACAAAGGGTGAAGCGTCCTGGGTGCTGGACAGCAATGAGCGCATGAAGCAGATGATCGAGCGCACAGGAGCGCGCCTTTATAAACGATACCGCATTTATGAAAAGCCGCTTTAGCAAGGTAAGCCCTATAGCAATTGTGATCTTGGACCCTGGTTTCCGGAGCGCCGCCGCTACCTTGACTTTTGCGGCAAAGGGCCGCCGAATGACCCTGCCTTGAGAAAAATTGCGCAATAGGGTTGCCATCCTGACATTTCAAGCTACGTTTTTTCAGATGACGTGCACCGGACCGAGCTGGGAGGCAGCAGGTGGAAACACCTGACAAATTTGACGTTCCGGAATGGGTCCGCAACGCCGACCGCCGGTCATATGTAACCAGCTTTGTCGAAAAACTACCGGCTTATCGCTATTTGCGCCGGCGTATTGTGGATGCTGTCAAAAGCGGCGTGACCGCCAACCCGTTCTTTCAGCCCCGGGACGGAGTAAGCCGGAGCACCATCCGGTGGAATGGGCGCGAGCTGATAAACTATTCCGGGTACAACTATCTTGGTCTATCGGGGCATCCCGCAGTTTCTGCCGCCGCGAAGAACGCGATCGATAGATATGGTACTTCGGCTTCCGCCAGCCGTATCGTTTCCGGCCAGATCGAATTGCATGCCGAGCTGGAGAAGCGTCTCGCCCAATTTTTGGGCGCGGAGGACGCGCTTATTTTTATCAGCGGGTACCTGACCAACGTCTCGGTCGTTGCGCAACTTGTCGGACGTTCCGACGCTGTCATTACGGATTCCGGCGCACACAACAGCATCGTTACTGGTGCTCGGCTGTCCGGCGCACGCAGCATTACGTTCGCAAATGGCGAATGGGGTGAACTTGACAACCTGATGCAGGCGGATCGGCAAACCTTCAATCGCGGATTGCTGGTCGGCGAAGGTCTCTACAGCATGGACGGCGCGAAACTCGATCTGGCGCGTGCTGTGGAAAGCAAGCTGCGACATGATCTTCTGTTCATGGTCGATGAGGCCCATTCACTGGGTGTGCTTGGGCGGACGGGACGCGGAATTTGCGAGCATAGCAATCTCCCGCCGGGTAGCATTGACGTGCACATGGGTACTCTAAGCAAAGCGCTGGCAAGCAGCGGCGGCTATGTTGCGGGCGATAGTGCACTGATCGAGTATCTCCGTTATTCCTGTCCAGGATTGATCTTTAGCGTAGGGCTCTCACCCGCGGATACCGCGGCCGCCATCGCCGCGCTGGACATTTTGGAGCGTGAGCCCCAGCGGCCGAGGGAATTGCAGGAACGCGCAAGACTGTTCCGCCGGCTCGCGCGCGAATGGGGTCTCGATGTCAGCGGCTGCGAAGAAGCGCCGATCATTTCCCTGATTGTCGGAGACGATCATGCCGCCATCGCCCTGTCGCGGCAACTTTTGGACCAGGGGATCCATGTTCAATCTATCGTTTGGCCGGCCGTTTCGGCACGGTCGGCCCGGTTGCGGTTTTTCATTACGCTAGACCATACCGAAGAGCAGCTACGCTTTACGATCCCGGCAGTGGCCCGCGAACTGGAGCAGCTGCGCCGTAGCGTCGGCTGACGGCATATAATTTTCTGTTTCCTCCGCCGCACAGCCGCAACCGGAACGAATGCGTGCCATTTTCCCGAAAATGTGGAAGTTCGAGATCTTTTGGTGGAAATCCCTGGACCCCAGCGGTCGTTTTTTTCAAGGGCTTCAAACCGCAATTGCGGCCATGGCTAGTGGTTCGGGCTTTTTGAGGGCGGTGCTTGCGCTTCCAGCCGCCGCGCCGGGTTGTTGCAACAAATTCACAATTCAGCTTAGATAAGCGCACAGATTAAGGGGGTTCTCTGTGGTTGATTCCGAAGCGATTATTGCAATCATGGCGAAAGAAGCAGTCATCGATCCGTCGCGCCTGACGCCGAATGCGACTCTGAAAGATTTGTCGATCACGTCGCTGGAGGTGCTGGAAATTCTGTTCGCGATCGAAGACAAATATCAACTGGAATTCGGGCCTGCGGAATTCGAGAACGTGCACACCGTGCAGGAATTCATGGACGTCGTATTAGCGAAGGCGGCCGCTTCACCGCAAACTACCGCTGTCGGTTAACCGCTAGGTAGCCTACGGCTTCATCCATTCAACGGATAAGCAGATGAATCGTGCCGTGGTCACGGGTTTGGCCGACATGGCAGGCGCTTTTGGAAGGCCGATCGGGTATTCGCCTCCGCAAAATCTCGACGCCTGACGACATGCTCTCCATAAAGGGTCCGCTAGGCTCAGTCGCGGATGGGGATTGCGAGGAACCGGCCAATCTGGTCGAGAACAAAACATTCAGGAGCCTCGACCGTTTTTGCAAGCTCGCGATCATCAGTGTGGCTGAGGCGCTCACCGATTCGGGATTCGCAGACGCTCACTATGATCCCGCCGAAGTCGCTATCCTGTTCGGGAGTGCGACCGGTGGCGTTACCAGCATGGAAGAGTCCTATTTCCGGGTTTTTCGCCAAAACTCAGCTCGGATTCACCCGCTGTCGATTCCCCGTTTTATGGGCAGCGGTCCGGCAAGCGCTATTTCCCAGAGTTTCGGGATTACCGGCCCTGCCTTGTGCACGTCCAGCGCGTGCGCGTCGAGCGCGCATGCCATTGCCGAAGCAGCCTGGTACATCCGATCCGGCAGGGCGAAGGCGGTGATCGCCGGCGGAACAGAAGCCAGCCTCACTTACGGAGGTGTTCTTGGCTGGCAGAGCCTTGGCGCATTGGCGCGCGATACCTGCCGGCCGTTTTCCATCGGCCGCACCGGAATGGTCCCGGCAGAAGGCGCTGCGGCGCTGGTGCTGGAGAATTATGACCAGGCGCGGGAACGCGGAGCGCAGATCTATGGTGAAGTCGTCGGCTGCGGTTACTCTTCAGATGCGTTTCACCTCACGCAGCCGAAGACCGAAGGCGCCATCCGGGCGATGTCACAGGCATTGACCGAGAGCGCACTCCCCTCAGACACGCGCTTTCTGATCAGCACACATGGAACCGGAACCCAGCTGAACGATTCCAGCGAGGCGGCGGCTCTAAATATTTTATTCGCCGCCGATCTCGACCGGCACCTTGCGATCGCAACGAAGTCGTCGCACGGCCATATGATCGGCGCCACGGGTGCCATCGAATTGCTGATCGGTTTGTTGGCGCTAAAGAACCGGACTGCACCTCCAGTGTGCAATTTTCTTGGACACGATCCGGCCTGCGCGTTGCCGCTTGTGGTTGGAGAACCGCGGGAATTCCGCAGCGCGGCGCTGCTTTCCAATTCCTTCGCGTTCGGCGGCCTCAACTCCGTGCTGGTAATGTCCGGCGTTTAGTCGCTGCTGCATTGGTCGGAAATTCCGGTCACTGGAGAAATTCGGCTATGGGATCGACCGCAGAAGGGATTTCACGTCCGCGTCTGACGCAATTCCGGAGTCGAAAAATGCCCCCGGCAGGCCTAATCTGGCACTTATGGGTCCGAAAGAATTCCGGGACCGAATTGTCGTCGATCGAACCGAGGGCTGTTGATGGCTGGGCTGATGAGCGTCAAGGACTGGGCTTTCGCAATCTTCGCCGGCGCAGAACGGCGCGGGGTGTTTGACAAGCTGCCGGCCTTTCAGCGCGACCTGAGCCAATACCCGGAGTTGGCGGTATTGGCCCGGAATTACGGCATTATCCGCACGGAATGCGAAGCGCTGATCGTGGGCAACCTGCGCATGCCTGGCATGGACGAACTGACCAGTTACACCGCCGGCGGCGTTCACCAGATTCAATGGAAAACTTTCGTGTTCAAATCGGGCGATTTCATCACCGAGAATTGCGCGCTTGCACCCAAAACCGCGGCCCTGCTGGCGCAAATTCCAGGCATCTATACGGCCTTCTTCTCGGTTTTGGAGCCGCGCCAGTACATCAAGGCGCATTGGGGCTATTGGAAGGGCTTTGTGCGCTATCACCTGGGTGTGATCATTCCCAACGACAATTGCGATCGCAAATGCTGGATCCGCATTAATCCCGACGCCCCCGCGCAAGGCGGCGACCGTAGTCAGATCGAACAAGGCGATACCTACTATTGGCGTAACGGCCAAGCAGTGCTGTTCGACGACACGTTCCTGCACGACGCGGCCAATGAATCGGATCAGGTGCGGGTGGTGCTGTTCCTTGATGTGGCACGCAAGATGCCGTGGCCACTGCGTCTGTTGAATCGGCTTTTCCTGGCCATCGCGCACAAGACCGATGCGGTCAAGCAGGTGCGCGAGAATGCGAAAATCAAGACAACCTGAAGCTGGTGGGTGACCCGACTGACCGGGCCAACGAGCCAACCGGCCGGAACGGGATCCTTGAAAAAGTGAATAAAGCCGCCTGCTTAGCGGGATGAAATAAAGCCAATGTGCAGTTCGGCCGGGGCGGACTAAACTCCTCTCAAATTCAGATCGGGGATGGCAATGAATTGGGACATGATTTCGCGTTCCGTTGTGGTCGCTGTCGTTCTTGCGGCGGCCAGTGTTTTCAGTGAAGCCGCAATGGCGCAATCGGATGGCAGCGATATGTGCTGGGTCAATACCGGCACGGGAAAAGTCTTCGGTGGCGCGAGTTTGCCGGCATTGCCGGCCGGGACCACGGAAACCAGCCCGGGGCAGCGCAGCGGGGACGGCCATGAATATAGCCAGGTCCCTTGTCCGCCCCCGGGACTGCCGCAGCCGCCCGCCCGCAATCGCCCTGCTCCGGCGCCAGAGCAATGACCCCGCGCACCGCGCTTCTGACTCTCGTCCTGCTTTTCCCTGCCGCGGCGACACAGGCGGCGGAGCCCGGTGACAATGCCGTCATCGTCGGTGTGACCAACGTCACGCTCCCGGACACTCTGCCCGGTCTCTGCCAGGTCCATGGCGTGATCGGCGATGTGCTGGATGGCAAGGCGTTCCATCAGGGTCAGCCGATTTCTCTCCAGGTGCCGTGCGGCAGCTATGCCAATCCCCGGCCGCTGCTTCCGGCGGTTCAGGCGCACGGCCCGCAATTGCTGGACCCGAAACTGCTGCAAGGGGTCAGGCTTGGCAGCGCCCATCTCGATGATGCGGGTCATCTTCTGTGGGCGCCGACCCAGCCCTTTAGCCATTGGGGCACGGTGTGGGGTTTTCGCGTCCTGGAAGCGGCCCCTCTGAATCAAAGCCGCTCGTCCTGAAGCGGCGCCCGGCTTGATTTAGGGCCCAAAGCCATTCAATGAATCCGAACGCCTCACGCCAATGCGGAATTGAACTCCCATGGATATTTGTGCCGTCAACAGCACGCACGATTCCAGCTGCGTGTTGGTCTCGGATGGCGAATTAAAGTTATGCGTGGAGACCGAGAAGGATTCCCGGCCCCGGCACGCGCAACTGGGCGCGTCCGGCCTGTTGAATTTCCTGAGCAATCTTACCGCGCCGCCGGATGTCATTGCGTATAGCGCATGGCATGGCGCGCCGCCGGGATATTTCGGTTCGCGGCCCCAGCGCCGCGCGGAGTTCCCGCTTTTTGGCAAAAACGTGCAGCTCATCGGCACCACGCATGAGCGGGCGCATATTCTTTCTTCTTTCAGCCTTTCCGATCTCGCCGCGGGCGCGCCTTTTTATGCCCTGACCTGGGAAGGCTCCATCGGGTCCTTTTACGAAGTGGATCCGAACTTCAACATTTCCGTGATCGGCTCCCCGCTATCCCATCCGGGCTGGCGATATTCCTATGCCTATTATTTGTTTGACCCGAATTCTCATTCC
>Ga0206814_10233_pt1 | contig 15025 bp, 17 predicted proteins | sample Alteio_BWOrgCont_90_FD_152850 | JGI IMG/M metagenome (GOLD analysis project Ga0206814, IMG submission 152850) | Enriched cells from forest soil in Barre Woods Harvard Forest LTER site, Petersham, Massachusetts, United States -... | ecosystem: Environmental > Terrestrial > Soil > Temperate forest >...
CTTCCATCAATTGGCGCAGCGTCGCCGCGGTCTCGGGGCGAACGACGCGCTTGGGCTCCGCCGCCACCAGCGGCCCTTCTTCAGGCAACACTTTCTCGCCGCGCCGCAATTGAGAGACGACGTGCGGCCGGTAGAGCAGTCCCCCGTTGGCAATCGCAGAAACCGCGGTGATCAGCTGCAAGGGCGTCACGCCAACTTCCTGTCCCATGGAGATCGAGCCGACAGAAATGGGCTTCCAGTCTTCCAGCCTCGCTAGCCGGCCACGGCTTTCATAGGGAAGTTCAACCCCCGTGAGCGAGCCGAAACCAAACGCGCGAATGTAGTCATAAAATTTCGGGGCACCGAGCCGCAGGGCAATCTTGATGGCGCCGACGTCGCTGGATTTCGCGAGGATATCCGCAACGCTCAGCAAGCCGAACGGCTTGTGGTCGCGGATGCGGTGGCCGGAAATGTAGACTGCGCCGTTCTCGCAATCGAACACTTCGCTAGGCCGGGTAATCTCCTGATCGAAGGCCCCGGCCAGGGTGATCAATTTGAATGTCGATCCCGGCTCGTAAATCGCGCTGACAGCGCGATTCATCCAGTTTTCCGAGGGAGCATCGCCGGCTTTGTTGGGATTGAATTTCGGCCAATTCGCCATCGCCAGAATTTCTCCCGTATTGGGATTCATGACGATCGCAGTGCCCGCAGCTGCGCGGGTCTTGGCCATGGCCGCGGAAAGCTCCCGTTCCACGATATATTGAATCTTTTCATCGAGGGTCAGGACCACACTGGCGCCGCGTTCGCCCTGCGCTTCTCCACCATCGAACCAGCGCTGCTTCGCGTCTGCCATCACGACGATGCGTTCGCTCTTGCCGCGAATCCGGCTGTCGAGCTCGCGTTCGATGCCCACAAGCCCTTTTTCATCAACGTCGACAAACCCCAGCACGTGCGCCGCGAGATCGCGCTTCGGATAGAAACGCTGGTTTTCCTTCTGGAGGTAAATGCCCTTCAGGTTCAACTTCCGGATCGCATCCGCTTTTTCCGGAGGCAGCTTGCGCGCTATCCACGCAAACGAACGCGAGGACTCGAACCGCGCTTCAATTTCCTCCTGCGGCTTGTTCACCACTCCAGAAAGCAATCGCGCCGCAAGATTTTCGTCAGCAATCTCCGAGGGCACTGCAAATGCGGAGTCCACCGGAATGCTCATCGCCAGAGGCTGCCCGTTGCGATCGTAGATCGCGCCGCGTTCGGGAGTTATTTCGAAGGTGCGCTGCTGCTGGCGCAGGGCGCGCGAAAGATACTCGCTATGGCGATACAGCTGGAGGTAGGTGAGTCGCCCGAAAACAGCGCCCATCCACAAGAACGCCACGCCGGCGATGATAAGCAAACGGACGTGGACGCGGTCTTGTTGCATGGCGAATTCAGGTCGGCAAACTCTCCGTTCGGGAGTCCGAACTAACGGCAAAAATTTTGTTTTGGAAAGCAACGCCGGTCGGCGATATCACGGCGCCCGGTTCGGCCGCACGTACTGCACGGCGGCTTCTTCCGCGCCATCCGGCGCTTCGTAGTCTTGCACGTGCGTCGGCAAAGGCTCAGTCAGGCCAAGACGGCGGCGAGCGATCACGTCGATGCGCATAGGGTCGCGCAGCCCGGCAATTTCCAGTTTCAGCTCCGAATTCAAAGCCGCGGCCTTGGTCTGCTGACCTTTCAAGTCCTCGAGCTGGAAACTCAAATCGATGCATCGAAAATGCTGAAAGATATACAGCATGAAGAACGCTGCAACGAGACTCCCCAGCGCGACTGTACGCCACAAGTTCCGCAACTTCGCAGGCTCTATGCTGCGCACCAGACGCGAGTTATCAATCCTCTTGACGGTGTGAAACTCCGCCGTTACTGCTCTCTTTCTCTTGCCCTTCATAACTACACTCTTTCTGCGCACCGCAGTTTCGCGCTTCGCGAACGCGGGTTGGCCGCCTTCTCTTCTTCGGTCGGCTGGATCACGTGCCGGGTGAGCACTCTGAGCGTCCTCTGACGCTCCGCCTCTTGGAACGCGTGCTTCACAATGCGGTCTTCGCGCGAGTGGTAGCTAAGCACCACCAGGCGGCCGCCGGAATTTAATGCAGCAGGGGTCCGTGAAAGAAACTGCCCGAGTTCCTCCATCTCTCGATTCACCGCGATCCGCAGCGCCAGAAACGTTTTTGTTGCGGGATGCAGTCTCTGCCTTCCCCATTGCTTACGGGCCCCTGCTACAGTCATTGCCAAGTGCGAGGTATCGCGTACGGGCCGTGCCCGCACGATCGCCTTGGCGATCCTTCTGGAATCGTGCTCATCCGCTTCGCGGTAGAGCAGGTCGGCGATTTCGTTTTCCGACCACTGATTCACAATCTCGTCTGCCGTCAGCTCATCGGCAGTGTTCATACGCATGTCAAGGGCGGCCGCTTCGCGGAACGAAAATCCCCGCGCTCCTTGATCAAGCTGCATGCTCGAAACTCCCAAGTCGGCCAAGACCCCGTCCACCTTCTGAATCCCCAACTCTTGTGCGACCTCCGCAATCCTCGAGAAAGGCGACTGCACGACCGTCACCTTCGCCCCAAAGCTCTTCAACCGTTCCCGCGCCAGCTCTAACGCCTGTGCGTCCCGGTCCAGGCTGATCAACCTGCCCGAAGTCAGCTGGGCGGCGATCGCTTCCGAATGTCCGCCGGCTCCCAGCGTGGCGTCTATGTACGTTCCTTCCTGCCTGATGCCCAGCCATTCCAGCACCTCTTGCAACATCACCGGCGTATGCGCCGCACTCAATCTGTTTAGCCCTTCGTACTGCCGCCCCACGCCACCCAAACCGAAATTCGTGACTTCACTGCTTCCTTGCTTCTTTGCTTCCTAAATCCCCAGCGCCGTGTCATCGGCGGTCGTATACGGCTCGTTCTTCAACTTATCGAGCATCCGCGTGTGATTCATCACTTCGAGATAATTCAGCGCGCCGAATACGTCCACTTCGCCCATCGTTTGAGCGGCATCGCGCAGCACCGCGGGCAAAAGCACCCTTCCCTGCCCATCCAGCTCCGCCTGCTGCCCGAAATAACTGGTCCGCAACAAAAACTTTTGCTTCGCCACATGCGTGCTTGGCAGTTGCGCCAACCTGTCTTCGATTTCCGACCAGACCTTCATGGGATAAATTCTTGCCGTCTCGCCCGTCGTACTTGTGATATAAAACTGGTTGCCATACTCCTTGAGCTCGTCCAAAAACACTGAGGGAATCTTGAGACGCCCCTTCTCGTCGACTTTCGCCGGACAGTTTCCCCGCAGCTTCATATTCCCCATTCAATGGGTGGTTTTGGACGCCCAACGTGCTTACGTTCACGATTGCCCTCGAGAACGTCGGATAGCCCCGGGAGAAATTCTACTTTGCTCTACTGCTAACCACTCTCTCCCACTTCTCGCCACATGATAGGTTGGTTTTGGCGGTTGTCAAGAGAAAACGTGCGGACTTTTGAAGAATTTGTGTTTTCTCACGATCCCGAAAATATGAAAATTTCCCCACTACAGGTTGTGGTTTTTCTTCTAAGACATCTCTACCCTTCGTAGGTCTGCTCGCGCCCGGGCGACGCACGACTTTTGGACGTTTAGGTGGGGTTCCCTGCAGTGCAAGTTCGTGTTAGACTTTGTGGCGGTTAAATTTTTTTGACCTTGTCTGACTCTAGGAGCCTTCTACCATGGAATGGACAACCCCTCAGCACGAAGTGGTCGATCTGAACTGCGAAATTAGCTCGTACGCCAACGCCGAGCTGTAAAACCTTGCCCGCGCCCGGCGGTCATCTGTCGGCGTGCCTGCATGCGCGTTAGAGTCCTCGGCTCCGCGGCTGGAGGCGGCTTCCCCCAATGGAATTGCGCGTGCCCTCAATGCGAAGGTGTGCGTTCCGGCAAGCTGAGAGCCCGTGCCAGGACCCAGACGCAGGCCGCCGTCTCCCTGGACGGAGCACGCTGGTTCCTGCTAAACGCTTCCCCCGACCTCCGGCAACAGATCCTGTCTTCCGCTGATTTTGTCCCTCCCGGCGGTTCGCGAAACACGCCGATTAGCTCCGTGGTGCTCACAAGCGCCGACGTGGACGCCGTCATGGGGCTGCTTCATCTGCGTGAATTTCAACCGCTGCACATTTTCTCGACGATTGCCGTGCGGCGCATACTTACGGAGGAAAACAGCCTATTTCGCGTTCTGGCGCGTTCCAGTCCGCCGGTCAAATGGGAGACGCTGCCGCTTGATCGCCTCATGCCGCTCATTCCGGCGTCGCCGGCGGATAAGAAGAGCGGCCTCTTCTGCAAAGCGGTATCCCTCAACGGAAGTTTTCCCGATTATGTCAGCGAATCCTTGCGCCATACGCTGGCTCCTGAAGAAGCCGTCATCGGCCTGAGCTTTGCTTCCAAGGAAAAGAAATTTTTCTATGCCCCCAATCTTCCCGGAATTGGCGATCACTGGTTGCGTCTCGTCGAAGAAAGCGACCTCGCTATACTCGATGGCACTTTCTGGAAAGATGACGAACTGCACTCCATTCAAAAGGGGAGCAAGTCGGCTCGGCAAATGGGTCATCTGCCCCTCTGGGGCGACCGCGGGTTGCTCCGCCAGCCGTTTCGGCCGAGCAAAACCAGGCGGGTGCTGATCCACATCAACAATACGAACCCCATCTTGAATGACGAGAGCCCGGAATCGCGCATCGTGCGTGATGCCTGCTGGGAAATCGCCTATGATGGTATGGAACTCGCGGTATGAGCCGAGCCCAATCCATCGACGCGCCATTGCTTTCAGAGGCCGATTTCATCGTGGGATTCCACAGCATTGGCGAAGAGCGCTACCACCACAAACATCCATTTCATGCGCTGATGCACGAAGGAAAACTGACGCGCGGCCAGCTACAGGCTTGGGCTTTGAATCGCTATTACTATCAAAGCCGTATTCCCATCAAGGATGCGGCCATTCTGGCGCGCAGCGAAGATCCGGCTTTCCGTCTAGCGTGGCGCAAACGCATCCTCGATCACGATGGCGATGGCGTAAAGCCTGGAGGCATAGAAAAGTGGCTGCGCCTTGTCGAGGCCACTGGCCTTTCGCGCGACCAGGCGCTTCAAGGCGAAGGAATTCTTCCCGCAACGCGCTTTGCCGTTCAGGCTTACGTGGATTTCGTTTCCACCCGTTCGCACCTCGAAGCCGTAGCTTCTTCCCTTACCGAACTTTTCTCCAAGAAACTCATCACGCTGCGCATGGATCGCCTGCACCAGCACTATCCTTGGCTTTCAAGCGGCCTCGATTATTTCACCGGCCGCCTGACGCAAGCTCCCGAAGACGCGGACTTCGCGCTCGCCTGGGTCGTCAAACGCGCCACAACGCGCGAACTACAGGAAAAAGCCCACGCCGCCCTGCGCGCCAAGTGCGACATCCTTTGGGCGCAGCTCGATGCCCTTTATTTCGCCTACGTGAATCCCGGCTGGCCTCCTCCAGGAGCTTTTCGGCCAGCAGCCGAGGTCGGCCGAGTATGAGCGTCGATGTCCTCAGCCGGCCTCGCCTCGCTCCCGGCTGCCGCATGAACGAAGGGTCTCAGCAGCCACGGACATTGCTGATGCCGGAGCGCGCTTTGCGCTTAAATGGCCCAAGCCTGGAAATTGTCGAGCGCTGCGACGGCAAACACACCGTTCAAGAAATCATCGCGGAATTGCAGGAACTCTATGCCAAGGCCGACCCGGCAAAAGTAGAACAAGACATCCTCGGCTATCTTGCTCTGTTAGAGAAAGAACGCGCCCTGGACTTCGAGCCATAGCCGGTGGGGTGCGGGAGCCCCGCTCCCGGTTTCCCGAACTTGCGCCGCACGCACACATGACATCTGCTATCGCCAATCCGTTAGCACTCATCGCCGAGCTAACTCACCGCTGTCCGCTGCACTGCGTCTACTGCTCGAATCCTCTTGAGCTCGAAGCTCGCGCAGCTGAACTCTCCACGCTAGATTGGATCCGCGTGTTCAGAGAAGCAGCAGCTCTAGGCGTTCTTCAGGCCGATTTCACGGGCGGCGAACCTCTCGCGCGATCGGACCTCCTTGACCTCGTCCGCGCCGCACGAACCGCGGGGCTCTACATAAATCTCATCACCTCCGGCTTGCCTCTCGACGAATCGCGGCTCGAAGCTCTCGTGGCCGCCGGACTCGATCACTTTCAATTGAGCTTTCAGAGCGCACGCGAAGCAGTCGCGCAAGAAATCTCCGGCACCAAAACCCATGCCCAAAAGCTGCGCGTTCTCGAATGGCTGAAGCGGCACCGCGTCGCCGTCACTCTCAACTTCGTCATTCACCGCCTGAACATCGAGCAGCTTCCTGAAATGCTTGCTCTCGCGGAATCTTCCAGCGCCGGCCGCGTCGAGTTTGCCAACGTTCAGTATTACGGCTGGGCGTTCGCCAACCGCGATTCCCTTCTCCCCACACGCGAGCAACTGACGCAATCCATCGATTTCTTGAAAAAAACGCAGGAGCGCCTGGCAGGAAAAATTAAAGTGGAGTATGTCGTTCCGGACTACTACGCGAAATATCCGAAGCCTTGCATGGGCGGCTGGGGCCGCAAACTTATGCTCATCACGCCCAGCGGCGACGCGCTTCCCTGCCACGCCGCGCGCATCATTCCCGGTTTATCTTTTGAAAACGTAAGGAATCGCAGCGTAAGCGAAATCTGGAATTCCTCCGATGCCTTCCAAAAATTCCGCGGCGAAGCCTGGATGCAAGAACCTTGCAAAACCTGCGACCGCCGCACACAGGATTTCGGCGGCTGCCGCTGCCAAGCCTTCCTTCTAGCAGCGGACGCCACCGCGACCGATCCCGTCTGCTCGCTGGGCCCGCATCGTTTGAAAGTCGACGCCATCCTCGGCGAAATCAACTCTGCAAGGGCCCGGCCTGCCCCGCTCTCTGCTGCCGCCCCCAGCGCCGATCTGTTGGCGAAGCCGGCCTGGCTCTATCGCCCCAATCCTTCTTAAGCGGTTGCGGGGGCCTCGGGCCGGCGTTGCAATGGCATTACCACGCGAAAAATAAAAACCATGCTCCCCAGGAAACAGAGCGTACCGAACACCGCCAGCGTATACGGCGCTCCGATGTGTTTTGCCACTCCGCCAGCGATGAGCGACCCGATCGGCTGCACACCCATGAACATCGTTGCGTAAACCGCCATGATCCGCCCGCGCAGCTGATCCGGTACGCGATTCTGCAGAGTCGTATTGGTCGCCGCCATCTGCACGGTAGCGCAGAACCCCACGACCAACAGTACCGCCATGGAAAGCCAGAAAAATTTCGATTGCGAAAAGATGACCAAGCCCACCGCGCAAAGTGTCGAAGTCGCCGCAATCCACCGTGCCAGCCCTTTGTAACTGGTCCTCGCCGCGAAATGCAGTGCGCCGACCACCGCCCCCACGCCCGCCGCGCTCATTAACAAGCCAAATCCTTTGGCGCCCCGATGCAAAACATCGCTGGCAAAAATCGGCAGAAACACCGAGTACTGCAGACCAAGGAGACTCAGCATGCTCAAAAGCAGCAGCGTCGAGCGGATCGGCAAATCGCTCATGGCGAAGCGGAATCCCTGCATCAAACTCTGGAAGGGCGAACCCGCTTCCTTCTTCGATTCTCTCTTGGTAAGCCGCATCGCCAGCAGCGCGCCGATCACCGCCAGAAAGCTGATGCCGTTCAGAAAAAAACACCACGCCGGCCCTTTCCAGGCCAGCGCAAACCCCGCGATGGCCGGGCCCACCACACGCGCTCCATTGAAAATTGAAGAATTCAGCGCAATCGCATTCGGCAAATCGTCTTTGACCACCATCTCAACGAGAAATGCCTGGCGAATCGGCACGTCAAATGCATTCACCACTCCCACGAGAAACGCGATGAAGATCAGCTCCCATACCTGAATAATGTTCCTAAACGTCAGCGCCGCGAGACCGAACGCCAGCACCATCGAAACCGTCTGCGTCCAGATTACGCCATGATGGCGGTTGTAGCGATCGCCGATATATCCGCCGAGCGCTGCTAAAAATAGGATGGGAACTTGATTCGCGAATCCGAAAACGCCGAGCAGCGCCGCGGAATTTGTCAGCTTATAGACGAGCCACAACTGCGCCGTGGTCTGCATCCACGTGCCGATGAGCGAGGTAAGCTGTCCGGCAATAAATAGTTGGAAGTTGCGGTGCTGCAGTGCGCGAAAGCGCGGCGACAAAACCGGAATGGCACCCTCCCCTCGTTGGATGCGCGCGACGTGACCTAGTCACGATGCCGCGAGAAGAGCGCCATTGTCAACGAGGGCGCGAAAATGGCACTGCGCCGCCGAAGGCCAGATTGGCCCAAATCAGCCCTGTCGTGGCGGGGCTTGCCCCGCCTAGCTTGTGGATTGTTTCTTTGTCGCCCTTAGTCTCGAGCGGAACCGCTTCTTTCCCGCTTCTGCTTGGGCCGTTGACTGGTCTGCCAGGAACTTTCCGCTTCGCTACTCGCCCGGAGAATCGGGCGCCCCGCCAACATGCAAATGGCTCAAATCCCGCAACGTCGCCCTATCCTCGTCGCTCATGCCTTCGGTAAATTTTGGATCATTCAACCGCTGGTTCCGCGCCGACTCCGGCATATTCTGAAGCACGCGTAGTCTTTGCCGAATCGCCTGCCGCCGCTCCGCGGGCATCTGCCTCCACTTTGGCAGAACGTCATTTCGGATGTGACTCTGCTGCTGAGGAGTCAGCCTGCCCCACTGCTCGGCTCGCCGGTTCAGTTCCTCTCTCTGCGCCGGAGGAAGATTTCTGTACTTGTTGTTGTTCTCGAGAATCCTTTGGCGGTCCTGCGGCGGCAGGTCGCTAAATTTCCTCTGCGGCTGCTGCGGGTTGTACGAGGACGGCGGCCGGTTCGGATCGTTGTTCGGATTGGGGCTAGGACGCGGCACGGAGTGCGGCTGGTTCGCGCCGCCTCCCTGAGGATTTCCCGCTCCACCGTTCGGCCGATTCGCCGGCTGCGCTGGTTTCGCCGCATTCTTCGCTTGTTGGCGCTGCTGCTTTTGCTGTTGCCTCGCCTGAGCTTTTGGAGACGTATGCTGCTGGGGCGCAAAATTCGCGCGCCCGCGCTGCGCCATCGAAGGCGCTACCAGTACTGCGCTGAGGCCCATCGCCAGCAAATATCCTGCGAGTTGGAGTCGAAGTCTCATCAATTACATCGTCTGATTCTGGCCGTCGTTCTGCTGCTGATTCTGGTTTTGATCCGGATTGCTGTCGCCCGTGTCCTCGGGCTGCACAGGCTGAGGCAAATCCGTCAGTGCTCCGAAATCCGAAAGCACATCAAAATTCTCCAGCACTGGTAAATCCTGATTGATCTGCGCTTCGTCCGCCGCCGTAAGTGTACGATCGGTTGGCCGCGAGCCAATCCACACGGTCGCGAGCAACAGCAACGACGCCGCAAACGCCACACGCGGCGATGGCGTAAACCATGCCCACCAGCCCTGCTTCACCGGCTCCGCCGCCACGCGCGCGCGCACTCTCACATCAAACGCCGCCGACGGCTCGATCTGCGGCAATTCATCCAAGAATCCTGCCACCGCGCGAAACTCATTCACGCGCAGCTGGCACGCTCGGCATGCGGAGAGATGCTTCTCCATCTCCAGCCGCTCGCTGTCTTTCAAGCGCCCGTCCACGTAGGCCACAATTTTGTTTTCCATTCGCTTACAACTCATAACAACCTTCCTTCTCTACCCTGGGTCTACTTCTACTTTCCTTGCAGGGCGGGATGTAGTTCCTCTACTTCCCGGCTCTCGCCACGAGGGGGGCTAGTTCCACTCGAAGCGTTTCGTATGCCCGAAAGAGCAGCGATTTCAGCGCGCTCTCCGAACATTCCAAAATCCTTGCAATGTCTCCGTAATCCAGCTCCTGGTACTTATGCAGGAGCACCGCCGCGCGCTGCTTTTCCGGAAGCTTGTCAATCGCATGCCGGATCATCTTCCTCCGGGCTTCCTCCACCATGTACTGCTCGATGTTCGGATGCTTCTCGGCGATGTCCATCACCTTCTCATCGCCATCTTCCGCATCGACGGTCACCGGCGCATCCAGTGAGATTTCCATTCGCTGGTGGCGGTTGTCCCGCACCGAGTTCAGCGCCAAATTTGTTGCGATCCGGAAAAGCCACGTCGTGAATTTGGCGCTCGGCACATAGTCTTTTCGCGCGCGATACACTCTCAAAAACACTTCTTGCGCCAAGTCTTCGGCCTCTTCCCGCGCACGCACCATGCGGTAGAGAAAGTTGACAAGGGGTGTCCTGTAGCGCTGGAGGAGAAGTTCGAACGACTGCTCGTCGCCCGCCTTCACGTCCAGCATCAGTTGGACGTCCGACCTGGCCATAGCCGCCACATTCTATCGAACCCTAGCGGGCTCTTAAAGTTGCAAATGGGACACTGAGAGAAAGGCGAAAGTCAGGCGAAATCACACGTGGAATAAGTGCTGCATTATCAATACCGTGACGACGCCCACAAACACCAGCGCCGCCATTCTCCAATTCGGTTCCCGGTTCACTTCCGGCAATAAATCCGTCGCCGCGACATAAACCGTTACCCCGCCAGAAAGCGGCAGCGCGTATTTGAGTTGGCTCTGCAGCACGCTCGTCAGCAAAACACCCAGCAGCGTCGCTGCCCCTAACAACCCGGCTGCAAGAATTGCGTTGCGCCGTCCCTGGCCGCTCGCAAGCACCACCGACGCCACCGTGAACCCCTCCGGAAGTTTATGCAGAAACACGGCCACAAAAATCATCGCCCCGAGCCACACCGAAACGAGAAATCCCGCCGCAATCGCCACGCCATCGAAAAAAGTGTGAATCGTCAATCCCAGCAAAATGGTCGTTCGAGCGTGATGATGGCTCATCTCCTCGTGATGGGTCTCTTCCCCGAAATGAAAGTGAGGCGCCAGCGTGTGCTCAAAAAGATGCACGAGGAAATACCCGATCAGCACAAACACCAGTGCCTGCTCGCCTGCCAAATGAATGGATTCGGGAATCACATCGACAAACGCCACGGCCAGCATGTAGCCAGCCCCCAGCGCCAAGAAATATTGCAAATACTTCCGCGGCCAGTCCCTCTGCACAACAAAATACCCGCCAATCAAATTCCCCGCCGCCGCGACCAGCCCCAGCCCCGCCGCCAGTCCCGTCCGAAATGCCAAGTCATGTGCCATAAATCGCAAGAGCGGCAGCAGAGAGCTGCCGCACCCCATGATCAACCCGAGCGAAGCCCCATTTCTCCCTGTCCTCTGTGCTCTGGGCGATCCCTGTGTAAATTCTTTTTCCGGATCCTTGTTCCCTACTTCGTTCCTTCTTTGTGTCCGCTTCTCATCCCGAATGCCGAAACAAAATCACATCCCCTTCTTGCACAATATATTCCTTCCCCTCGAGCCTCACCTGCGCCTTTTCACGCGCCGCCGCTATACTGCCCGCCGCCAGCAAGTCGCTCCACTTCACGACTTCCGCCCGAATAAATCCCCGCTCGATATCGCTGTGAATCGCGCCCGCAGCCTTTTGCGCCGTCGACCCCTTGCGAATCGTCCAAGCCCGCACTTCTGGCTCCCCGGCCGTAAAGAACTGGATCAATCCCATCAAGTCATACGTCGCGCGAATCAACCGATTCAACCCCGGCTCCTTCAATCCATACGAAGCCAGAAGTTCCGCCGCCTCTTTCTCATCCATCTCCGCGAGCTCCGCTTCGAGCCGCCCGCAAATCGCGATCACCGCCGAATTCGGCCTGCCTTCTAAAGCGCTCAACTTGTGCCGCTCCACCGCCGTATCCAGCTTGTCCGCTTCGTTATCGCCCAAGTTCAGTACGTACAAGACCGGCCGCGCCGACAAAAACAAAAATCCCCCAATCGGCTTGCGCTCCTCGGCCGTCAACTCCAACTCCCGCAGGGGCTTCTCCGACTCCAAATGCGCCTTGCACTTATCCAAAACCGCCTTCTCGGCCAACAAAAGAGGATCGCTCTTCTTCTTCAGATCTTTCTCCAGGCGCTCCAACCTCCGCAAAATCTGATCGTGGTCGGAAAGAATCAACTCCAGTTCGAGGTTGGTGGCATCGCGCAGGGGATCAATGCTCCCCTCCGAATGCGGCACCGACGGATCATCAAAAACGCGAATGACGTGCGCAATCGTGTCCACCTCGCGCAAAGGAGCCAGCGCGTCGCGGTTTTTCTCCTTCTGCATCCCACCCAAATCGACATACTGCACCGTCGCATATGTGATCTTCTTCGGGTTATACAGCTTCGCCAACTCCAGCAGGCGCGGCTCCGGCACCTTCGCCACGCCAACATGCGTCGCCGACCCGCCGCCCTTCCCCTCGACATTCGCCTTTGTCAAAATCCGAAACAACGTCGTCTTCCCAACCTGTGGTAGTCCAATAATCCCTGTCTGCAAGTCGATTCCCCTTCTCCCGCCGCGCCATTTCTCTCAACTCAAACCCCTCATCCTAGCACGCTGACGCACCGAATTCATGGCAGCGAGCTCGCGGGCTAATCTTCTGCGGATGGAAGATTCCATTTATCCGGAATTACCTCCGCCGTAGGGAGGTTCGGCAGACAGGAGATTGCTGCTTGCTTTCTTTTCCGCAGCCAAACATGCGCCACTTGCAAACTTTTATGGCCGAAGAACAGAAGAGAGGCATCGACCTCAAGAATTCCAGGTAAATCCGATGATGTCTCTGTGGCTTATGGGAGCCCGGAACTTCACCAGCTCGTATCGGTCCCCCAGCGGCGAAAGCTGTTCTCCCTTCTATCGAGCGTAAGCATCCGGAATCCAGGGATAATCTCCACGGTCATCTTTAAGCTTGCTCCGATTCTGCCGTTTCCTTGAAACCTTAGTCTTTTAGGAGGCGTATCATCGCGTATGTTCTCTTCAGCCCGCTGATGAACCTAACTCTTCTCGATCTCTCCGCCTACATCGGCCTCGCGGCCGTCGGCGTTATCACCATCAACATGCTCCTTGGCGTGATGATGGCCTTCCGCTACAGCCCCGTGCGCAATTGGCCGCATCGCCGATTCAACTATTTCCGTCTCCACAACTGGACCGGTTACATCGCCCTGGCCGTCACGCTTCTCCACCCTCTCCCGTTGCTCCTCAACAAATCACCCAAGTTTCGCGCCCTTGACATCGTCTATCCCGTCCACTCCCCGCAACAACCGCTCGAAAATAGCATCGGCGCCATCGCGCTCTACATCGTCGCGATAATGGTCATGACCTCCTATTTCCGTATTCAGCTAGGCCGCCGCACCTGGAAAGCGTTCCACTTCACCGTCTATCTGGGCGCCGTCGCCCTCTTCTGGCATTCCCTCTTCACCGACCCGGACCTAAAAGGCGCCCCCATCGACTGGCTTGACGGCGGCAAGGTTTTCGTCGAGTCCTGCGCCGCCATCATCCTGGTAACCATCATCCTCCGCGCCCGCCGCTCCCGGAAGAAAGCCCTTGCTGTGAAGGCGTAGCGTCAAATCCTCAAGGTTACCAAGGACAGGAACGTTACCTGCAGGTCCCGAACAAACTCTGAAAGTGCGAGCCCACGAGCGAGCAAATCGTATCGGCCTTTCGCGGGACCATTCCACAGCCATAATTCACTCTCCTAGAGAGCGGGATGGCCAGCTTCAATCTGGGCCGTATAATATTTTTAGGGGAAGTGAATCGAATCCCGTCTGTCACACACACCAAAAAACGGAAACTCGGGCTGGGCCCTCTAGGGTAGTTGAACCTCACATCTGTTTGGTCCTCACTCGCGGTCTTGCTAATCTATCCTTTCGTTTCCAGAATGGAGCAATTGTGACCACCGCCCTTCCCACCCCGTCCTTCGACCTTGCGGAAGCAATCAAGCACCTCGCCGCACGCGACGAAAAACTGCAGGTGCTGATCACTGAAACCGAAGCCTTCCAAATGGACAAGGACCACCTGCAAAGCCCCTATGAAGCGCTGCTTGAAGCTATCGCCTACCAATCCATCTCCGGCAAAGCCGCCGCCACAATCTTCGGCCGCATCAAAGCCCTCAGCTCCACCGGGCGCGCCCCGAGCCCGCAAGAAATGCTCAAGCTCCGCAAACAAGCGCTCCGCAAAGCTGGCCTCTCCGGCGCAAAGGTCTTCGCGATGAAAGACCTCGCCAAAAAAACAATCGAAGGCGTCGTTCCCACCCTCGAAGACGCGCAAAAACTTTCCGACGAAGAACTCGTCAAACGCCTGACTTCTGTCCGCGGCATCGGAGCCTGGACCGTTGAAATGTTCTTGATTTTCCGTCTAGGCCGCCCCGACGTTCTTCCCATCCACGACCTCGGCGTACAAAAAGGCTGGTCCATCACCTACGGCAAAAAGCATAAACCCAAACCTAAAGAGCTTTTTGCCTTCGGCGAACGCTGGCGCCCCTACCGCACGGTGGCCAGCTGGTACATGTGGCGCGCCTGCCACCGCGCCGGCAACGCCGCCATGCGCAAGATCCGCCCCGCCAAAGTCCGCCGCAAGCCAAGCAGGCCGGCCAGAGCCAATCACCGCAAAGCGTAGGGGCCGGCTTCAGCCCGGCGGAATTTTCCCTCTTTCCTGATTCGCTTCGATCCGCGCAACCCGCAATTCCCGTCCATCTTTTCTATCCAACACCGTCAGGCTGTTCCCGGACTTAACCAGCAAAATTCCCACGAAACTGACTTCGAAAATTCCTTCGTCCAATTCAATTCGAATGTTTGCGAATTTGCGGAAGGATTAAGGATCAACAAGACACACAGCACTACTAGAAAACAAGTTCAGCTCGGGCGACACAAGACGCGATCTCGCGTTGTAACTATCCCTGAGAGTGTCGCCTACGGACCGCCCCAGATTAACCAGCCGGTTCAGGAGCGGCCACTCTCCACATCTCCACGGCAACAACCAGAAACCAAATCGCTTGCCCAAAAACCAATATCGCGAATCCGTGCCGATCCGGCGTCAATAGTCCCGAGCAAATCGCCAACGCCGTCACCAGCCCCAGAACGACGCCATAAATGGCTACTCCCAATCCCAAGCTTCTGTAACGC